>Ga0209324_10000095_pt1 | contig 52684 bp, 46 predicted proteins | sample Rifsed19ft3_FD_184015 | JGI IMG/M metagenome (GOLD analysis project Ga0209324, IMG submission 184015) | Soil microbial communities from Rifle, Colorado, USA - sediment 19ft 3 (version 2) | ecosystem: Environmental > Terrestrial > Deep subsurface > Rock core/Sediment | place: Rifle, Colorado...
ATGTTAAACTAGACCCTTACAAGTATTTACAAAGCGGCACAAAGATACGAGTTAAGGCAGGTCCTCTGATGGGGATAGAGGGTATTCTTTTGAAGAGAAAGGCAAACTATCGAGTTGTTGTTTCGATAGATCTTTTGCAAAGGTCTACAACAACAGAAGTTTGCATAGCTGATATCGAACCTGTTGATTAGCTAAGTTTCGAACGGCAAACAAACTCAATTTGCGTGTTAAGTCTCCATATTTGGTAAGTTACATCAATAATGTATATGTAACTGAGAGGGACATACTCCCTAATCACCTTGCACTTCAAACTGTTCCTATCGCTTTAATTAATACTATTTCTATTTAAATTAGGTTGTGTTTTTCTTATATAAACGAACTCATTACCCACCCCTTTATCCCCTCCCAGGAGGGGAGTTATTGATTCCCCTCTGGAGAGGGGGTCAGGGATGTGTTTAGAATTTGATATGCCTTGCAAGCCCACACAACCAGAAAGTTTAAAATGCCTGTAAACAAATATTATGGCCAATCAGGAAGAAATCACACAATATAACATCCTCCAATCCATTGAAAACGGCGAGCAGATATCGCAGCGTCAGCTTTCCTCGCAATTGGGCATCAACGTAGCCTCTATAAATTTTGCGATAAAAAAACTCACGAAGAGGGGTTTTGTGAAGATGCTTGGAGCCAACCCTCGAAGGATGCGGTATATTTTAACGCCCAAAGGAATTACTGAAAAAACGCAGATTGCCTATAAATTCTTTGACAGGAATTTTCATTTCTATAAGGCCGTTAGAAAAGATGTTGAAGATAAAATCAATAACATTTCTTTTAATGATAGAAATCGTATTGCGCTATACGGGGTTACTGACCTGATGGAGTTGGCCTATCTCGTTATCCAGGACAAAGAGGAGTTAGACCTTGTTGCAATTGTTGATGATGAAGCGAAGATAAGGATATTTGGTTATCACGTAGTAGGAACCGAGGAAATAAATAACTATTCTCCCGATTTTCTTATGTTAACGAAAGAATTGGATGCCGGTAAAATAAAACAGATACCCATTTCCACTAAAATTGTTGATATCAGGCTTTAATGAAGAATTTAATCTGTAGGTTAGTAGCCAATAATAATAAGCATGGATCTTAACAGAAAGAAAATACTAATAACTGGGGCGGACGGTTTCATAGGTAGTCATCTTGTAGAAAGATTACTGGAAGAAAACTGCCAAATAAAAGCCTTTGTCTATTATAATTCCTTTAATTCATGGGGTTGGCTTGACACTTTCCCAGAAGACAAACTTAAGGATTTGGAAATTTTTGCGGGTGATATCAGAGATCCAAATGGAGTAAGGACGGCAATAAAAGATGTTAATGTGGTTTTTCATTTAGCAGCATTAATTGGGATTCCTTTTTCTTATCATTCTCCAGATTCTTATATTGATACTAATATAAAAGGAACCTTAAATGTTTTGCAGGCATGCAGGGAATACGATATAGAGAGAGTTGTTATTACATCTACTTCAGAGGTATATGGTACTGCTCAATATATTCCCATCAATGAAAAACATCCATTTCAGGGACAATCACCTTACTCTGCTTCAAAAATTGGCGCTGATAAAATAGCAGAGTCTTTTTATCGTTCTTTTAAAGTTCCTGTTGTTATTGCAAGGCCTTTTAACACATATGGACCAAGGCAATCGGCGAGAGCTGTTATTCCAACGATAATTACACAACTCTTAAATAGTAGTAAAGAAGTGTATCTTGGGTCACTACATCCAACAAGAGATCTGAATTATGTCAGCGATATCTGTAACGGTTTTATAGCCCTCGCCAAATGCGATGGTGCAATTGGTAAAGAAGTTAATATGGGTTCTCAGACGGAAATATCAATAGGAAATCTTGCAAATTTTTTAATAGAACTCATAGGTTCAAATGCAAAAATTGTTTCTCAGGATGCAAGGAAAAGACCCGAAGAAAGTGAAGTGGGGCGATTGGTTTGTGATAACAGTTTAATGAAAGAGTTGACAGGATGGAAACCAGAAACCCCCCTGAAAGAAGGTTTGTTAAAAACAATAGAATGGTTCAGAGATAAAGAAAATTTAAAGAGATACAAAAAAGATATCTACTGTATTTGATCCCGAATCCCACTGATTCCGATAATTCAGGGAGTCAGGTAGAGAATTTTATCAAAGGGCTGAGTTATGAATTTTACATTGATAAGATTAATTCACAAGAGTTTACTGCCAGTTATGTCTTTATAACAATCAAATGTATCGCCTATGACATTGCCAAGTGCTTTAAGCAGTTTATTCTGAAAGATGCTTGGCAAAACAGCAGTTTTAAAACAATCAAAAATTACTTGATCGAGATACCAGGCAATGTCTTCGGGTATGGTAAAGGCATTCAAGTGAGTCTTCCTTCATCATATAAATTTAAGCACTTGTTTCGAACGATTGAAGATAGATTGTTTATGTTTGCTCAATGCTTTTTATAGCTATACTTTAAAAAGATATCTTGGGTTTAAAATCTATTTTTGGGTTTTGGATTATATTCCTTTTTAGATACCGGAGTTAAGAAAAACAACATGAATGAAATTAAAATTGGCTCAAGATTAATTTCTTCTAATGCACCTATTTATATTATTGCGGAAATCGGTGTAAACCACAATGGTAGTGTAGAATTAGCAAAAAAATTGATATGTTGCGCAAAGGAGTGCGGTGCAGATGCCGTAAAATTTCAAACATATTCCACTGAAAAATTAGTGATTCCCACTACACCAAAGGTTCAATATCAAAAAAATTTAACCTCTCCGGAGGAAACACATTTTGATATGTTAAAGAAATTAGAGCTATCAAGGGAAAATCATTTTCTTCTTTTAGAGCATTGTCAAAAAATTGATATTGAATTTATTTCAACACCTTATGACATAGCTAGTGCAAAATTCCTATTAAACCTTGGTGTTAGGTGTTTTAAAACTGCTTCAGTTGATATTGTTGATTTACCAGTACATGAATTTTTAGCCAAGAGTAATAGACCTGTTATAATTGCAATAGGAATGGCAACACTTGGAGAAATAGAAGAAGTAATGGGAATATACCAAGCCGCAAAACACGAAGATATAATATTGCTCCACTGTGTGTCAAATTATCCTTGTTCAGAAAAAAGTTTGAATTTAAGGGTCATAGAAACATTACAGGCTGCTTTTGGTGTGAATGTTGGCTTTTCTGATCATAGTACTGATTTTCTTGCATCATGTATTGCAGTGGCATTAGGAGCTGTTGTGATTGAAAAACATTTTACATTGGATAAATCACTTCCTGGACCAGACCATAGGGCTTCTTCTACACCAGAGGAATTTAAAAAATTAGTAGAATCCATTCGTAAGACTGAAGTGATGTTGGGGAGTTCTATAAAAAAATGCCAATCGGAGGAGGTAGATATGGCAAATGTTTCTAGGAAGAGTATTGTTTTAAACAAAGACATTACTAAAGGTGAAACTTTTACGATGGACCACTTGGTAATGAAAAGACCAGGTACTGGTCTATATTCTAGAGAAATAAGGAATATTGTCGGCAAAAAGGCCAAATGTGATTTGAAAGTAAACCATTTATTGTGCTGGAATGATATTGAATAAATAGAAAATGGATAAAAAAATTTACGTATCTACAGGGGCATTTCTGACACGAGATTTACGTATGATATTAAAGGAATGTGCAGAGAATAAAATATCAAATATTGAGCTAGGAGTCGCCGTGTATTATGATGCACTAATTTTATCTGATTTAAGTTACCTTGTGGATTCAGGACAATTTAACTTTTTGGTTCATAATTATTTTCCACCTCCAGAAGTACCTTTTGTACTGAATCTTGCTTCTGTTGATAGTTCTATGAGTGAAAGAAGTCGAATATTTTGCAAAGATGCAATCCGCCTTTGTGCAAAACTGAAATCTCCTTATTATAGCGTACATACCGGATATTGTTTCAATGCGTTAGTGGAACATTTGGGTAATGATTTATCAGGAATCAAGCCAGTGCGAATGGAAGAGGCCGAAGCTATCTTTATAGAAAGTATGAAGATTATTGCAGATTATGCAAAGCTTTATAACATAATAGTCTTAATTGAAAATAATGTGCTTGCTCCTTTTAATCTTATCGAAGGGGAAAACAAGTTGCTGTTAGGAGTAACTGCTGACGATTTAATTCATATCGTACATAAAATTGGGAGAGAAAATGTTGGTATATTACTGGATGTAGGTCATTTATATATTTCTTCTAAAAGTTTGAAATTTTCAATTGAAAAATTTCTGGATGCGTGTAAACCTTTTATAAAGTGTATTCATTTTAGTGAAAATGATGGCAGTAAAGATACTAATAATATAATTAAAAAAGATTCTTGGTTTTGGAAACCCTTGAAGAAGATTATTACTGACAAGCTTGTTTTTGTTTTAGAAGCTTATAATTTACCAATCAAAGTTATTCAACAACAAATCAGCCTTATCTCTTCTGTATTTTAGTATATATATTTTTAAGTTTTTTACCTTTTAAAATGAGCAAACCAAACGATGTAATTATCATTGGGTCCGGTTCTCATGGTGTTGTAATTGCTGATATTATATTATGTGGTAACAAGTTTAAGCTTTTAGGATTTTCAGAGAGAGATGATGTATTCAAAAGTCTTCCCTGTAAAAAGAGACAAGTAACTAAGAGTTTATGGTTTCCCATTTATGCTGATAGTGAATTATTTCAAAAGAAATGTAGTGATAATCAGATATTATTTGTGTTGGGTATAGGGCAAGAATTAATGAAAGTAAGAGCAAGAATTGCAGCACAATTAAAAAAAAATGGGTATTCTTTGTGCGTAATTACGCATCCTTCATCTATTATAGCAAGTTCGGCCACTCTGGGTGAAGGTGTTGTGGTTATGGCTGGGGCGGCTATTAATCCATTTGTTAAGCTCGGAAACCATGTAGTAGTTAATACAGGCGCTACAATAGACCATGATTGTGTTGTTGGTGATAATTCGTTTATACAACCCGGCGTTCATTTAGCTGGGCACGTGTATGTTGGTAAAAACACCGTTATTGGAATTGGCTCGGCAGTAAAAGAAAAAATAAAAATTGGTAATAATTCTATTGTTGGAGGCGGCGCGTTTGTCAACAGAGATGTACCAGATAATACTGTTTATGCGGGGGTTCCAGCAAGAAAATTGAGGAATAATTTATTGGAGGAATGTTTATGAAAGTAGTAATTATTGGAGCAGGGACTGGGGCTGCTAATGTGGCAGATATTTTAATTCATGATAAAAACTTTAAGTTATATGGATTCGTGGGTACAACTGAAGAGGAAGGAAAATTTACTGGTAAGAAATTGTATAACGAGATACCTTTTCTTGGAGATCATTCAATTCTTCCTAAGCTAAAAGAAAATGATATTATGGGATTTGTTATTGCAATAGGTATTAATACGATTAGGGAGAAATCGTATTATGAAGCAGTACAATACAAATTAGTTCCTATTAATGTTGTATCCTCCCATGCCATAGTTAATCCTTCTGTTAAAATTGGGAAAGGTGTAGTTATTTGTGCAGGATCAGTCATTTTACACGGTGCAGAAATTGGTAATAATACGTTCATAGGACCTGGAGTTATTATTGAGAATAATGCAAAAATTGGTGAAAATTGTATAATAGCTTCTTCATGTGTTATTGGAGGAGAGTGTGAAATAGGAAGGAACGTAAAACTTGATGTACGATCTACGTTAACCCACCGTGTTAATATAGGTAAAAACCAGCAAGTTGGGGCTGGTGTTATTGTAAGTGAGTCTTTACCTGATTTAGTTAGAAGCGAGTTTGAATAATGAAAGAGATAAATTATAAGAAAAGGATTTTGATTACAGGTGGAGCAGGTTATGTGGGGAGTACTCTTATTCGGGATTGTTTGGAAGAAGGTTTGATAGTTCGTTGTTTAGATTTACTAATATACGATGGTAGACCTATTGTTGGATTTATAAATCATCCAAATTTTGAATTTATTCGAGGTGATATCCGAGATGCGGAGATTCTTAGAAAAGCGCTGAAAGACATTGATTGCGTTGTGCATCTTGCTGCAATTGTAGGTGATATACCATGTAGGGCTGCTCCGAAATCAACTGTTCAAATTAATTTTCAGGGTACAAAGTTGATTGCTGATTTAGCGAAAGAAATGGGTATAGAACGTTTTATTTTTGGCTCAACTTGTTCAAATTATGGCGTTGTAAACTCCAATGAAATGGCAACAGAAACTACAAGACTGAACCCGGTTTCGCTTTATGCGGAAACAAAAATTGATTGTGAGCGTTATTTGACAAAAATTCATGATGAAAAATTTGCAACAATATGCTTAAGATTTGGAACTGCTTACGGTATTTCTTTCCGTACAAGATTTGATTTGCTTGTAAATTCTTTTGCCTATGAGGCTTTGACAAAAAAAGAAATAATTGCTTTTGCTGTAAATACATGGAGACCTTATATTCATGTTGCAGATATGTCTTTAATTATTAGAAAAATGTTGTGCATTCCTGCCGAGAAGATAAGTGGACAAATTTTTAATGCGGGAAGTACGTCTCAAAATTTCACGAAGAGGGACGTTATTGAAGTTTTGAAGAGGATTATGCCGGGCATTAAAACAAAATATATAGAATCAGTTGATGATCGCAGGGATTATCGGGTTGATTTTAGCAAATTGGAAAATATTATTGGTTTTAAACCGACGAAAAATCTTGAAGATGGTTTTCGGGAGTTAATTTATTGTTTTAAATATGGGGTCATAACAGAAAATAATTATGAAGCAAACAAACTCGAAACATTAGAAAAATTTTTCAAAGAAAAGGAAGAAGTATTGGGTAATTAATTAAATAATTTAAGGGTAAAAGGTAATCATTAAAAAATGAAAAAAATTAAAATTCCTTGGGCTAAACCAGAATTAGGCGAAGAAGAGTTAAATGAAGTAATTGATTCTTTTAAGTCAAATTGGCTTACAATGGGGCCTAAAGTGAACAAATTAGAACATGAAGTTTCTATTTTTTTAGAAGTTCCATATGCTATTGCCATTTCAAATGGGACAGTTGCTTTAGATTTGGTACTGAAGGCAATAGGTGTAGAACCCGGCGATGAGGTAATTGTTCCTGCAATGACCTATTTTGCAACAGCATCATCAGTAAGTTATCAAAATGCAGTTCCAGTCTTTGTTGACATTGAGAAAGAAACTTTCAATTTGGACCCAGACCGCATTCCAGAAGCTATTACGGAGAAGACAAAAGCAATTATTTTCATAGATTATGGTGGAAATCCATCAAATTATGATGCTATAGCCAAAGTTGGGCAAAAATATAACATTAAAGTCTTACAAGATGGAGCCCAATCATTAGGGGCTTTTTATAAAGGTAGGCCGATGGGGGCACAAACAGAAACCTCGACTATGAGCTTCCATGCGGCCAAAGTAATGACGACTATCGAAGGTGGCATGATTTTTACTCACAACGAGTCTCTTAAAGAAGATATTTTGTCAAGAAGAAATCAAGGAGAATCAAAAGGCGGGAAGTATATACATATAACGCTTGGAACTAATGCTCGAATGACCGATTTAACGGCGGGTATTGGCTTAGCTCAATTTAAGAAATTACCTGTTTTTATAAAACAGCGAAGAAGGGTGGGAGAAAAATATAATAAATTGTTTTCTCAAAGTAAAGATAAAATATTTTTTCCTAAGGAAAGAGTCGATTGTAAAAATGCATATTTTTTTTATCCCATTCTTGTTGAAGATAGAGATAGAGTCTCCTATGTACTTCGTGAAAAATACGGTATTGATACACGTATTGCCTATCCCATGCCGCTGTATAAACAAGAGGTTTTTGCTTCTGGAAAGTTAAAATATCGAAAGATGGAATGTCCAATTGCAGAAGAAGTAACCTCAAAGATATTGAATTTACCAATCTTCCCTTCTATGACGGATGATATGATTGAGCAAGTATGTAGAGCTATTTTTAAAGAAATCGAAAAGTAAAAATCTCGATTTTATTAAAAAACAAAATAAACAGGGAAAAATATAGATAAAAAATTGCAGAGAGAAAAGCAGCATAAAATTATTAGTTATCAGCGTAATGAAAAATAATTTACAGTTCTGCTTAGTCGGTCGTGGGTCAATTGGAACCAGACACTTAAAAAACCTTAAATTCCTTTCTTATAGTGATATAATTGCTTTCTCTGAATTTTCTGACGATAATAAAGACGCAGAATTTAAGCAAAAATACGGAATAGAAACTTTTCATAGTTTGGAAAGAATTAAGGGGAAAAAGCCGGATGCCTTTGTTATTGCAAACCCAACTTCTAAGCACATTGAATTTGCAATGATAGCCGCAAATATAAACTGCCATATCTTTATGGAAAAACCGTTATCGCATAATTTAAATGGGTTAGAAGAATTAAAGATGAACTTGTTCCGGAAAGGTCTGGTTTTTCTTCTGGCAAACAATTTTAGATTCCATCCCGTTCTACTTTGTATCAAGAGCCTCATTAAGAACAATGAATTTGGAACCATATATTTTGCCAGGATCCAAGTTGGACAATATCTTCCAGATTGGCATCCATGGGAGGATTACAGGAGGGGCTATAGCGCAAGGAGTGAATTGGGCGGTGGGGTAGTATTAACTCTCCAACATGAAATTGACTATGCATATTGGTTGTTTGGTAAGTATAAAAACATTAAGTCTTATGTAAAGAAAATAAGCAATTTAGAAATTGATGTGGAAGATGTTGCTTCGATTATAGCTGAGATGGAGTCTGGTCAGCTACTTGAAATACACTTGGATTATTTGCAAAGACCATCTAAGAGAACAATACAAATACAGGGTTCAAAAGGATCAATAGATTATTGTTTCGGTGATAGATATTTACAATTTTATGATTTTGAACAACAAAAGTATAAGATGCTCCTGGATCTAACTAATTATGATAATAACCAGATGTATATTGATGCGATGAAGCATTTTATTAAATGTATTTCCGGTGAAGAAAAACCCAGATGTGATTTGGAAGATGCAATTTATATTTTAAAAACGTGTCTGGAGATAAAAAAGAACTTATAAAATGAGTGTGTTATGTACTATATGTGCAAGGGGTGGTTCGAAAGGTGTGCCAGGTAAAAATATAAAGAACTTATTAGGCAAACCACTAATCGCTTATACAATAGAACAGGCTTTAAGTAACAGACTTATTAACCGTGTTGTTGTTTCAACCGACTCCGAAAAGATAGCAAATGTAGCAAAACAATACGGCGCTGAAGTCCCATTTATGAGACCCCAGTTTTTAGCTACAGATGAAGCATCTAAATTACCCGTTATAAAGCATGCAATTAAATATTATGTTGAAAACCTGAATTTTAATCCCAACTATGTGATTGATTTAGATCCAACGTCACCCTTGAGAACATCTGAAGATATAGAAAAATGCCTGAATTTGATTATGAACGATTGTAATTGTGATTTGGTTATAACAGGTTACAAGTCAAATAAAAACCCTTATTTTAATATGGTAGAAATAAATTCTGATGGTTTTGCTTGTTTAAGTAAAAAACCAGAAAAACAAATTGTAAGAAGGCAGGATGCGCCAGTAGTTTATGCGATGAACGCATCAGTTTATATTTGGAAGACAGATGTTTTATTTAATCAAACTGATGTTGTCGCAGGTAAGGTTAAACTCGTTGCGATGCCGGAAGAAAGATCAATTGATATTGACAGCGAGGTGGATTTTAAGTTAGTTGAATATTTTATGAAAGAAAAGAAATGATATTCCCAGAAAGATTTCAGATTATTAATAAGGTAGCAGTTGTTACAGGAGGCGCCGGGTTAATTGGGAAGAGTTTGTGCCTTGCCTTAGCTGAAGCCGGTGCCAAGGTTTATATTGCAGAAGTTGACGATGAACGTGGGAAGAAATTATGCACTGAAATGAAAAACAACGGTTTAAATGCTGATTTCGTCAAAATGGATATTACAAATGAAAGTTTAATCGAGTCCGCCATTTTTGAGGTGATAAACAAGGACAAAAAGATTGATATATGGATTAATAATGCATACCCAAGGACGTCCGATTGGGGCAATAAATTTGAGGATATTTCTTCTGATTCCCTGAGAAGGAACGTTGATATGCACATGAATGGGTATTTTATATGCTGTCAAAAAGTCTTGAATGAAATGAAAAAAAGGGGAACAGGAGTCCTGTTAAACATTGGTTCTCACTATGGTGTCCTGGGTCCTAATTTTTCAGTTTACGAAGGTACACAAATGACAATGCCTGCCGCTTATTCTCTTATTAAAGGTGGGATAGTTAATTTTTCAAAATATCTCGCTACGTATTATGCCCAATACAATATTCGGGTAAATGCGATTTGCCCAGGCGGTATTTTTAACAATCAGGATCCAAAATTTATTGAAAAATATGTAAAACTAACCCCTATGGGCAGGATGGCAAGTCCAGAGGATATAGCAGGACCTGTTTTATTCCTTTGTTCAGACGCCGCATCTTATATTACTGGACAGGCGATTATGGTTGATGGTGGTTGGTCTGCATGGTGATTAAAAGTAAAAATATGCCTAGTAAACATACCTATATTCTTGCTGTTCATTGTGGTCATAATGCCTCCTCTGCACTTATGATGGATGGAGAAATAATCATAGCAGTTCAAGAGGAAAGATTTTGTGGTAAAAAAAATTATACTGGTTATCCGAGAAGAGCCATTGATTATTGTTTAAATAAAGGAAATGTTAAAGGTAGCGACCTGGCGCATGTTGCATATACAACGATAAATTTTTCGAGTATTCCCATTAAATCAAAACATTTTACGCAATTTTCGATTAGAGATTATCTAGGTTACTATGGTGAGAGATATTATGGCCGCAAATTAAAGGGAGAAGATTGTCTTGATTATTTGAGGTGGTTACGGGATTCTGAAAAGTTTAATATTGATGAGCAGTACTTTGATTTTTCTTATTTAAATGATCAAGTTTTAAGTGATAACAAATTGGATGAAGAATTGTTTCGTCAGGAACGGAAAAGAACACTTGCTACACATTTAAACATTTCTCCAGATAAGATTGAATTTGTTGATCATCATGCGTGCCATGCTTATTATGGTTATTTTGGTAGTCCTTTTCGTAAAGAAGACTGTATTGTTGTGACTCTTGATAGTTGGGGTGATGGCCGTAATCAGACAGTATGGAAAGCTTCAAACGATGAGCTGACTATGATTGTAGAATCTGATCAGAGTGATATAGGACGATTGTATAAGATGGCTACTTTAATTTTGGGAATGCGTCCTGATGAACACGAGTATAAGGTAATGGGACTTGCTCCATATGCAAAAGCGCTTAATGTTGATAGAGCTATGGAAGTCATTAAAGACATTTTGATGGTAGATGGAATGAAGATTGTCCATAATAATAGACCAGTCGATTTATTTACCTATTTAAGGGATAAATGGGCTGAATACCGTTTTGATAGTATTGCTGGTGCAATTCAAAAATATACAGAGAAGTTAGCAAAAGAACTAATTGAGAATATCTATATGGAAACTGGTATTAAATGTTTTGTAATCAGTGGTGGAATTTCCATGAATGTTAAAATGAATAAAGCAGTATCAGAACTAAATTGTGTCTCTTCGCTTTTTGTATGCGGCTCTGGATCTGATGAATCAACAAGTATAGGAGGTTGTTATTATTTAAACCGAAAGAACAAGAATAATAAATATTTAAAGAATCTTTATCTTGGTTGTGATATTAAGGATGAGATTAACAAAATTGATTGGGAACCAATATGTAGGGATTATATTGTTAGGCATGGAGTGACGTATTCTGCTGTGGCAAGTTTAATTGCAAATGGGAATATAATAGCTAAAATAGATGGTCGTGCAGAATTCGGAGCAAGAGCTTTGGGTAACCGTAGTATACTAGCTGACCCCAGCAAAAGAGATATTGTAATGAAAATTAATGAAGCCATTAAAAACAGGGATTTCTGGATGCCATTTGCTCTATCTATTCTTGAAGATTGTGCAGATAAATATATTTATAACCCCAAAAAATTAAAAGCTCCTTTTATGAGCCTGGCCTTTAATACTCTGCCTGATTCATATTATAATATATATGCTGGGACACACCCTTACGATAAAACTGTCCGTCCGCAATATGTATCAAAAGAACATACACCTGAATTTTATAATTTTATAGAGGAATTTTATAAATTGACAGGAATTCCTGCGCTTCTCAATACAAGTTTTAATCTTCATGGTGAGCCAATAGTCAACGATATCTCAGATGCATTAAGAACATTTGGGTCATCAGGCCTAGGTCATTTATACATCAATAGTAATACCCTTGTATCAAAAAGGACAGAGAAATAATAAATTTTTTTGCCTTTAGATAAAAACAACAAAAACAAATTTATATTTTTCCCCCGGTGTTTTTGCAACTTACCAGAATAGAATTTAATTATCAGTCCTTTTAAAGTTCAACAATTTCTAAGTTAACGGTGTTATTCTCGCTAAAGTACTTCATTTAAAAATAATTTTTTATAAAATTGTGTGACTTTGCTGTCGTATTGTCATATTAAAATAGTGGGATAAAATGAGAATCTTACTGGTTGTATATGATAATGAATCGTATGTACATTGGTTTCCCCAAGGATTAGCATATGTTGCCTCTGTGCTACAGAAGAATGGATATGAAATAGAGGTTTATAGCCAAGATATGAATCATTATCCTGATGAGCATTTAACAGAGTATTTAAACAAAAATAAGTTTGATGTTGTCGGGATAAGTGTTATAGCAGGATATTATCAGTACAGAAAGTTGTTAAAAATTTCTGATGCAATAAATAAATCTAAGCAAAGGCCTTTTTATATAATTGGCGGGCATGGTCCTTCTCCTGAACCTGCGTTTTTTCTTAGGAAAACTCAAGCTGATGCGGTTGTTATTGGAGAAGGAGAAGAAACAATTATTGAATTAATGAAGGCTGTTGGCAATAATAAAGCTTTAACTTCTGTAAAAGGAATAGCTTTTCGTGAAGAAGATAAGATTATTATAAATGAGCGACGAAACCTAGTAAAAGATGTAGATTCCATTCCTTTTCCCGCTTATGAATTATTTCCTATAGAATATTATAGACTTTTACGTATGCCACATGCAGTAAATAGTGATTTTATAATGCCTGTTTTATCTGGTAGAGGATGTACTTTTGAATGTAGTTTTTGCTATCGCATGGATGAAGGTTTTAGACCTCGTAGTAATGGAAGTATTATCGAAGAAATAAAATTTTTAAAATGGAATTATGGTATTACTTATATAGCGTTTTCTGATGAATTACTAATGTCATCAATTTCAAGGACTATAAGTTTATGTGAAGATTTTGTCAAGGCAGAATTAAATATAAAATGGGACTGTAATGGTAGATTAAATTATGCCAAGCCAGAAGTCTTAAAGCTAATGCGAAAGGCAGGTTGTGTGTTTATCAATTATGGAATTGAAGCCATGGATGATCAGGTACTGAAAAATATGAAAAAGGGCTTAACAACAGAACAAATTATTAATGGTATAGAAGCTACTTTAAATGCTGGAATAAGCCCTGGCTTTAATATTATATTTGGCAATATAGGTGATAATAAAGAAACTATAAAGAAGGGTGTAGATTTTTTATTGAAATATGATGATGGTGCTCAAATGCGGACTATCCGGCCTGTAACCCCTTATCCAGGTTCACCGCTTTATTATTATGCTATTGGAAAAAGACTTCTTAGAGACTGTGCTGATTTTTATGAAAATAAGCATACCAATTCGGATTTATTGGCGATTAATTTTACAGATATGGATGATGATGAATTTCATCAGTGTCTTTTTGAAGCAAACAAAAAATTGTTTACAAATTATTTTAATAAAAAATTATTAAATTACCTTGAACAATCAAAAAAACTCTATTCAGAAAGGAATACGAGTTTTAGAGGATTTCGTCAAACCTGAAATGTGTACTTTGTATATGATGTAAAGGATTATGTTAGAATACCAGCTTGGTGAAATGAGGGGAATTCATGGTGACGTTTTGAAGTATGAGGTAGAAGAAAAAGCTTCGGAATTAGCTATTCATATTTCATATAGTATTGAGTCAACCGACATTTTTAAACAATTAGTTAAAATATTACCGAGCCGGCGTGTTCTTATGTACTTTCAGTATATTGTGAAACAAGAAATCTATCCATTTGTGCGACAAGCATGTGTAATTAAATGGTACAAACGCAATGGTAAAGAAATTTCTCTTCAAGAAGGTGTAGTTAGGGCGCCGAAGTTAGGTATTTTTATGTTACTTAAAGAATGTTGGAATTTTGAGGATATTCCAATTTTATTGGTAAACCAAATATTCTTGGGTTTCACAAGCGGAAGTTTACTAAAAAAACTAATAAAAGATAACGTGAAAAGCTATTCCGACAAAGTTCGTGAAAGTTCTATTAAATTTAGAAAGAATAATTATCTTCCTTTTCACGTTAACCAATGTGGAACTATTGCCTGTCATTATAGTGAAGGAATCGATCCTTCGCGAAGGAATGATCTGAATTGGTATTTTGAAAGTGGCGTAGAACCAGAACGGATTTTAATTTATTTCGATATCAACTCCTCTAGGGGCAAATCTATTGGAAGAAAAATTATTCAAAAAATTGAATGCCAAAGATTTAATTGGGTTTCTTTAGAAAAGGGAATTATCGAAGGAAATGAGAAAAACTATTGGCAACCATCTAGAATATTAAAGAATATGTTATTTGAGAAAGGTGTAGTACAAAATAAGATAGAAGCCTGGATCATCAAGGTTGCTAATGATTTGATAAAACAAGTTCATTTTTGGTGCTCTTTTTACGATGATTTTAATATTAAGATTAACTATACGCCAGAAGAAGGTATGGCAAAAAATATAGCGCAAGCGATTGCTTTTGATATAAAAAATGGAATGTCTGGATTTCTTGCTGGTAAACAAAGATCAGAGTTTCTTTATCAACCGACTTCTTTTATAGGTGTTAATCCAAATCCAAAGCATGTATTGTTCATTTGGAATGAAAGAGGGGAAAATTATTTCAAACATAATTATGGCCGAGAGGCAATATGTATTGTTTCAGGTTTTACAAATAATATTTACCAGAAGTATGAAAATTATTGTCAGAAACTAAGGTCAAAAGGAGTCAAGTTTATAATAGCATTATTTGATAGCATGTGTGGGCCTGATTTGCAATTCTCAATGAATAGCATGGCTAAATTTTATCAATCATTTTTGCAATTGATGCTTGATGATTCGACAATTGGTTTGATTATTAAATCGAAAAAACCTTTTGTTATTAATAATCTTACAACAATTCATCCTTTATTTATCGAGGCAATAGAAAGTGGGCGGTGTATAAAATTGGAAAACGAGCTTGGACGTTTCCCATCAGACGCTTCTTTTGGTGCTGATATAGCTGTAGGTTGTGGTATTTCTTCGGCAGTTGTAGAAGCGGTTATTGCTGGATGTAGAGGTATACATTATGATATGACATATCATAGGAATCATGTATTTTACAAATGGGGTTATGAACGGTTTATATTTAATGATCTAGAGAAGATGATTGCAGCAATTAAGTCTTTTAAAATAAACCCTGATTCAAATCTCGACATTGGCGATTGGGGACCTTTTTTGGATTTGCTTGATCCATTTAGGGATGGGGACGGAGGCAAGAGAATGGGTGAATACTTCAAATGGTGTTTAAAAGGATTTGATGATGGATTAAGCTGGGGTGAAGTAATAAATAAAGCCAATATTAAATATGCTGAAAAGTGGGGTGGGAATAAAGTTATTAACTTTAGTGGAAATTATAGTATGAGAAAATAAGCTTGCATAATCGTTATTCTCAATGGATGTGAATAAGGGAAAATGTTTAAAACTTATCATTAATGATGGCTCTCAATTTACTGTTACAAGTATAATAATTATATCACATTATTGGGGATTGAATAAATTTTTAAATCTGATGATAATTAGAAAGGAAATATAGGTAGTGGGAGCAGTACATTACAATAAGTTTTGAAAGGAAGCTATTATGAATATTTTAGTTATTAATATTTGTTTAAGACCAGAATCACCCGTAAAGTTATTTCCTGTTGGTTTGGGATATATTACTACAGCAATGAAAAATGCGGGTTTTGATTTTGATTTGCTGGATATTAATGCTTATAGATACACAGATGGACAAATAGAGCAATTTATCAGAGGGAGAAAATATGATGTAATTTGCATGGGTACCGTTGTTACGGGTTATAGGATAATTAAATCACTTGCAGCTCTAATTAAGAAATGTCACCCGTATTCTAAAATTATTGTAGGCAACACTGTAGCTACATCAGTTTTTGATACGCTACTTAGACGTACGAAAGTTGACATAGCAGTAATTGGTGAGGGTGAAGAGACTATTGTCGACATACTTCGGAAACTTTCAGAATCCAAACCTCTTGAGGAAGTCTGTGGTATTTGCTTTATGAAGGATGGCAACGTGGTTTGTACTCCTCCAAGGCCTTTGATCAAAGATATTTCATCTTTGCCTTTCATGAATTATTCTCTTTTTGATTTAGAAATATATATAGATGGCACCAAACAGCGAATCAACGATCCATTACCAATTCCAAGAGAGGAAATAAGAGCATTACAAGTAAGTATTGCAAGAGGTTGTATTGCAAAATGCACTTTTTGCTATCATATATTCCAAGATATGCCGTATAGACGCAGAACTTCAGAATCAATTGTTACCGAAATAAAGTCTCTTATTGAAAAATACTCAATAAATTTCGTTATATTTTGGGATGATTTAGCTTTGTCTTCTAAAAAACACACACTGGAGTTCGTTGAAAAAATTCTTAATGAAAAAGCCAAATTTTATTGGATGGCAAACTGCCGGCCCAACCTTTTTGATGATGAGGCAGATATGCCTATGATTGAAAACATGAAAGAAGCCGGTTGTTTAGGGTTATGTTATGGTCTTGAGTCTGCCGATTCTAATATTTTGAGGGAGATGAAAAGAAGGATTCCTGTGAATCAATTTTCTAAGCAAACAAGATTACTTCAAAAAGCGGGGCTTCAAACATGGACTACTGTTGTATTTGGATATCCCCAAGAGACCCCTGAAACAATAAAGAAAACATTTGATGCATGTATAGAAAATAACATTTACCCATCCACAGGATACCTTCTTCCGCTGCCTGGCAGCCAGATGTATGATTATGCTGTAAGGCATGGTTTTATTGAAGACGAAGAATCGTATCTGTTAAGATTAGGTGATAGGCAGGATTTAAGAGTAAATATGACTCAAATGAGCGATGAGGAATTTGCAGCGCATGTTGTCAATGGTTTGCAACGGTGCAATGAAAAACTAAATTTAGGTTTAGAAAAAGACAAATTAATAAAAACACAATATTATAGAGGTGCAAGCCAAAGTAAATCCTTTTAGGCTTACCACAAAATTTGGTGCGATTAAGATATTTTGATTTTGCGGCAGTGGGAATTTCGCAGAAGTCTTAAGATGCTAGTATAGTTAAAACAATTCAAATCTGCATCATCTTCAACTAACAGAAAACAGTAAATATAACTTAACTTTTTTGCAAAGAGTATAATTTTTATGGAGGTAATAATTTTGGCAGGCGGTTTTGGAACAAGACTTCAGAGTATTGTGAAAAATGTTCCAAAACCAATGGCAGATATAAATGGAAGACCATTTTTATCGTTTCTACTGGATTATTTAATAAACCAGAAAGTAAAGAAGGTTTTGCTTTCGGTTTGCTACAAGCATGAGGCTATAGAAAATTATTTTGGTTTTAGATATAAAAATATCGAAATAGGATATGTTTTTGAGACAATACCTTTGGGAACAGGAGGTGCGATTCGGGAAGCTTTAAAATATGTTAGTGACGATAATGTTATAGTTTTGAATGGTGATACATTCTTTTGTATTAATCTCTCTGAAATGTATGATTTCCATCGGGGGAAAAGATCAAATTTAACAATTGCTGTAAAGGCAACGGAAAATTGTAGTAGGTATGGGGCCGTAATTATACAGAATGACAAAATAGTACAATTTGAAGAAAAGGCTAGCAATAGTTTTGGGTATATTAACGGAGGTATTTACATAATAAATAGTAAAGTTATTTCAAGTATTATTGATGAATTTGGAAACCAATTTTCTTTTGAAAGAGACTTCATACAAAAAATTGCAAAGAAAATAAATGTGTTTTCATATATTAGTAATGATTATTTTATCGACATTGGAATTCCAGAAGATTATGCAATTGCAAAAAAAGAATTACCCTGTAGAGTACACACCTAAATAATTTGATCAATTGATGCCTAAAGCGTATATTATCTGATAGGGAAATGTTGGAATAGATTAGATCAAATAACAATAATCGCACATTCAATAATGAAGTGCAACACTTGGGAAAACGACTTCGTTAGGTGTATTAAATTTTAGACATTTTCTAGGGCGGTTATTAATTAAAGATTCAATATTGGAAATTTGTTGATCAGTGATCTTACTAAAGTCAGTACCCTTTGGCAAGAACCATCGGACAAGACCGTTGATATTTTCATTAGTACCCCGTTGCCAAGAGGCATACGGATGAGCAAAAAAGCATTTGATGCCAAGGACATTAGTTATTTCTTGATGTTGTGTATTTTCAGTTCCGTTGTCTAGGGTAAGGCTTCTCTTGGCATTTGGTGGAAGGTGTTGCAATCGTGAGATAATAGCATTCTTAGTTTCTACAGCACCCTTGCGGTCTAATTTTGTAAGTAGAACAAGACGGCTTTTGCGTTCAGTCAGGCTGTTTAAAGCTGCCGTGCTTTTTCTAGAGACTAAACTATCGCCTTCCCAGTGTCCAAACTGGCGACGTGTTTCTACTGATTTGGGCCTTAGGTCTATTGATATCCTATTGGGAATTTTGGTTTTACGCTCTTTTCTACTTATACCTTTTTGCTTACGTTTTCTGTGAGCGCGCCTTAAGCAAGCGATCAGTTCAAGACGATTTGGCGTCTGTTTGTGGTAGATATACTGATAGATAGCCTCATGGCTAATGGAAAACCCTGGATAGTCCTTCTTTATTCTACCTGCTATAATTTCAGGAGACCAGCCTGTCATGAGTTTTTCTTGCACGTAATTTCGTACCAGATCGTTTTTGAGTCGTTGACGACAACGGGTTTCGGTTCTCCTTTGATCAGCTCTTTGCTGTGCTCTGTGTGATAAATACAGTTTATATCCCTGTGAAGAATTGCGTTTTAGCTCTCGTGAGATAGTACTTTTGTGACAGCGGAGCGCTCTGGCTATTTCACTTATGTTTTTCCATTCATAGCGTAATTCTGTTATTTTATCTCTCTCGACCATGGTTAAATGTTTGTATTGTTTTTCCATAACCACTTAGGATAGCATTTTCCTTTCTGCTTTCCCAAGTGTTGCACTTCATTATTGAATGTGCGAATATAAGCTTGCCAATTTCTGTTTGAATTTTGTTTGTGACTTTATAAAAGTGGATGAGTGATGTTGTAGAAATGATATGGGATAGAAGTGAGATTGGCTTTTGCCGATTGCTTGCATAAAACAATTAAGGTTATCGTACCAGAAATCTATATATAAGTCGTATCAGCAGGATTCTGGAGCAGTTACTAATCTATTCACAAACAAAACCTCATTGGTGTATAATATGAGACATGAGATGCAAGAATGTATTTGATGATAGACATTTGCCGAGAAAAGCGAAGGTGCAGTTGCGTATCGCGGCAGTCCTGCGTGTAAATGCCGCATATTGTAAAAAGTTTCTTTCATGCGCCTACCTGTGCAGATGCAATATTATGAGGCTTTGTTAGCTTAGGTCTTAGTAACCTCTGTATCAAAAAGAGTATCCCGACATAGAGAAGGGTGGAAAAAATATGCAAGAATCTGAAAAGCTTTTAAGTTTGGGATTTGACGAATTCGCTCTTTTTTTTGGCACGACCAGTGATGAAATAATAAAATATTGTGATGGTTTAATCAGAAATAAAGATTTCCGTTATCGGATAATAACAGGTAAAGAGAGGGATTTGCTCATTCTTGACGCAATTAAGAAGATTAATTCTGAGGGAATTCCTATATCAGGTAGAAAGAGATATAAAGATTGGGAACAAGGATGGCAAGAAAATTTAATCGAATTTATTCATTCGGACTATGATTTGGATTCTTTAATTCCTAAATATATCAAAAGAAATGTGCCTGCACGACTGAATCTGGAATACATAATACCATTATCGCCAACGTTTGTTTTTGATTATATATGTGTTTTTAGGGCTTGGCTTTTTCAGGCATATCTTTCCGAGGCTGAAATCATTTACGAATTTGGTTGTGGACCTGCATATCATCTCGCCTACTTGGCTTCGTTGTATTCTGAAAAAAAGCTTGTTGGTTTGGACTGGGCTGTTTCTTCTCAGAAAATAATTGATATTATAAGGCAACGATTCGGGTGGAATATTAAGGGATATAGATTCGATTTTTTTGCTCCTGAGAGAGATTTTTTTATTGATAAAAATGGTGCAGTATTAACATTTGGAGCTTTAGAGCAAGTAGGGGCCGAACATCAGCAATTTTTAGATTTCCTTTTGGAAAAATCGCCGTCAATTTGTATTAATGTTGAATGCTTGCACGAATTTTACAATGATGAGAACCTTCTTTCTTATCTTGCATTGCTTTATCATAGAAAGCGAAATTATCTTTTTAAATACCTTACTAAGTTAAAAGAGTTGGAGGTAGAGGGTAAAATTGAGATAATAAAATGTCATTATCATAAATTCGGGAATATTTATAATGATACTTTTTCATATGTAATATGGAGACCGAAGAAACCAATTTAATGTTATTGTTCGTGGGAGGAGACGAAATTGATTGAGAAAATAAATAAGACGAGTTTGGAAGGAGTGTTGCTTATTGAACTTAAGGGTTTTGAGGATCATAGGGGACATTATGTAGAAATTTACAACAGGGAAAAGTATGTAGAGGAAGGAATTAATTTGGATTTTATTCAAGATGATTATTCTATGTCGGCGAGATATGTTTTAAGGGGCATTCATGGAGATGCCGAAACATGGAAGCTTATTTCTTGTCCATTTGGAAAATTTTATTTGGTCGTTGTTGATTGTCGGAAAACGTCTTGTACTTTCGGCAAGTGGGAATCATTTGTATTGTCGGAAGCAAACCGCAAGCAGGTTTTAATCCCGCCACAATTTGGAAATGGCCACTTGATTCTGAGTGAAACAGCGATTTTTCATTATAAACAATCGACTTATTATGAGCCTGCCAAGCAATTTACTTACAAGTGGAATGATCCGATATTCAATATATGGTGGCCGGTTAAAAATCCTATTCTATCCAGAAGAGATGAAGTTGGACAGTATGTATAAAATCCCTATTTGACGAGGTAATAACAATTGATAATTACGAGAACTCCATTTCGTATTTCTTTTTTTGGTGGTGGAACAGATTATCCGGTATGGTATCGTGAACATAGAGGTATGGTGTTAAATTCTACCATTAATAAATACTGCTATGTTACCTGTCGCTACTTGCCTCCTTATTTTGACATGAAATATCTTATCAGATATTCAAAGCGAGAGGAAGTAAAAAAATTAAATGATATCATCCATCCATCAGTTCGTGAATGTCTCAAGTTTCTAAACATAGAAGAAGGAATTGAGATGGTTCATGCGAGTGACGTTCCAGCTCGCACAGGAATTGGGTCAAGCTCTTCGTTTACCATTTGTCTGTTACAATCGTTGTATTCTCTGAAGGGACAAATAGTTACGAAACGGCAGTTGGCTCTGGATGCTATCAATGTTGAACAAAATCTAATTAAAGAAAATGTTGGCTCTCAGGATCAGGTAGCGGCTTCATTTGGCGGTTTCAATAAGATTGAATTTGGAGGGTCTCAGGAATTTTATGTATCCCCAATTACAATAAAACAAGAGAAATTAGATTTTTTCCAGGATCACTTAATGCTTTTTTTTACAGGCCTTCAAAGAAATGCTTCTGATATTGCTGCAGTACAAATAGATAATACTCCTAAGAAAAAAATAGAGTTAAAAGCAATGATGGAGATGGTAGATAGAGCAATAGAGATACTTAATGGAGACATCAGCAATATTAAGAATTTTGGAAAACTACTTCATGAATCATGGCTTTTGAAAAAAAGCCTTACTAAAATTATATCTAACAGCACAATAGATATGATTTATGAAGCAGCTCTCAGTGCAGGCGGCATCGGGGGTAAATTGTTGGGGGCGGGGGGCGGGGGGTTTTTTCTTATATTTGCTTCCCCTGAGAATCATCCGCGAATTAAAGAAAAATTGCAGAATTTATTGTTTGTTCCCTTTCGTTTTGAGACTCTTGGAACACAAGTAGTTTTATATTCTACATAAACATTGTAAGGAGCATGTAAAATGGATCTTAATGTTTTGGTCACAGGCGGCGCTGGCTATCTCGGTTCCGTGCTGATTCCTGTCTTATTGGATCAGGAGTATCGTGTTACGGTTCTTGATACGTTTATGTTCGGACAAAATTCACTGCTCGAATGTTGCTCTCATGAGAACTTTAATGTAGTCAAAGGTGATGCGAGAGAAGAAGATGTCCTGAAGCCTCTTCTTAAAAAAGCCGACATTATTATTCCGCTGGCAGCGCTGGTAGGCGCCCCGCTTTGCAGCAGGGATAAAATAGGCACATTAACCACAAATAGGGATGCGATAGTGTCTATAGTCAAGCTTGCCTCTGTGGAACAGATGATTTTGATGCCTACAACCAACAGCGGATACGGCATCGGCAAAAAAGGCGTGTACTGCACCGAGGAGACGCCTTTAAACCCCATATCCCTATATGGAAAAGCAAAGGTTGAGTCGGAAAAGATAGTTCTTGACAGGGGTAATGCCGTAAGCTTCAGACTGGCTACGGTCTTCGGCATGTCTCCAAGGATGCGACTTGATTTATTAGTGAATGATTTTACTTACAGGGCAGTTAAGGACAGATTTGTGGTAGTTTTCGAAGGGCATTTCAAACGGAATTATATCCATATTCGCGACGTTGCGAGGGCGTTTATCCATGCGATTGATAACTTTGATAAGATGAAAAACGAACCGTATAATGTGGGTTTGTCTGATGCAAATCTCTCAAAGCTTGATCTATGCGCAAAAATAAAAGAACATATTCCTGATTTTGTGTATTTAGAGTCACCGATAGGGGAGGATCCCGATAAAAGGGATTATATTGTTTCTAATGAAAAGATAGAGAAAACCGGGTTTAATCCTATGTATTCGCTTGATATGGGAATCAGGGAACTCATCAAGGGGTATAGGATAATTACAAACAGTAAGTATAGTAATGTTTAAAGACTCAAAGATTTATGTTGCAGGGCATACAGGTTTATTAGGGTCGGCAATATTAAAGAGATTAAAATCAGAAGGGTATCGCAATATATTAACTATAACTCATAAGGGGCTTGATTTAATAGACAAGAAATCAGTAGATGATTTTTTTAAAAAAGAGCAGCCTGAGTATGTATTCCTCTGCGCCGGATTAACAGGGGGCATAATAGCCAATAAAACCTATCCAGCAACATTCCTTCATACGAATATTGCCATTCAGGACAATATATTTCAGGCATCTCATACATATAATGTAAAACACCTCATTTTCTACGGCTCATCATGTGTTTATCCTAAGAATTGTCTACAGCCAATAAAAGAGGAATATTTGCTGACAGGAGAGATAGAGGATACAAGCGATGCCTATGCAGCCGCAAAGATTGTAGGCATAATTGCATGCAAGTCCTATAATAATCAATATAAAACCAATCGTTTTATTGCCCTCATCCCCAATTCAATGTATGGACCAATGGATAATTTTGATTTGGAAAACTCCCATGTATTGTCTGCTTTGATAAAAAAAATTCACGAGGCAAAAATCGGAGGGTGGGATAAGGTCATACTGTGGGGGAGTGGAAATCCAAGAAGGGAATTTATTTTCAGCAAAGATGTGGCTGATGCCTCTGTCTTTGCCATGAAAAATGCAGGAAGATTTCAGAATACCCAGTACAATTTAGGGACAGGAATTGACTATTCAATAAGAGAGCTTGCTGAAATTGTGTCACGGATTGTAGAATTCAAAGGGGAGATTGAATGGGATACAGGCAAGCCGGATGGTGCATCCAGAAAACTATTGGACAGTTCAAAATTCTTGAACTTGGGATGGAAACCATCAACTACCCTTGAAGAGGGACTGAAAACAACTTATGGATGGTATTCAAAAAATATCCCCAAAACGGCATGAACAATAGTATGATTGAATTTCTAAAAGATAAGGCTAAGTGGGTAAGGAAAGAAACTCTGAATATCCATAGAATCGCTCCGGAGACAAGATTGGCATCTTCTCTGTCCTGTGTAGAAATATTTGTTGTTTTGTATTATGGAAAGGTTCTCAGTTTTAATCCATCCGATATACAATTGCAGGATAGAGACAGATTCATTATCAGTAAGGGTCATGGTGCAATCTCATTTTACCCCATACTTGCTGACCTTGGTTTTTTTGATAAGCATGAGTTAGGTAGGGTTTGTAAGGAGGGTTCATTTCTTGGCGGTATTCCTGACTGCATCATCCCTGGATTTGAGACAACAAATGGTTCTTTAGGACACGGATTGGGAGTTGCTTGCGGTATGGCTTTGGCACTGAAGAGAAAAAATAGGAATGAAAAAGTATTTGTATTGATTGGTGATGGCGAATTATATGAAGGCTCGGTATGGGAAGCTGTTATGTTTGCCGGAGAACACAAATTGGATAATTTAAGGCTTATAATTGACAATAATAAAATCTGCATGCTCGATTATTGCAAAAATATTTTGGATTTGGATCCCTTGAATGAGAAGTTTAAGGTTTTTAAATGGGATGTAGAAGCAGTTGATGGCCATGATGTAAAGCATCTCTATAACACCATGATAAAATTTAAGGAAGATAGAAATGATAAGCCAAAGGTGATTATAGCAAATACGGTAAAAGGTAAAGGTGTCCCATCCCTTGAGACAGACCCATTAAGTCATATTAAGGTCTTAAAGGAAAATGAAATTGAAACGGCAATTGCAGGTTTGAAATGAAGTTAGAAATAAAAACAATGAGAGATGTCTTTATAGAAGAGATTTATAACCGTATGCACGAAGATAAAAATATCTTTTTTCTATCAGCAGATTTCGGATCACCAAAACTGGATAAATTGAGAGTGGATTTTAAGGATAGATTTATAAATGTTGGTATTGCCGAACAAAATCTTATAAATATCTCAACAGGCCTGGCATTGGAGGGTTTTACAGTATATGCCTATGCTATAGCTCCATTTTTAACGATGAGGGCTTATGAGCAGATAAGGAATAATCTCTCATTATTGTCTCAAGTTAAGGAGATTAATGTAAATCTTATCGGAGTCGGGGCAGGTTTTAGCTATGATGTATCTGGACCAACGCATCATTGTCTTGAGGATATTACCATAATGAGATCCCTTCCTAACTTTATTATATTTTCACCAAGTGATTGGGTTTTGGCTCAATGGTTTACGGATTATTCAATTAAGGTTAAAAAGCCTAAGTATATAAGGTTTGACGGGAAACCATTGCCATCGCTTTACAACAAGTCAGAAGATATAGGGCTGGTAGATGGATTAAGGGAATTGAAAAGGGGTGAAAAAGTTTGTCTGATTTCAACAGGGTATATGACGCATCGAGCTATAAAGGTTGCAGGTTTGTTAAATGATTCAAATATTAATATTGGAGTCATTGATGTCTTTTTACTGAAACCATTTCATGGGGATTTATTTCTGAAATTAATAGATAGATATGATTATCTTATAACTCTTGAAGAGGCCTTTATAAATAAGGGAGGATTGGATAGTCTGGTCTCGTGCATATTAGATAGAAAAAACTCGAATATAAGATTGAAAAGGATAGGCATTGAAGATGTTTATACTTTTGATATGGGGAGTAGAGAACATTTACATACGCTAAACAGATTAGATGAAGAAAGTATTATGCGGACAGTTAAAAATATTTTAAAGGATTAGAAAAATAGATGGGTAAATTAGATATAGTTCTTATCAACCCGGGTGATAGAAAACAAGTTTATCAAGATTTGGGGAAAGAATATTCTGCAATTGAACCCCCTTTCTGGATTGCAGTGATTGCCTCATATTTAAGAAATAACGGTTTTTCTGTGGCAATTATCGATTCTAATGCAGAAAACATCACTCATGAGGAGACCTCACTGCGGGCCAAAGAATTGAATCCGCTTTTATCTGCTGTGATTGTATATGGCTCACAGCCTTCCGCATCCACACAGAATATGACAGTTGCAGAAAAGATCTGCAAGGCACTCAAAGAAAATACATCTTCAAAAGTAGCTATAGGAGGTCTTCATCCGTCAGCACTCCCCGGACAAACCCATCCACTTTAGAGGCAAAGGCGGATTTTGTTATAGAAGGTGAAGGACCATATACATTAACAAGTTTAATTCGGGTATTGAAGGCAGGAAAAACTGATTATTCAGTTGTCGATGGTCTCTGGTATTACAAAGACGGTAAAATTAAAAATAATCCAAGAGCGTGTCTTATTAAGAATCTGGATGAAGTGTTGTCTGTTGCTGCATGGGATTTACTCCCCATGGAAAAATACAGGGCACATAACTGGCACTGCTTTGACAGTCTTGAAAACAGGATGCCCTACGGGGCAGTATATACAAGCCTTGGGTGTCCGTATTCATGTGCGTTTTGCTGTATCAATGCACCTTTTGGCAAGCCTGGGATAAGATACAGAAGCCCTGAATTGGTTGTTGAATAGATGGGGGTATTGATAAGGGATTATGGAATAGGAAATATCAAGATTGTGGATGAATTATTTGTTCTGAGTGAAAGACATTATATGTCCATAGTAGATTTACTGATTAAGAAGGGTTATGACCTGAATATCTGGGCATATGCAAGGGTTGATACTGTAAAACTGGAAAATTTGCAAAGTATGAAAAAGGCTGGAATTAACTGGCTTGCCCTCGGTATTGAATCAGCTAATCCTGATGTAAGGGATGGTGCTGAAAAAAGGATGAGAGTAAGGGATATAAAGAATGTTGTGCAGGCAATGCAGCGCGAAGGCATAAAAGTGATAGGTAATTATATCTTTGGTCTGCCAGATGATAATCCCGGCACAATGCAGGAAACCCTTGATATGGCAATGGATTTGAATTGTGAATTTGTAAATTTTTATTGTGCCATGGCGTATCCAGGGTCAAAACTTTATGATATTGCACTTAGAGAAGGGTGGGAGCTTCCAAAAGAATGGTATGGTTTTTCACAGCACTCCTACGAAATGCTTCCACTTCCAACAAAGTATATCAGTGCAAAAGAAGTTTTGAAATTCAGAGATGACGGCTTTCATAAATACTTTGAGAATCAAAAATATTTGGATATGGTTGAAAATAAATTTGGACCACACATCAAAAAGCATATCGAAGAAATGACAAAGACAAGACTCAAGAGAAACTTACTTGAAAATTAAACAACATACAATTTTTCACCTATAAAGCAACACAATCCTAGCAATGATTGAATTCGTTCTTAAAAACATCAAAGAAGGTTTTGGAATGGATAAGAATGCAATTTTAAATAATTACATTGAACTTCAAACAGTTTTACGTAATGGAAATTTAAATTTTTAGCGGTTTTTGGGTTAAAAAAGAGATCCATATGATGTACACAATAATAATACCGACAAAAAATCGGTCAGATTTTTTAATTAGGTTGCTTAACTACTTTGCTGATACCAATTTTAAGCATTGGATACATATCGGTGATTCAAGCAATGAGTTGCATGTTAAACGGCTGAAGGAAATAATAGAAAAATTAGAGGATAAACTTAATATTATATATCATGAATACCCTGTCCTAAATGTATCTAAATGTACTAAACAATTACTTCAAGAAGTATCTACACCATACGCCTCTTTGTTGGCTGATGATGATTTTTTAGTTCCAAAAAGTTTAGAGAGTTGTATTGATTTTTTAGAACTGAATCCAGCGTATATTGCGTGTCATGGTATTGGTGCTGTTTTTCGTCTTAGGCAAAGTGGACCATATGGTCAATTTGATAATATTTGGGAATATCTGTTGCCTTCAAGAGAAGAAGAAACAGCGTCTAAAAGGTTTTTAAATCATTTATCAAATTATTCCAATAATTTGTTTTCCGTATATCGTACTCCTATTTTAAAAAGGACGTTTGAAAATGATGCTATACCTGATACATCTCTGGGAGGTGATTTGTTGCCAAGCTGTCTTGCATCAATTCTGGGTAATAGCAAAAAGCTTGATTGTTTCCATATAATACATCAAACGCATAAACAGCAACAACCTATAGAACATTATGATTGGATTACAAGTCACAACTGGTTTCCATCATATCAAATTTTTTATAATACTCTATCGGAAGAATTAATGAAACAGGATGGCATTACGATTGGTGAAGCACATGCTGTTGTAAAACAAGCATTCTGGGCACATCTGAGGTACAAGTCAAATCGCCATTTCCAAAACCGTTATGGTTCCTTGGGGGCTTTGGGATGCGTCGAAAGGATAAAAGAGGAAATAAAACATATACCGTGTGTAAAAAATATGTGGAATATAGTGAAAAATATACAATACAAGATTCACCCTTCAAATCATATTACATTACCTGCACTTTTAAATCCTTCTTCGCCGTATCACGCGGACTTTATGCCCGTCTATCGTGCGGTTGCAGAAGACCTTTAATGGAAGTTCTTGTTAAGATGAAAGACTAGGATGTCATTATTGATCCAGTTACTAAAAAGTTGACTTTCTATTCAGGGAGGTACTTATAGTGAATTTTTTGTTTGTTGTTCCTAAGATTGCTAGGGCAGGAGAATCGTATTTTTTCCCGATTGGTTTTGGCTATGTCGTTTCATATATGAAGCATAAAGGTTTTAATGTGTTCTGTCTGAATCTCTGTCACTATGATGCCTCAATCGAACAGCAATTGCACAAATGCATTAAGGACAAGCATATTGATGTCATATGCACCGGAGCAATGTCTTTCTATTGGAACGAAGTCAGCGAGGTTGTAGAAATTGCAAAGAAAATAAACCCAGAAATTATAACAGTCGTAGGCGGAGCGATTATTACCGCGGACCCAAAGCTGGTCCTGGAGAATATGAAGATTGATTACGGGGTTATAGGTGAAGGCGAAATTACGATGGCTGAGCTTGCCGCTGCGTTGACAAGCGATGGGGATATAGGCAAGGTAAGAGGGTTAATTTTTCACGATAATGATAACGGCTTGACTGTTACGGCGCCAAGGGAAGCAATATCGGATTTGGATTCACTGCCGTTTCCTCATGATGAAGGTCTTGAATATAGCAAATGGCTTTCTATAAAGAGGGTGGAACTGTCGGGGGTTGGAGCTCTTTTTCATGATATTGACGAAAAAGTGAGGCTTCATGAGATTATTACAGCGAGATCATGCCCTTACAATTGTACATTTTGCTATCATCCTCTTGGTCAAAAGTACAGACAGAGGTCGCTTGATAATGTTTTTCAAGAAATTGACTATCTTGTCAGAAAATATAATACAAATGTATTGAATATTCTGGACGAGCTTTTCTCTTTTGATGAAAAAAGAGTATATGAGTTTGCTTCTAGAATAAAAAAATACAACATCAGATGGATGGCACAGTGGAGAGCCGATAATGTGAATGAGAAAATGCTCAAAATATTAAAGGACTCTGGCATCTTGACACTTGGAATAGGTGTGGAGAGTATGAGCGATAAGGTTTTAAAGAGCATGAGAAAGCATACCACAAAAGCCGATGTTGATAAGGCATTTAAGCTGGCAGGCGATGCCGGAGTAAATGCCGGAGGCAATCTAATCTTCGGTGATCCTGAAGAGACAGAGGAAACAATTAAAGAGTCACTTGATTGGCGGATAAAACATCCTGAGTACGATATCCGTCTACGTTGGCTTCTCGCAGTGCCAGACTCTCAAGTCTGGAGACATGCAATTGAGCATAATCTTATTAGTGATAAGGTGCGGTTCATCAAAAGCAAATTCCCTGTAATAAATCTTACTAAGATAAGCGACCGCAAGTTCAATAAAATTAGAAGAAGGATTATGTATTTAGACTTTACCCAAAATCTTTTTGTGAAAGGAAAAGTATTGTCTTCAAAAAAGGAATCTGATACATAAGAAGGGAAACCTATTTATGCTTTCACGGTTGAGTGTCCATTGTGCCACCAAATTTCCAGGTATAAAAACTCCCCGGACTCAATTATGCTTAACACACTAGTGATATGCAAGCATTGTTGTCGTCGCCTTAGAATAAAGACTAAGAAAGCTTTTCTGGACGATTATAATGTCATACATGGATTTTTCTATTACCTACTTTTTACGTATCATATTTATTTGGAAAGATTCGTTTTTTTCAGATACTTCTATAATATAGCTAAAGGTTTTAAGAGAATAATGAAGAAAAATTAGTAGAATATTCTTGTTTTACAATTTTACGCTAAGACGCTTATTGGAGCATCCTGCTTCCCGGAGATTATTGAATAGATAATCGCGATAAGTATTCCACAATTTATTCTTATATGTCTTTCATTGTAAGCATTAAAAAGGCTTAAGGGATGCCAACTCTGCACAAATTATTTTCTATCTTAACCCGACGGGAAAAGGTTCAAATTCTTATTCTCGCAATATTAATGCTTATTGGCGCAGCCTTAGAAACATTTGGAATAGGTTTTATTGTTCCTTTTATTAGTCTGGTAAATAATCCTCAACTGATACAAGAGCATAAAAATCTGTTTTTGTTGTATAGCTTATTAGGGTTAGGATCATTTAATAAATTTTTAATTTTTATTGGCATTACCTTTATATTGTTTTATCTTTTTAAAAATGTATATGTGTTGTTTTTGTATTTTATGCAATTCATATTTATCTTTAGTAGGCAAGCATTACTGTCAGCTCGCCTATTTGACACATATTTGAAGAAACCATACGTTTTTCATTTGCAAAAAAATTCTGCAGAATTAGTGAGAAATGTTGATAGCGACGTTAAACAGTTTTATGTTAGTGTGCTTCAGCAATTATTAATTTTATTTACAGAAATTTCAGTAACTACAGGTATTATTGTTTTACTTTTTTTCATAGAGCCACATGTAACTTTAATAACTATTCTAAGTTTAGGAATATGCTTTTTAACTTTTAGGAAAGTTTTTCATACAAAAATAGATAAAATCAGCAAAAAAAGACATTATATTTTAGGACAACGATACAAATTACTTAATCAGGGTTTCGGAACCGTTAAAGAAATAAAAGTAATGGGGAAAGAGAGTTTTTTTACAGGTGTTTTTAGAGAGCTTTGTATTTCTGACAGTAGGTTAAATGTTGCAATTAACATAATAAATATAATGCCGAGAATAATTCTTGAAACCGTATTTGTGGTGGGCATTTTAGTTGTTATTTTGATTGCATTAACAAAGAGTGGCGGCATAAGTAATGTCATGTCCATTTTGATACTATTTACTATGGCCGCCTTCCGTTTGATGCCTTCTACAAATAGGATAAACGTTGCGTTAGCATCTATACGAAGCGGCAAGGTTTCTGTAAATCAGCTTTATGAGGATATGATATTTGATACGGGGAAAAAGTTTGATATAAATAATAAAAGTTCAATAAATATTAAACGAGCGCATAACAAAAAGTGTCATTATATAGAATTAGTGAATTTATGTTACAGATATCCTAGCGCGAAGCATTTTACTATTAAAGATGTTTCATTAATTATACCAAAGGCATCATCTGTGGGACTCATCGGACCATCAGGGTCAGGCAAGACTACGTTAGTTGATATTATTTTGGGGATTTTAATTCCAACAGAGGGGATGGTAGTTGTAGAAGGTCAAAATATTTTTTCTGATCTGTCTTCATGGCAGAAGAGAATAGGTTATATTCCCCAGACAATTTCCTTGTTAGATGACACTGTACGCAGAAATGTTGCTTTCGGTGTGCCAGACAATGAGATTAATGATGATCAGGTATGGAAGGCGTTAGAGTCCGCACAGCTTAAGAACTTTGTTGAGAGTCTCCCCGTCAAACTTGAAACATCAATTGGAGAGCGAGGTGTCCGTCTTTCAGGCGGGCAACGGCAGCGTATCGGTATAGCACGTGCTCTTTATTATAATCCGAAAATTTTGATTCTTGACGAAGCGACATCGTCTCTCGATAACGATACTGAAAAAGAAGTAATGAAGGCTATAGAGGCATTGCATGGAGAAAAGACATTGATAATCGTTGCTCACCGGCATAGTACCATTCAGAACTGTGATATTATTTTTGAACTGCGGGGCGGAAAATTAATTCGAAAAGTTGAAAAAGAACAGATACTTGCACATTAGAGATACAGTTAACTTAATGTATGGGGCATTTATCTAAAAAACTCCGGTGCGGAATAGTTCTCCTGATGGTTGTGTAATTTTATGTTCTATAATTATTATATGCTTAGGTAACGTTAGTCATTATTATAAATGTATTACAGGAAATTGGGTAAAACCGGGCTTAATGCTTCTGTAATTGGATTTGGCTGCAATCAAATCGGCTCTGGCAAAACAGGCTATAAAGATTTTGCACGTGCAAAAGAGGCGTTATTCCTCGCCCTTGATAAAGGGATTAATTATTTCGATACAGCAGACGTTTATGGAGAGAGGTTGTCTGAAGAATGGCTTGGCCGTATACTCGGTTCGGAAAGAGCAAAGGTAATTATATCAACGAAGGCCGGTCTGACCGGTGATGGCGGAAGAAATGGCCATCCTGACCATTTAAGAAATTCACTAGAAAACAGTTTGAAAAAATTGAAAACAGATTACGTTGATATGTTCTATCTTCATCGTCCTGATCCGAAGATTCCTCTTGCTGAATCTATCGGTGGTATAAACAATTTGATCCGTGAGGGAAAGGCACGCTTCGGGGGAGTATCCCAACTTTCTCTGGAGGAATTAAGAACAGTAAAAAATGATACTGCTGTTTCATGTGTGCAGTACTGCTTAAATTTTTTTGATTTTCAAACAACATATTCCATCAGGTCTGAAACTAGCGCTATGCATTATGGGTTTTCAACTTTTTCGCCTCTGGCTTCAGGGTGGATTTTAAAGACAAAATACACAGCCCTGGCAAAAAGCAAATTCCCATTTTTTCAACCGGGTTACTACCGTCCTGAATTTCCAGCATATAAACTGGTAATTCAATTAGCACAGGAGCATCAGATAGGTATTCATCAACTTGCAATACATTGGGTGCTTAATCATCAGGAAGTGCATTCTGTGATTTGTGGGACCAGTTCATGCGACCAATTGCAGGAAAATATAAAAGCACTTGATTTGTCCGTTACTTCCGATCTGATAGAGAAAATAAATGACATTGTACAAAAATATACGGTTGAAGGACATAAAATGAGAAAGATTGTTTGGGGTATTGGAACGAAGATGAAAAAAGTGTTACACTAGGCGTAACAGTTCAACCCCTTCCACCAGGGGCTTATCATTGCCTCCATTTTTATTTAGTAGGGTAGGAAGAAGTAATCTCCCCTCCTTACGAAGGAGGGGATAAAGGGGAGGTTGTCAAATATGACAGAAATATTCAACAAAAAAGAATATACAAAAAAAAGGCGACATTTGCGAAAGGATATGACAAAAGCAGAAATATACCTTTGGTCGAAATTAAAGGGTAAACAAATCAATGGTTTGAAATTTAGAAGGCAATATGGGATTAACAATTATACCGTTGATTTTTATTGCTCTGAGCTAAGATTGGCAATCGAAATTGATGGTGGTGTTCATTATTATAATTATCGGATTGCATCTGACATGCAACGGAAAAAGGATATAGAAGCTTTGGGAATTAAGGTGCTAAGATACACAAATATTGACGTTCTCAAGAATATAAAAGGTGTTTTACAAGATATTATTATAAAAACCACCCCCAATCTCCTCTTTAGTAAGGAGAAGCCGGAAGGGTATTATTTTTATACCTCCCCTATTTCCCCTCCTTCATAAGGAGGGGAAGGTTTCTTGGTCATTGCGTTTCCAAATATAGTTTGGAACGAGTTGTAATTTGTTGATTGCCAGTACAGGATCGGTTAGAAATTCCTTAACGTTAAATTTATATAAAGGTATTATGAAAAAAACAGATAATATTCTCTCCCATCGTTTCAGAAATAACTCAAAAGGATTATTTCTCACTAATAGAAAGATGTCTTTAAGGGCAAAAGAAACACTTAAACGTCTAAAAGAAGAAATAAACAAAGGGAATATAGAACAGAGAGAACATGAATCCTGTCCGCTCTGTTTTGGTAAAGAGGCTATACTAATTGCTGAAAAAGACAGATATGGAATTCCATGCGAGACGGTAATTTGTAAGTGTTGCGGATTGGTTTTTAACGATTCATTTTTTGATGAAGTTTCTCTTGAAGTAGTTTATGAAGAATTTTATGGCGATATCAATTTTGACGGTGTAGCCCCTGAAGGTAGTTTTTTTAAGCGGACAAGACCCGATGCTTATTCATGGAAAAGATTTGCGTTTATTGCATTAAAATTGGATACCATTCTGAAAGAGCTTAAGACCATCTTTGAGATTGGATGCAGAGATGGGTGCAATCTCTTGCCATTTTATCTTGCTGGAAAAGAGGTTATGGGATGTGATTTTGATGAAGAGTACCTGGACGTAGGACGTAGAAGAGGACTCAATTTGCTACGTGGAGGCACTGATAGTTTGGTTGCATCAGGCAGGCAGGCAGATCTGATTATACTCTCCCATGTCTTTGAACATTTCGTTGATATTGATAAATCGATTGCCGATGTTAGAAAAATGCTGACACCGAGAGGATACGTATATGTCGAGGTTCCCGGATTGTTGAACTGGAACAGAAAAAGAAGTGATTTTATTTCGGAGGATGGATGCAAAAGCAGTAATAATTTTCTTATGTATTTGCAATCTGTACATAATTATTGCTTCGATCTTGAAAAGGTTTCTTCCTTCTTTGAAAGGAACGGATTTGAGATGGTAATCGGAGATGAATGGGTGCGAGCGTTATTCAGAAAGTCAGACTCAACTGAATTGACGAAGGGAAATTATTATAATCCAAACTCAGCGGAAAGGATTTTAGCGTATCTTCAAACCGTTGAGAGAGATTTTAGAAGCCCAACTACACAGTTGAATCGTTTTGCGCGGAAGCTATTACAAAAGGCATTAACGACATGAGATGGAGTATGTAATATTATGTCGTCATTATATAAAACAAATGTTGATCTCTTATTAATTATTCCTCCATCACGTATAAAACATACTATTTATCCTCCCTATGGTGCAATGTATATTGCCAGTGCATTGAGACAAAAAGGATATACCCCTATGATATTAAATGTCGATACCGAAAGAATAAATAATCAAGGAGTAATTGAAAGAGTCAGGCAAATTAATCCAAAATATATTGGATTTAGCGGTATAGTTGCACCTTCGTACAAATATATAAAAGATTTGAGTCGGGAAATTAAACAAGCCTTTCCCAATAAAATACAAATTCTTGGCGGAGGATTAACTAGTGCGGTAGAGCCTGTTTTACAACATACTGCAATTAATATTGTAGTTCATGGAGAGGGAGAAATCGCTATAGTAGAACTGATGGACTGTTTGAAAAGTAACAAAGATTTGAATAGTATATCTGGGATTACTTTTAAAAATGAGTTTTCAAATGTACATACAGATAAAAGAGAAACGATAAAGGATTTAGATAGTTTGCCTTATCCTGCATTTGATTTGATAGACATTAGTGAATATTTGCCCGATGGCATAGAATTCATCCGTAAATTCACAACTAAAATAGATAAAAGGATATATAATTCCAAAAGAAAAAGGAAAATGATAACAATTCCCACAAGCAGAGGATGTTTTGGGATATGCAGTTTTTGTTTTAGAGCAAATAGAGGAATAAGAGTACACTCGATGAAATATGTTTTTGATTTTATAGAATATTGCATCGAAAAGTTCGATGTGGGTTTTTTTACCTTTGGGGATGAGTGTTTTGCACCAAATAAGAAAAGGAATTGGGATTTTATCGAAGAGTATAAAAGAAGAAATCTTGATATAATTTTTCGAATACTCGGTATGAGAGTAGATACTGTGGATAAAGATATACTTAAGGCATATAAAGAAATTGGCTGCTGGATGATAGAATACGGCTTTGAATCGGGTAACCAAAAAATGCTGAATATAATAGATAAGAGAGTAACTGTTGAACAAAACAGACAAGTTGCAATATTAACTAAAGAAGCAGCCATTTATACTTCTCCGGCACTTGTTTTGGGAATGCCTGGTGAAACTAACAAGACCATCAGAGAATCAATTGATTTTCTTAAATCTTTAAACTTTAATTTTAAGCAGTACCAAATGACATATGCCCTTCCTATCCCCGGGTCACCGCTCTATGATTTTTCAAGACTAACCGGAATTGTAAAAGATGAAGATGAATACCTTTCTTCTCTTGATGGAGATACCGGACGTGCAGGAAATTTCCATGTAAACCTTACTGATGAATCAGATGAAGTAGTTGCGAAGTGGGTGACTACGATAAGGGACGAGATGGACGAATATTATCTTTACAGAAAGTATAAAATAAAGTTGCTTATTAAGATTATGCTTCCATTGCAAAAGATATATATAAATTATAAAAAGAAGCACCTGTGGGTTATTTTAAAAAATAAAATTAAAAATCTCTTTAATTCTAGGCTTAAAAACGTAAAAAAAGGTGATATTCAAGGTATATATCCACGTTTTAAGAAACCTGTGAACATAAATATAGAGGAACTTTTAGATGGCCTTGATTATTCAAAAATTAATATAGAGATGTCTTTGAAAAAAATTAATGAGAAATTACTTCTGAAGATTGGTTCATAAGAAGTTTTGTCCAACCCTGATTATTGTGTGGATTGGCCGTAAAAACGGTAAACTAAATTATAACACAATGAAAAATACTGTTACTGCTGATGTTCCTATAAACATTCTTATCATTGGCACAGGTATGTATGTTTGCGGAAGGGGTACGGACGGCTATGGAACGATACTCCCTGCCATTTATGAGTGGAAACGACAACGAAAAATATCAGGCAATGTGTACATCGCAGGCGCCCATTTTGAAGGAATAGAGACGGTAAAGGAAAAAATCAAAGAACTGAACAAACTTTTTGGTTTCGAAATAGCACCGAGATATTTCACTGAAAATAAGACCTATGATCCAGAGGCTTACCGGGAAGCAATCCGCGAGATTTCCAGACCTGCCTGTGCAATTGTGGTTGTGCCTGATAATCTTCACAGAAAAGTCGCTGGCGATACTATTGGGCATGGATTACATACCCTTGTCGTTAAGCCGCTTGCTCCTACAGTAAAAGAGGTTGTCGACCTCATAGAACTTCAAAAAAAACATAACGTATACGGTGCAGTAGAATTTCATAAGCGATTTGATCTCGCGAACCTAAAGTTAAGAGACGTTATTAAGAGCGGTGTGATTGGTGATCCTCTGTATTTTATAGTCGAGTACAGCCAGAGAAAGAGCATTCCTACAGAGAGATTTAAAGGCTGGGTAGAGACTACAAACATATTTCAATATCTCGGTATTCATTATGTCGACATCATATATTTTGCTACGAAAGCCGCTCCTAAACGGGTAATGGCAACAGGACAAAAGAACTGGTTGTATTCAAAAGGAATAAATACCTACGATTCGATTGGGAGTGTAGTTGAATGGGAAATGCCAAATGGGAAAAGATTCACCTCTTATATTCTAACAAATTGGATTGATCCTGAAACAAGTTCTGCAGTGTCTGATCAGAAAATCAAGGTGATAGGGACGAAAGGAAGATTTGAATCCGATCAGAAGAAACGTGGCATTGCTATTGTAACCGACGAAAAGGGAATTGAGGAGCCGAATCCATATTTTTGCAGCGTCTACGGTCAGGCCGGCAAGATTTCTTATCGTGGATATGGAATAGATAGCATACATCAATTTTTTAATGATGCGATTCAAATTGAAAAAGGTTTATTAAAAGTATGTGACTTAGAAAATGAAAGACCTACTTTTAAGCAGTCGCTTGTTCCAACAAAAGTTATTGAAGCTGTGAATAGAAGTCTTGTTGAGAATGGACAGTGGATAAAAACAAATTTTATCGAAGATAGATTTGTGGGATTTGAAAATATATAACTATTCAGCCGCTGATTTACGCAGATGATCGCAGATTTTAAACATAAAGATATAACAGATAAAATTATTAAGGGATTTTATGAAGTGTATAACGAACTTGGTGATGGTTTTTTAGAATCTGCATATGATAACAAAAGAAAAACATCTGCGATGATCTGCGTAGATATGCGGCTGAATAAATATGAGGAATAAGTTATGGTTTTAGTACAAGCTGGGAAATTACAAGAGTTTATTAAGAGCGTCCTATTAAAAGCCGGTGTTCGTAATGATGTAGCTGAGTATGTTACAGAAGGATTAGTTCAGACTTCTCTCAGAGGGGTTGATTCGCACGGCATCAGGCTACTACCACATTACATTAATGGTGTTAAGGGTGGAAGAATCAATCCAAATCCAAATTATAAGTTTAAACAAACTTCCTCATCTACTGGGCTTTTAGATGCTGATCATACATTCGGTCATGCTGCAGGCATGGAAGCAACAAAAAGAGCAATTGAACTTGCCCATGAAGCTGGCACAGGACATATCGCTATTTATAATTCAACCCACTTTGGAGCTGCGGCTTATTACGCACTAGAAATAGCGAAACACGATATGGTGGGCATGTGTTTTACCAATACAGACGCCCTTGTTAAAACTTATGCAGGGAAAAGGCCATTTTTGGGAAATAATCCAATATGTTTTGCGGCGCCATGTAAAGAGGAGGAACCTTTCTGTCTGGACATGGCGACCAGCATTGTTACTTTTAACAAAATAAGGCAGCTAAGGGATGAGAAAATACCTGCACCTGCAGGTGTTGGTGCAAATAAAGATGGTGTTGAAACCACAGACCCGAATGAAATAACAATGCTTTTGCCTGTAGGAGGTTATAAAGGATATGGTTTGAGTATGGTTGTGGAAATTTTATGTGGTTTGTTTACTGGTATGCCGTATGGACCACATATTCCAAAAATGTTTGAAGCGCCTATGAGTGCAAAGCGTTTTCTCGGACAGTTTATCATAGCGATAAAAATTGACTGTTTTCAAGACAAAGAAATTTTTAAAGAGCGCCTCTCTGCTATGATGAAAGAACTCAGAAATGAACCGGCATTAGATAAGGGAATTCCTGTTCAGGTTGCTGGTGACCCTGAGAAGATGAATTGTGAAGAAAGAATGAGAAAGGGAATTCCACTAAAACCATCTGAATATGAAGCATTTAAAAAGATAAGTAAAGAATATGGTATTCAATTTAATTAAATATAAAAACGGTGGTGTCTGGAAATAAAAAAAAATACATAATTGCAATGATTCCTGCAAGGATTGGGAGTAACCGTCTTAAGATGAAAAACCTTGCACTTATAAACGAGAAGCCCCTTATTTCGTATGCGATTGAGGCGGCAAAAGATTCAGGTATCTTCACCAGTATTATCGTGAATTCTGATAGTGAATTTTTTGCCAAAATTGCGAAACGCTACGGTGTGGAATTTTACTTAAGACCAAAAGAACTAGGTTCTTCCACGACTAAGTCCGATAGTGTCGTATATGATTTTATGTCGAAGTATCCATCCGATATCATGGCATGGGTAAATCCTACGTCTCCATTACAAACAGGAGAAGAGATAAGAGCGGTCATAAACTATTTTATCAGAGAGAAACTTGATACCCTTATTACTGTAAAAAACGAACAGGTTCACTGTGTTTATGATGGAAAACCTGTTAATTTTAATCCTGGTGAAGTTTTTGCCCAGACACAGAACTTAAAACCGGTTCAACCTTTTGTGTATTCAATAATGATGTGGAAAAACAGAACATTTATGGATGCGTATAAAGAAAAGGGTTATGCCTTTTTTTGCGGTAAAGTAAGATACTATCCTGTGAGTAAAGAGACCTCGATTATCATAAAGACCAAAGAAGACCTCATGCTTGCTGATTACATACTGAGAGCAAAATCGTTGGTAAAAAAATACGGGGTTAAATACGATGAATCTGTTGAGGACTTAGAATAAAAGCAACATTTTAGTATTTTGAAATAGGCATCCAATGCATAGCGCAGCATAGCCGCAACCAATTGACCATCCCTCTTTCCCCTCCTTCGCAAGGATGGGATGAAGGGGAGGTAAAGAACTTACTAAAAAAGAAAGTTTTTACACGGTAATACTATATGGTTTCGATTATTGTCAGAACTAAAAACGAAGAGAGATGGATAACTTCGTGTTTAACGGCAGTTTTCAAACAGCATAACAAGGATTTTGAGGTCATTATAGTTGATAACGAAAGTACTGACAAAACCATAGAAAAAGCATTGCAATTTGATATTGCAAAAATTGTGACATGCACAGATTACAAACCGGGACTGGCTCTAAATATGGGAATACGCGAAGCAAAAGGCGAATATATTGTCTGCCTTTCCGGGCATTGTATCCCGGTTAACGAAAGGTGGCTTACAAACTTGCTGAGAAACTTTGATGATACAGAATTAGCAGCCGTGTATGGGAGACAAGAACCACTTGCATTTACCCAGGATGCAGACAAGAGGGACCTTTCGATAATATTCGGGCTGGATAGGAGGGTTCAAAGAAAGGATAGCTTTTTCCATAATGCCAATAGCATGATAAGAAAGTCTCTGTGGGAGGAAGTACCATTTGATGAAACAGTCACTAACATAGAAGATAGGATATGGGCCGAGAAAATGCTCCAGAGGGGATACAGGATTGTCTACGAACCGGAAGCGAGTGTGTATCATTATCATGGTATTCACCATGCAGAAGATAAAAGGAGATGTGCAAATATCGTAAGAATTCTTGAATCGCTTAATCCTGAGACCTTATATAACAACCATGTGGATATCAGAAATTTACATGTTATTGCAATAATCCCCGTAAAGGGAAGGATTAATTACCTTAATGGCGAACCCCTTATCGGTTATACAATTGAACGGGCGCTTACGTCGAGACATGTAAAACAGGTTATTGTATCAACTGACAATCCCGAACTGGCAAGGCTGGCTGATTCATTGGGTGCCGAGGTCCCTTTTCTGAGAGATGAGTCCCATTCAAAGGATTTTGTTGATACTGAGAAGGTTCTTCAATATTCCCTGGATAAAATCGAAGAACTGAAAATCTTTCCTGACATTGTGGTTTATCTTGAAGAGACTTTTCCTTTCAGACCAAAGTATCTTGTTGATAATATGATAGAACAAGCGGTAAAAAATGGATTTGACAGTGTGCTTGCTATAAAGAAGGAATTTAGATCAATTTGGAGAGAAGAAAATGGCGTAATAGAGAGAATTGATAAGGGGGATATTCCAAGAAAATACAAGGAGCCATGCTTCATCGGAATGAAAGGTCTTTGTTGTGTTACTCACCCGGAGTTTCTGAGGGCGGGGTCACTATTAGGTGAGAGGATAGGTATTTATGAAGTTAACAATCCGTACTCTTCCATAGAGGTAAGGGGAGAAGAAGATTTCCGAATGGCAGAAAAACTCATTGGATATTGGATAAAAAATGACAATAAATGAAAAGTATCGATAAGACGCTTGTATTGTTTGAATTCAAAGATGAAATTGATTCTTTTCTTTTACAGAGATCAATTGGGGAACTAAGGGATACGAATACGTACATCCTTGCCCTTCTGCCTGAGGCTCAGGCACATTTAAAACGCATGGATATTCGGTTTTTTAATACTTATAGTTTTTTTAACAGGAGGGGACACGAACAGGCACTGCTGCAATCAGACCGAATATACAGATTCTGTCAGTCTTTTTTAACAATAAAAGATGACCTGGGAATAACGGAAGGGTATAAAATATCTTTACTTTTCTATATGAGGTGTTATGTTCACTATATCCTCTGGTTAATTGAAATTATCGATAACGCATGTAGTCGGTGGAATATTAATAAAATACTTTTTTGTCAAAGAGACAATAGCCACATGACAATCCCTCGTTTAGCCGATAACGAGGGATATGTTACAGACGTCGGGAAAATAATCGCTAGCAAATATGGAATCAGGTATGAGTTGTTTAGAGGTAAAATACAGAAACATAAATTTGCTATAAAAAAAATAACTAAATTTTTTATCACGCTAGCCAAGTTAACGGCTTTTACTTTCAATATCTATGCTATGAGGCGACGGTGGGGAAAAGACAAAATCCTCGTGGCGACCTCAAAAAATTACAATCTCGACAAAGTAGTAAAACAATTTAAAGAACAATTCCCCCATATTCATGCAGTTTATTTAAGCGAGAAAAATACCCTTTCGTTAAAACGATTATTTGTTACACATGACGAAGATGGGTATGTATCCCTGCCGCCTTATTCCAGCAGAAAAAGACGTATCCGTTTTTTTAAAGCTCTTACCGAAAAGGTATGTAAGTTAGAAAATTCTCCTGATGCGGGCATTGTTTTTGAATATAAGGGTGTGAAGTTTAAAACTCTTGTTATAAAAAAAATAAAAAAAGATATTATTCCAACAATCTGTAATATTTATGGGCAGAGTGTATACCTTGAAAAATTTCTAAAAACATTTCAACCTTCCATAGTCATTTCTCAAATGAGCAGAGATATTAATTACAATTTGGGAGAATTAACTCGATTATATAATATTCCTTCTCTGTTAATATCCCACGGATCGCATGTACCGATGGCAAATGAATATGAAAAAATTGAGTGGGGAGAACATGGTTTGGGCTTAATGAATACTCATTATAAATACGTCGCTATTCAGTCACCCTGGGCAAAAAGATATCTCCAACAAATACCCACTGACAGTAAAGAGATAGTTACAGGCCCTTTATTGTTTGCGCAAACCGACAGAGAGAAAAAATTGATATTGAAGCAAAAAATTATACCAAAATATTTAGATAAGAAAATACTAATACACGCAGGTACTCCAAAGACCAGATTTGCCAGAAGGTTTTATGTTTATGAAACCACAGATGAGTATATAAATAATATTAATTCCCTTATACAGAATGTAAAGAAAATTCAAAATGCGTATCTAATAGTTCGTTTCAGGCCAAATCCTGAAATGAGTATAAATAATTTTAAAGAACTTTTATTGCCGTCTGATTGCTATGGTATCCATATGGAAGGTCCTTTTTCGGATTATCTTGCAATCGCCGATCTGTTAATCAGTTATTCATCAACTACTATTGAAGAAGCAATACTGAATAAAGTTCCTGTCTTGCTTTATGATCCACATGGAAAATATTGTCATGTCAAGGATGCGCAGCCACTTAATCCTTTTTTAGAACCTAGGATAGATTCATGTTACTATGTTAGTACTGAGGAACATATATACTGGGGACTTCGTTGGATTATTGAAAATCATCTTGAAAAGACTGATGTTCCAAAGTCTATTTGGGAGAGGCATGCCTTACAAGGCACTGAAGTAATAAACTTGGTGTCTTACTTTGAAAAGTTATTTTCTGCCGAACGTAATCTGCAACCTTTACTTTTAAATATATCCTAAATGAAATACCTGTCAGACAAACAGAGCATCAATAATTTTAAAATATTAGATTGTACAATCAGAGATGGTGGTTATGTGAATGGCTGGCATTTTGATATGAAATTTGTACGTGAAGCATACCGTTCTTTATCGAAGGCTGGAATAGATTATGTTGAGCTGGGATTCAGAGGGACAGAAAAATACTTTAATAGAAAAGAATACGGTATATGGAGGTTTTCCGAGGATGAGCTTATTAGAGAAGTTTCTAAAGGTATTAATGGTGCTAAAATCGCTATAATGGCCGACTACGGAAAGATAGAAGAAGGCGATTTTGATTGTGCCAACAACACTGCGATAACTCTGATAAGACTTGCTGTGCATAAGGATAGCGTTAAAGACGCTATAAACTTATTAGAGAAAATTAAGAACAAAGGCTATGAAGTTTCTTTAAATGTAATGGGCATCAGTAGCTATACCCACTCTGATATCAAAAATCTTATAAGTTTACTTAAGGCTTCGGACGTTGATTATGTTTACATTGCTGATAGCTACGGTTCGATATTCCCTAATCAGATTCAATCAATAATTGAAACCTTCCTTGAAATCCCGAATGCCATGATTGGTTTTCATCCTCACAATAACCTGCAAATGGCTTTTGCAAACACCCTTGAAGCTATAAGATGCGGTGCGCATATAATTGACAGTTCGATGTATGGCATGGGACGTGGGGCTGGAAATCTCCCCACGGAAATCATCCTGGCTTACTTTCAAAAAATTAAGCCCCATAGATACAATGCTCTGCCAGTGCTTAATTGTATAGATACCTTTTTAATGAAAATTTTTGAGGATAATCCATGGGGGTACAGTCTTCCATTTATGCTTTCGGGAGTATTTTCAACGCATCCTAATTATGTTAAAGATTTACTCGATAGAAAGCGATACTCCATGGAAGATATATGGAGAGTTATGGAATTGATTAAAAAAAAGAATCCCATAGGGTATTCGAAACAAATAATAGACGACGTCATTATCAACGGTTTTATTGGAGATGGCGTACTTCGGGATATTAAGGTGGTGGGAAAAGAGTCAGTTGATTTTAATAAACAGAAGGTCTGTGTTCCTTACATTGGGAGGCATAGGGGAAAATCTTTTCTTATTCTTGCAAATGGTCCGACTCTTAAGGAATATCAAACAAGAATACAGGCGTTTATTGAAAAATATAGCCCTATCGTAATCGGTGCGAACTATCTTGGAAATTTAATTAAACCGCATTATCATGCTTTCACCCTGTCAAAAAGATTCCTTCGCTTTTATGATACGGTAGCCCCCGACTCCAAAATACTTTTAGGAGAATATATCCCAGACCCCTTGGTAAGAACTTATTTAGATCGTCCATACGAGAGAATTTATTATGATGACATTGTCAATAAAGGATTTGATATTGACACTACGGGAAGAATCTCAAGTAATTGTCGTACGGTTTCCGTTCTGTTAATAGCGGTGTCAATCGTTATGGGGGCTGAAAAAATTTATGTTGCCGGGATGGATGGTTATCTTTCAACCGATAAAGAAGGACAATTTTTGTTTTATCATGATGAAGATGAATATGAAAGGAGAGAATTAATAATAGAACGACACCATTGGTGCGCATGGCATCTCGGACAAATCAATAATTATCTGCTTTCGAAAGAAAAAGAGGATATTCACATTATCACACCGACAAGTTATTACAATTTTTATAAGGGGATAGGAAATTACCTCTAGTTAAAAATGGAATCAAAGGAATCTCACAAAAGCAAGTGTATATGCATCATTCCTGCGCGGGGAGGGTCAAAAAGAGTTAAAAATAAAAACATAAAAGAATGTAACGGAAAACCGTTACTATATCACACTATTGTTAAAGCCAGAGAAAGTGGAATTTTTTCAAGAATAATAGTAAACTCTGAAAACGATGAGATTCTTAATATTGGCAGGTATTACGGCGCAGAGGGATATAGACGACCGGCAGAATTGTCCGGAGATAACATCCTCCTTATAGACGTGATTAAAGAAATGCTGTCAGCTTTAAATCTAAAAGACGATGTTGCGGTTGGAATAATGCTTGCGACCTCTCCCCTGCGAAATGTTACCGATATCAAAGACACTTGGGAAATTTTTTTGAATAACGACATCAAAACTCCTGTGGTGAGCGTAACGCGGTACGAGAGACCCATTCATTTGGCACTCGCAATCTCAGAAGATAACCGCTTAGTCCCGGTTTTCCCAAGGGAGTATTTAAGAACAACGCGCAGTCAAGAGCATACAATGACGTTTTGGTATAATGGAGCTATTATTTTCAATACAGTAATGCGGTTAAAAAAACAGGAAAATCTAATAGGGACTGAACCTATCCCTTATATTATGCCTTTTGAAAGGTCTATAGATATAGACCACGAATTCCAATTTGAGTACGTTAAATTCTTGCTAAATAAAGATAATAAAAAGGAGAACATATGATAAATGTTAAAGGCGTCATCTCACCAATAATTACTGCGTTTACTGAAGGGGGAGAAATATACGAAAAAGGGATACGAAATCTCATTGATTTTTTATCAGAAAAGGGGGTGCACGGTTTATTCGCTATTGGTTCATACGGAAGTTTTCCCTTAATGAGCACTCAGGAAAGAATGAATGCCGCTAAGATAATAATTTCACATGCTAAAAAAAGATGTTTGCAAATAATTATCCATGTAGGATCACCTTCGACCAAAACATCCATTTATTTAGCACAGCATGCTGAATCTGCTGGTGCTGATATTGTAGCGGGTGTTGTTCCGTTTTACTATTCTTCATTTGGATACGATGAAGCTTCGATTCTGAAACATTATGAAAAAATAGTAAATTCAGTTCGTATACCCGTACACTATTACAATAATCCTCGGACAACCGGCTATACGCTTACCCCTTCTTTTTTTTCAAAATTGATTGACGTCGGAGTTACCGGCGTGAAGGATAGTGGTGCAAATATGGCAACTTTCGGTGAGATGATGAATATCATAAACAAAAAAATGCCTGATTTTAATTTACTGCCGGGTTCTGCAAGTATTTTATTGCCGGGTTTCATGCTTGGCGCAAAAGGGTGTGTTGCCGGCACTTCTACGGCATTTCCTGAAATTGTTGTTGCCCTTTACAACAGTATTATGAATGGAGATTTTGAGGCTGCAACGGAGCTTCAGTTGAAAGTTATTCAGGCAAGGGCCTTTCAGGGCATCAAACCGCTACGAGCCGTTGTTTGCTATGATATTTTAAAAATGAAGGGACTGGATGTGGGAACCTGCAGAGAGCCATGGAGCCGATTGAATAGCGATGAGTACACGCGTTTGTACAACAATTTAAAAGAGCATGGCTTCATATAAAAAGCTTGACTGTCTGATACTTGATTTTGATGGAGTGATACTTGATTCTGTAAGTGTAAAGACTGAGGTATTTCATGAAGTTTTTATACGCTATCCCGATGTATATGAAAAAGCAATGGCTTATCACAGGGGAAATATTGGATTGTCACGGTATGCAAAATTTGAATACCTGTTTAAAGACTTACTAAAGATTAGTGATCCAGCACACATGATCAAAAATCTTTCAGATAAGTTCTCGGAGATGTGTCTAAAAAAAATATGTGAATGTTCTTTTATAGCAGGAGCCGTTGAATTCCTGGAATATTTCACAAAAAAGATACCCATTTTTTTATTGTCGACTACCCCGCAAAAAGAGCTTGAAGAAATTACCCAAATGCGCAACTTATGCAGTTTTTTTAAAAAAATTATTGGAAGTGCACAAGTAAAATCGAGAGAAATTGAAGCTATAGTTATCAATGAAAATTTTATAAGGAACAATGTTTATTACATCGGTGACTCGCTATTTGATTATAAAGCTGCACAAGAGGCGAGAATAAATTTTATTGGACTAAATAACAATTTTGTTACATTTAGTCCGGATGTACTCTCATTTAGGGATATAAAAGAGATAAAAAACTACATAAATAAACTCGTGACAAAATGCTAAACTGTTACAAGAAAGCAAAAATATTATTAGTACATGAAAGTATGGATGTTTGTAATTTAAAGAAGATCGCGATTAAACATAATACAGCCGATTGGATATATCTGGGGAGATCATATAAGACTTTACTCAGCTTGAAAGATGCCCTCACATCATTCAATCATGTATCTATCAGTAAAGATATTCATGAATCTGCATGGGAACTACGTCGTCCTTTTGTGGGATGGAGCGCATCTTTCTCACGAATATACCAGAACGACATTTCATGGTGGGCTTCATTTATGTGGGAAAGGAATACCCAGATAAACCCTTTGTTTTTATATCTTTGCTACCTTAATGTGGTCAGTAAGATAATTGATGAGCATAAAGAAAATATCATGGTGATTTGTGAATCTATACCACTTATCCAAACAATGCGGGATGAACTTACAAAAAGGGGAAGGAACATAGAAACAACAGGAAACGTGTGGATTAAAGTCGTCAGTGAAATAGTAAAAGAAATTTTTCTCCTGGCGGGACGCTGGGTTTTAGGCATATGGTATTTGTCAAAATCCTGGTTGGCGGCGAAGTACACTTTGAAGTTTGATAAACATAATTTCTATAAAAACTGTAATTTACCGCGCATTATTATTCGCACATGTGTTGATGAGGCATGCTTCGGTAAAGACGGCGTTTTTAACGATCGCTATTTCGCCAACTTACCGAATTGGCTGAAAGAAAAAGGATTTGATATCTGGACATTGGCCAGACTGTATAATATGAATCGCGGTCTTATCTCAGCCTACAAGTGGCTCAGGCAAAATTCCAAACCCTTCATAATACCGGAAGACCACGTTGGGTTTAGGGATTATATTTGGGCTATTTATCAGGTATTGAAAGGGTTAAACAAAATCAAAGGCACGCAAGTGGTCAATGGATGGGATATAACCAGGCTCGTCAAAATGTGCCGTTGGCGGCAGGCAGGAAACGTATTTTCAGTCAATTTTTTACTCTACTACAGAATGATCAAAAATTGGAAAGAGAAGAATGTACGAGTACATTCTTTTATTGATTTTTTTGAAAACTATAGTAATGAGAAGCCACAAATATTAGCTTTTAGAAAGTTTATGCCAGAGGTAATGACCATAGGGTACCAGCATGCAGGGGGCCAGCCGTTTAACCTACGGTACTCAGGAACACCTGAGGAATCAAAAATGGGACCGTACCCAGACCGGATCATAACCAACGGACCATGGATGTGTAAAAAACTAGAACAGGAAGGCATGGTCGTGGAAAAGTTGATAGCCGGGCCAGTCCTTAAATACATGCATCTTTTTCAACAATTTTCTATTAAGAGAAATAACGAGAGACCACGTGTCGTTTTAATTGCTTTGACGATGGATGCTGACGCTTCTGTAGAACTGTTGTCGAAATGTATTGAAAGTTTGACGCAGATTATTGTGCCGATAGTAGTAAAGCCACATCCTATGTACAATATAAACTTTATAATGAGAGCATTAAAAAGAGAATCTTTACCTGAGGGATGGGAATGGATAACCGGTGATTTTGGCGAGTGGTTACACAGGTGCAAATGTGTTGTGACATCGGATGGCAGTCCTGCTGTCGAGGCAGTATGTCGGGGTGTTCCTACAGTAATTGTCGGTAAGGAAACTACTTTACAACAAAATATACTTGAATGGTTTAAAAATTATCCCGATTTTAAACCTGTTTTCAGTACAGATGAGATTACAAAAGCAGTGCAACGGGCCATCAGCCTTGGAGAGGAAGAGATAAGAAGTTTAATTGCCAGAGGGAAAAAAAAGACAGAAGAACTTTTTTATCCTGCAACAGAGGAAACCCTGAAGGCATTTCTCACATGACCTCTGGACGGTACAAAATTTCATAGCGCAGCATAGCCGCAACCAAGATAACCACCCCTTATTTCCCCCCCCTTTGCAAGGAGAGGATAAAGGGGTGGTAAAAATCTTGCTAAAAAAAGAAGTTTTTACACGGTAATGCTATAGGAACAAATGGGTATCTTATCAACTTCTGACAGGATATTGATTATTGGAGGTACAGGGTTTATTGGGAAACATCTTGCTGAAAGATGCTTGAATGAAACATCTAATGTTACCTGTCTTGGATTAACCGATAGATTGGATAAAGGACATCGTCTGAGTGGTACTAAGTATCTTCAAGCTGATATTTGCAATAAAGATGTCTTAAAATCCGTCCTCTTGCATAAGTCATTTGATTACGTCTTTAATCTTGGCGGGTATATAGACCACAGTTATTATTTCTCGGGTGGACGCAAGGTGATAGAATCTCATTTTATCGGTCTTATGAATTTGATTGAATGTCTTGACAGAGAAAGGCTAAAAGGTTTTGTTCAGGTCGGCAGCAGCGATGAATATGGCGCTGCCCCTGCTCCGCAAAGAGAAACGATGCGGGAACGCCCGATTTCTCCTTATTCTTTTGCAAAAGTTGCTGCGTCCCATTTCATACAAATGCTTCATCATACCGAAGGGTTTCCTGGAGTTACTCTGAGGCTGTTTCTTGTTTACGGACCAGGCCAGAATGACCAGAGATTCCTGCCCCAGATTATAAAGGGCTGTTTAAATAAGAGTGAATTTAAAACATCAGAAGGAAAACAATTAAGAGATTTCTGCTATATGGAAGATGTAACCGATGCAATGATAAAAGCGGCTGTATCTCCACTGTCTAAGGGGCATATAATAAACATAGCATCGGGTTTACCTGTTTCAATTAAAGAAATGATAGGTAAAATAATGGCTTTGACAGGGGGCGGAAGACCGCTGTGGGGTGCGCATCCATACAGGAAGGGCGAAAATATGGAGTTGTATGCTGACATTAGTCTTGCCAAAAACCTGCTGAAATGGGAGCCTGTACTGGATACGGATAAATGTTTACAGAAAACAATAGAATATTATAAACGTCTGTAGCGGACGAATTAGGTTAATTCCCCTTAAAAAGTGGGGAAAGGGGGTTGTAAAATAACGCCACTATGAAAATTTTATTCATTAATTTCAATATCGGTTCAACAGTGGGTATTAACAATGGTCTGGCAATACTTTCTTCTGTTTTGAAAATGAAAAGACATCAGGTAGAATTGCTATTTTTGTCAGAACAACTTGGTTATGATTTCAACCTTGAGCGGATGAAGCAGGATATTATGAAGATTAAACCTGATGTTGTAGGAATATCGTTGATGGAACCACAGTTTAAATACGCAGAGGAATTTTGCAATGATTTGGGAGATTACTATAAAGGATTTGTTATCTGTGGAGGCCCTTATCCTACAATGGATCCTGAAACCGTTATTTCCGTAGATGCCGTTAACGCTGTGTGTATTGGTGAGGGTGAGGATGCTATGTGTGAGCTTGTAGAATCGTTAGAAACTGGAAAGGATTATACACAAATTAGAAACTTGTGGGTAAAAGATTCAAATGGGAAAATTGTGAGAAACAGATTAAGGCCTTTTACAGATTTGACAAAGCTACCACCTGAAGATAAAGAACTCTTTGACTTGAGGAAAATACTCCCACTAAAAAATTTCCAGTTAGAAACAATGCTCAGTAGAGGTTGTATCTATAAATGTACCTATTGCATAAATGATTCTTATGTGAAGCAGTATAAGAAAATGAGTGATAGTCCTGTAAGTCTGAAAAGCTATACACGGGTTAAAAATATAGATACCGCTATAGCAGAAATAAGGAATGTACTCTTAAAATTTTCGGAAGTTAAAAAAATTACTTTTATAGATGACAATTTTATGATTTATAATGATTTTATTGAGGAATTTTGCAAAAAATACAAAAAAGAAATTGGATTACCCTTTTTATGTAATGTTAATCCCATGTCCTTTGATCTAGCAAAAGTAAAATTACTTAAAGACGCGGGTTGTGACGATATTAGGTTTGGGATCGAAAGCGGTAGTGAGAGAGTAAAAAAAGAAATTATGAAAAGGTCGATAACAAACAAAAGTGTTGTTAACGCCTTTAAGCAAACCAATGAACTTGGGATGATGTCAAGTTCTTTTAATATGATAGGGCTTCCAACTGAAACAAAGGAAGAAGTATTTGATACCTTGAAATTAAATGCTGATGTGCTTCCCGATTCAATAAAATTAATGACCTTTTATCCTTTTAAGAACACGCCAATTTATGATGTGTGTGAGAAACTTGATTTGATAGATTATGAAAAGAAGCGGGAACTTGATGATTATGATACGTTTACTTGTTTGAAATTTCCCAAAGAACACCAGCTTTTTTTAAAAAAGATGCAGACGGCGTTTAACTGGTATATAAACATGTTCTTGGACAATGGGGCGATATCGCATTACAGGAAGTTGGTTAAAATAATTGAATTAATGAATGAAAATGAATGGGATAGGTTTGATTTTCCGTCTGCTGATAAAGAGATTTCACAGGAATTAAGAAAAAAAGGAATACAGCATTATTCAAAATTTGTGAATAGGAGTCTTGCGGTAAAGTTTCCTAGCAGGCATTCTGATTGATAAAATTACTTGTGAATGCGGGGTACCTATAACTTGATTATCCGGATTTAGCATTGGGTAATAAGCCCATACAAGTAGTTCATTATATTTTTCAACCTTGACGCACGGTCTGAATTTGATATTATACCTAAATTCTGCAATGGGACACAGATTGACCTAGCGCGGCCTTTGGCCGCAACCAAATTCGAAATACGAATATCGAAATACGAAACAATTTCAAATGACAAATGACAAAAAACTCAATGCTCCAAACTTTACGTAAGCCTCGTCTAATCAATGC
>Ga0209324_10000097_pt1 | contig 52149 bp, 48 predicted proteins | sample Rifsed19ft3_FD_184015 | JGI IMG/M metagenome (GOLD analysis project Ga0209324, IMG submission 184015) | Soil microbial communities from Rifle, Colorado, USA - sediment 19ft 3 (version 2) | ecosystem: Environmental > Terrestrial > Deep subsurface > Rock core/Sediment | place: Rifle, Colorado...
TTATTAAATATATGTTTAAAATATTTTTTAATAAGTATGATTTATAAAGTACAATAATAAAATTAAATTTTTATTATTGTACTTTATAAATCATACTTATTAAAAAATATTTTAAACATATATTTAATAATATTTTTAGATTAGCTATATTTCTATTGTGAAATAAGTATATATTAATTTATTATAAAATGCAACAATAAATTATAAATATCTAAAAAATACTGAAATACTTCTTTAATAATTATTTTTGGATATTAATTAATTGATTTATTATATATTACATATTCTGATATATATTGAACATTGGAAGATACATCGAAATGACAATTGTGCCTATAAATAAAGCTACGGCTAGAAGCATAATAGGTTCCAGTATGGTTACAAGTATATCAATGGTATTCGTTACTTCTTTATCGTAAAAATCTGCAATTTTTGTGGATATATCATCAAGGGTACCTGTTCTTTCCCCGACTGCTATCATCTGTATCATCATGGGTGGAAAAACTTCCATTTTTGACATCGGATCGGAAATATTCTCTCCCTCTCTTATACTCTTTTTTATTTTTTCAAGCGCCTCATCAATGAGTACATTATCGGCAACTCCTTTTGCAATCTCCAGGGAATTCAATATTGGAACTCCGGTAGCAAGCAGTATGCCAAAATGTCTGCTGAATCTGGACAACGACATTTTTTTAAAAAGATCCCCAAACTTGGGAATATGTATTTTTAACCTGTCCATGCTATATCTTCCCCTGGGGCTTCTTACGAATTTTTTAAATAAATATCTTCCTCCGAACACCACTATGAATAATATAATGTAGAAATAAAACTTCTTGAATAAGTTTCCTATGGATATAACAACCTGGGTTATCATAGGCAGTTTCGCTCCAAGCTCGTCATATATGCCCTGGAAAGTGGGGACCAGAAATATTATTATCACCATAGATATGACAACTGCAAAGGCAAGGACAAACTTTGGATAAGCCGTCTTATTTCTTATCTTCATCTTTATTTCTTCTTCTTTTTCCAGGAAATCGGCCAGGTCATTCATTGTCTTATCAAGTACGCCTCCAACTTCACCGGCACGCACCAGACTTACGTAAAGTCTATTAAAAACATTGGGATATTTTTCCATTGATTCCGAAAGAGAATGTCCGGATTCCACATACATTCTGACTTCTGAAATTATAGTTTTAAATTTTGGATTTGGGGTCTGCTTCTCCAGAACAATAAGTGATTCGAGCAGCGACATACCTGAAGAAATCAAAGTTGAAAACTGCCTGGTAAAGACCACCATATCTCTGATTTTGATACGGTTAAAAAAACTAAAACTTATTGTTTTATTTTTGAATTTGATTTTTTCTTCTTTGGGTCTATCGATGCTGACTATAAAATAACCCATATTTTTTAACTTCGATATGACCGAATCCTGTGTATCAGCATCAATGGTGCCTACAACTGTCTCACCTTTAGAATCTCTGACAGTATAATTAAATGCATACATAATTATTGACCTTCACGTGGACTATTTCAGGGTGAGCCTTACTCATTGATCATCCTTTTTATTTCATTCATATCATGCGCTTTTTCTAATGCTGTTTCTTCAGTAATTTTACCTTCTTTATAAAGATTCGCAAGCGACATATCCATAGTCATCATTCCTCTTCTCCCACTGGCCTGTATCGCCGAATAAATCTGGTGGACTTTAACTTCTCTGATCATATTTCTTACAGCATCGTTAATAAACATCAATTCGGTTGCAGGTAACCTCCCGTCTTTATTAATATTTGGTATTAATTGCTGCACAAGTACCGCCTTTAAGGTCCCTGCTAATTGAGCCCTTACCTGTTTCTGTTGATGCGTAGGAAAAACATCTATGATCCTGTCAATGGTCTGCGGTGCATCCTGGGTATGCAAAGTCGAGAAAACAAGATGTCCGGTTTCCGCTGCTGTCAGCGTACTGGATATTGTCTCCAGATCTCTCATTTCTCCAACCATTATGACATCGGGGTCCTCTCTTAGAATATATTTAAGAGCTTCTCCAAACGAGTATGTATCAGTTAATACCTCTCTCTGGGAGACGATGCTTTTTTTATGTGTGAATAAATATTCTATCGGATCTTCTATTGTTATAATATTTTCGGATCTATTTTTATTGATCATATCGATAATGGCAGCAAGTGTAGTCGATTTTCCGCAGCCGGTAGGACCTGTTACCAGAACCAGTCCTCTGGGATAATTTACAAATTCTTCGATTTGCTTAGGCAGATTCAATTCTTCGATGCTTGGTATTTCTCTTGAAATATATCTAAACGCAGCAGCCAGTGAATTTCTTTGATAATAGTAGCTGCACCTGAATCTTCCTTGACGCTGCATTGTATACGAAAAATCTACTGTGAGTTTTTCCTTAAGCCTTTTTTTTTGTTCCTCGTTCAATATTCCGGTAAGCATCTTTTCCGATATCTCGGATGTGACATCTCCGAATTTTTCAAGTTTTATCAGCTTTCCGTGAACCCTCATTATCGGAGGAAGAATACATACAATATGCACGTCAGATGCATTACTTTTTATAGCCTCAAATAAAATATCATTTATATCCATATTATCCTCGTTTATTCTAATTGTTAGTTTTTTACATACTGCGTAAAACCACTTCTTTGATATCATCTGTTCGGGGAAATATACCAAACCAGATTTTAAAAGATAATGCTGCCTGATTTATCAATAGGTCTATACCATTTAAAGCCATTGCCCCCTCTTTCTTTGCTTTCTTTAAAAATTTTGTTTCTACTGGCTTGTAGACCATATCAAACACAAATTTCCCCCTGAGGTTCCAGTCTTCCGGCACAGGCAGCATATCTTTTTTAGGTCCGGTGTCCATTCCAACCGGAGTGCAATTGACTATCAAATCTATATTCTTGATTTCATCACTTATATCATCAATGCTGCTTAGAGCTTTTATTCTTTCACTTCCTATAGATTTTAAATCTTTTATTATACCGGTTATTTTTTTTTCTGTTCTGTTATAAACAAATATTCTTTTGACTTTCTTCTGGAGCATTCCATATATGGTGCTTCTTGCGGCACCTCCTGCCCCTATTACAAGACACTGGCTCCCTGTCCATTTGAATTTTTTTTTGTCCATAGATATCAAAAAGCCTCCTACATCAGTATTAAAACCTTCCGAAATGTCTTCTTTCTGATTGAATTTTACGGTATTTACGGATTTAATAATCGATGACACGTTATCAGGGTTATCGATTAATCTAAAGACCTCCTCCTTATAAGGCATTGTTACATTCAATCCTGATATACCCAATTTTTTTGCACCATTGAATGCTTCCCTGATATCTTCTCTTTTAATTTCAAATATCAGGTAAACAGCATCTTTCGAGTATTTACTTATGAAATAATTCTGAATCGTTGGAGATAGACTATGCTTTATCGGATTACCGATAAGTGCTATTACCTTTGTACTGGAACTAATCATTTTATCTATGTCTCTTGCTATTATTTTTATTACATCGATATCATCAAAACTTGATTTCGAATATGTGATATTTTTTGCTATTTTTAATTTCTTCTACTTTTACATCTGTTACTACAGAGAATGACGGACCTTTTTTCACCTCATCTACAAATTTCTTCAAATCCTCTTCTTCTCCCTGACAGACAACTTCCACCTTGCGGTCAAAAGTATTTCTGACAAGACCGGTAATACCAAATCTTCCGCCTATTGATTCTACAAAATATCTGAAACCTACACCCTGTACCCTGCCTGAAAGTACTAATTTATAAGTTTTAATATTTTCACTCATATATCTTTTAAATTAATTATTATAATAATACTAAAAAACTTTTATATTTTCAACTTCTTAAACTTTTATAACTTTTATTATATTTTTAATTCCTATATCCTAAATCCTCCTGTTTTTTAATTCTAAAGATTGAAAATGGGTTCACTTTACCCAGGCCGCATAAAACCACCAGATCATTTGGATTTGCGTATTCCATTTCTGTTCCATCCGGAATCGAAATTATTTTCTTAAGTCTATGCTTTTTAGAAATTTTATGCGGCTGCAAAATATCAACAACCTCTCCGACTCTGAATTGATTCTTTACATTTATAACGGGACCATTATATTTATCGCTAAAATCATGATAAATCCCGATAAAACTATATTTTGTTATATAACCGACATTTTCATTATTTTCAAGTTCGCTTTTATCCTTTAAAAACATAAACCCCGGAGTAAAATTACGATGGGTGCATTTATCGAGTTCGCTTTCCAGGTAGGATATTTTATCATTAGTAAACTTATCATTCTTAATATAATCGAGTGCTTTTCTGTAAATCCATGTTGTAAGACTTACATAATTTTCCGTCTTCATCCTTCCCTCGATTTTTAATGCATCTACACCCGTATCTACAAGTAGTTTTAATTTTTCAAGCAGGCAAAGATCTCTCGAATTATATATGTAAGTTCCTTTTTTATCCTGCTCAACCGGGAAAAATAGATTTGCTCTTCCTTCTTCCATCAAATAATATTTCCATCGGCAGCTGTGCGTGCACTCCCCTTTATTTGCTTCACGTCCGGTCATATATTTACTCAACATACACCTTCCGGAATAAGAAATGCATAAGGCACCATGCACGAATATCTCGATTTCGATATTCGTCTTTTTCATTATATTTTTTAAATCGTAATAACTTATTTCTCTTGCAAGATTCACCCTGCTTGCTCCGAGTCTTCCAAGAAAATTCACTGCAGGGTGATTGTTTATATTTGCCTGTGTGCTTATATGGATTTTTCTTCCGGGAAGAAATTCCTTTATTGATTCAAGAACACCAAAATCCGATACTATAATTGCGTCCAGGTTTATGTCTCTTAATTCTTTGAGGTATTTACGCAATCTGGGGAGTTCCTTTTCATAAACTATCGAATTAAGGGTTAGATATATCTTTGTGTTATTCTTATGTACATACTCGGCACCTTTTTCCAATTCCGGAATGGTGAAATTTCCCCTGATGCTCCTTAAATTAAATTCTTTCCCTCCCACATAGACGGCATCAGCGCCATAGTTTACCGCATATTTCAAAATACCAAGATTATTTGCCGGTACAAGAAGTTCGGGCATCTTTTTATTTTTTGTCATAATCCTATAGTTTATTTTTTTAAAAACTCTGTAACCGATATACCGTCACCAACATCGATAAAGTGACTGTCGAAACACCTGGAATTACTTATATAACTTATATATTCCTTTATTCCGTTTACACTTCTTGAATCATGCCGGCTGATTTCTTTTCTAAAAATCTTCCCGCCATAAAATATATTATCGGCAATTATTATTGCTCCCGATTTTAACTTATTTTCTATAGCTTTTATGTAGAGAGAATACTCAAATTTTGCAGCATCTATAAATACAAGGTCGAATTTAGATTTAAGATCCGGTATTATCTTTAAGGCATTGCCGGTCAGGAATCGAATTTTCGCTTGAGGAAATTTATTTATTATGAATTCTTTTGCTTCCCTGACTCTTTCCAGGTTTAAATCCATTCCTGTATAGGAGCCTCTTTTTAGATTTTTAACCAGGAAATAAGTTGAAAACCCCGTTCCGCATCCGATTTCCAGGATATTTTTTGGTCTGAGAAGAAGACAGACCAGTTCAAGAAGTCTCCCCGCAGTTATATCTATTATTGGTATTTTCTTTAGGTCTGCTTTCTTCTGTAACCTGCGTAATAATTTCTTTTCTGCGATTAAATCTTTTATTTCCGTATTACTATTCAACCTCTGCATCCAGGAATTCCTGATAAGTATTAAAAAAAGAATGTCTATGATTCTCTGTATCCGTTATTTTGAAATATAAATATTCTACGTCTTGCTCAGGATTTAAAGCCGCTTCAATACTGGCCAGACTGGGATTACAGATAGGAGTTGGCGGTAACCCGCTATATAACCTGGTATTATACTCCGTGTCAGTCTGTAAATCACTTTCGGTGAGGTCTTCCTCGCCTTTATCCAAATAGTAACTTAAGGTAGCGTCTATGCCCAGGCTCATTCCTATATCCAGCCTGTTATGTATGACCGCTGAAATCAATGCCCTTTCCCCGGGTATATAAGCTTCTCTCTCAATCATTGACGCTATCTTTAATATGTCATAGTGAGTCAGACCTTTATTTTCCGCCAGAGAATAATCAAGGCTTCCGGTCTCGAACTGATACTGGGCAAGCATCATTTCAATAATATTTCTGGCAGTATAATCTATAGTTATCTCATATGTCTTTGGGAATAGAAATCCTTCCAGGCTTTCTGCATCCTTTAAGTAATCGTAATTATAATTAACTATATTCGTGGCCAGTTCCATATCCTTTTGTTCAATAAAAGGTACATCACGGACTACCCTTTCTATGATTTGTTTTATAGTAAATCCTTCGGGTATGGTAAATTTATAGGTAACCACAATAGGACCCGCTGTTATTATATTTAAGACTTCTTCATATTCCGAACCAGTTTCAAGCATATATGTTCCAGGTATCAAACTTCCTTCTTTGCCTCTTTGCTCTACAAACAATCTAAAAAGGAATGCACTATCGATTATCCCTTTTTCCTCCAAAAGTCCGGCAATCTGATTCAGTGTCATTCCTTCAGTTATTTCAAATTCTACCTCGGTCCCGGCAGGGATAATATCCTCTTCCTCCCCGCTAAAAAGATCGCATGAAGTCAGATAAAGGAAAAGCACACATACTACCAGAAGCAGGATCATAAGACTGGCAGCAGCTTTAAATTTATTTTTTGACATTTTTTATGTTTCCTTTTTTCTCTTTAAATAATCTTCCAGAATTATACTTGCCGAAAACCTATCAATCAATTTTTTTTTGGAATATTTTTCAAAAAGCATCGATGGGATTTTTGTGGTATACCTCTCGTCTATATAATCAACCTCGACATTCATATTCTTAAGTCTACTATCTACAAAATCGATAGTCTTTCTCGCCTGATAGCCTACTAATCCTTTAAGGGTATAAGGTATTCCTACAACTACTTTTTTTATATTATATTTATTTATGATTTCTCTGATTTTTTCATCTACTTTTTCATCATTTTCTATTACTTCAAGTGGTGTAGATATAATCTCAAGTTCGTCCGAAACCGCAATCCCAATTCTTTTATCTCCTATATCCAATCCCAGAATTCTCATTTTTCTTTTCTTAAGATATCCAAAACCCTGGATTTCACAAAATCTATGGCACTGCCCAGAGAGCGGGCATCCGAACCGCCTATCTGCGCAAAGGTGGGTTTACCTCCGCCCCCGCCTTTTAACTTCAGGCTGACTTCCCCGGCAATCTTACCGCAATCTATACCTTTTTTCACAAGATCTTCTGTTGCCTGAAGGATCATGACCGGTTTACCGTTTAAAAAATTCCCAAAAACAATAAAAGTATTTATCCCTTTAAAATGATCTTTGATCTCATCACCCACTATCCCCATTTTGTTGATTTCCATACCGTTTGTGATTTCTGATTTCGAAAAATCAAAGTCAATTATTTTTAATCCTGCTGTCGAAGAATTGTAACCGGATTTATCCATTATTTCTTTTTTTGCAATTTTTACCTTCAGCATCAGGAGTTCTTCTTCTTTTTTCTTTAAATTATTTTTTACATCTTCCAGGGTATCCGGCACTTTATTACTTTCCACTTCCAGGCTGGAAGATACCCTGTTCAATATCTCTTCCTTTTCTTCCAGATAATTATATGCATACATACCAGTTACAGCTTCTATTCTTCTCAGGTTGGCACCAACGCTTGTTTCCGATGTGATCTTAAATATACCTATATCCCCTGTTCTTGTGACGTGGACACCGCCGCACAATTCCCTGCTGTAATTATCTATCTCCACCACTCTTACGAATTTACCATACTTTTCACCAAATAAGGACATCGCTCCTATTTCTTCCGCAAATTCTCTTGTGGTCTCAAAGCATCGCACGGTGTCATTGTTTTGAATTTTCTCATTTATCATTCTTTCCACTTTTTTAAGGTTATCTTTGACTGGCGCATTATAAATAGAATAATCGAATCTGAACCTGTCCTCTCCCACAAAAGAACCGGCCTGTTTTACTTCACTGCCAAATACATGCCTCAATGCCCAGTGAAGAAGATGGGTCGCAGTATGGTTTCTGCTTATATTCTTTCTATAAATATGGTCTACTTCCGCATTCACCTCATCGCCTGCCTTTAGTTGACCTTTCTTTAAAATCCCCTTATGAGTATAAATACCTTCAACCGGAATCGTGCTGTCTTCGACTATAAATATATTATCTCCTTTTTTAATAGCACCCCTGTCTCCTATCTGACCGCCTTTTTCACCATAAAATGGAGTTTCCATTAAAATCAATTCACCTTTTTCTCCTTGGGACAACGAGGATACCAGTTCTTTGTTGCCGGAATCATCGATTTTTATGATATTTTCAATTTTTGTCTTTAGTAAATTCTTTTGATACCCGACAAATGTCACATCAAAATTTTTATTTATCTTATTGTACAGTTCCAGATTTTTATCAATTTTTTTATCAAATAAGACCTTTCCCCTTGATTTTTCAGTGTGTTTCTTCAAATAACCATAAAACTTTTCTATATCCAGCTTTAGATCATTTTCATTCAATATTTCTACTGTCAATTCAACTGGAAATCCATATGTATCATAAAGTCTGAAAGCATCCTCAGGATCAAGGTTTCCCCCTTTATTCTTTTTGATGCCGCTGATTTTACCAGCCAGTACCTTACTGCCTTCCTTTAATGTTTCCGTAAATCTCTTTTCTTCATCCCGTACCAATTTAAAAGCAAAATCTTTTTTCGCCAGGAGTTCGGGATATGTTTTTGAATATTCTCCTATTACCAGCTGACCTATATCATTCAAGAAATAACCTTTGATTCCTATCGATCTGCTAAATCTTATTGCTCTCCTGATTATTCTTCTTAAAATGTAACCTCTTCCCAGATTAGAAGGAGTCACTCCATCTGAAATCAAAAAGTAAATAGCTCTTGTGTGATCGGCTATTATCCTTGCACTCTTTTTAAATACTGCATCCTGGTTTCCGCTCTTTTTAAAAAAATCCTTTTTCCCTGATATCTCCTCTATTTTTTTTATTATCATTTCAAATAAAGATGTCTTAAAAACCGAAGGTGTCCCTTCAATTACCGCCATTATCCGCTCCAGACCCATACCGGTATCTATATTCTTTTCCGGCAATTCATCATACTTTTCCCCATTGAAATTATATTGCGTAAAAACAAGATTCCATATTTCAAGAAATCTGCCGCAATCGCAATTAGGATCGCAATCTTTTTTACCGCATCCGTGCTCTTTACCAAAATCATAGTATATCTCGGAACATGGACCGCAGGGACCTGTTTCCCCTGCAGGACCCCAGAAATTTTCTTCCTTCCCGAATTTATATATTTTATCAGAGCTTATTCCGTTTTCTTTCCAGTATTCGATGGATTCCAGGTCCGCCGGTATATCACTGTCACCTTCAAATACGGCCACGCTTAATTTTTGCGAGGAAATTTTTAGTGTATTTACAATAAAGTCCAGAGCATATTCTATCGCTTCCTTCTTAAAATAATCCCCGAATGAAAAATTACCCAGCATCTCAAAGAATGTGAGATGCCTATCAGTATAACCTACCTTATCAATATCGCTTGTCCTGAAACATTTTTGTACGGTAGCGATCCTCTTTGCCGGAGGTTTTTTAATTCCCAGATAATATGGTCTGAATTGCTGCATTCCTGCGGTCGTCAAAAGTACACTGGGATCATCCTGCGGTATAAGGCCGGATGAAGGAAATATCAGGTGATCGTGTTTCTTGAAATAATCCAGAAATACCTTTCTTATATCCATAAAATTAATTTAAGATTGATATTTGATAATAAAATGGATACTCCATTTAGTCGTAACTAGAGGAAGTTTTTTGCGCCCTGCTCTCAGCAGGTGGATGCCCTCCTGTCTGCTTTATAAGTCCCACTAAGTAAATATGGGCATTTACGCTACAGCTAAAGTTTGAGCTTCCAATGTAAATTTGTTGGCACAAAAATTTAACTTTAATTACGATATAAATAGAGTACCCAGAAAGATGTTATCATAATTGAATAGTTTATTCAATAAAGCCGGATTTAGCCAATTTTGGCGGATAATGGATAAATTCACTACCTATTTTCTTCTTCCACTATTTTAATGGAGACCTCTTTCAACTGTTCTTCCGTGACATTTGAAGGCGAACCTGTGAGCATACACACAGCTGATTGTGTCTTTGGAAAAGCTATCACTTCTCTTATACTATTAAGTTTTCCCAAAAGCATAATCAGCCTATCCATCCCCAGTGCTATGCCGCCATGCGGAGGAGCACCATACTCCATCGCTCTGGTAAGAAACCCGAAATTTTCTTTTATCCTTTTTTCATCGATATTCAATATTCTAAATACTTTTTTTTGTAAATTGACATCATTTATCCTTATGGAACCCCCGCCTATCTCTGTGCCATTCAAAACTATATCGTAAGCTTTGGATTTGACCTTAAGAGGTTCGCTTTCCAGAAAACTTACTGTGCTTTCATCAGGTTTTGTAAAAGGGTGATGCATCGGCGCTATTCTTTTCTCGTTTTTATCCCATTCGAATAACGGAAAATCATATACCCATACAAAATTGAACTCATCTTCATCTATCAAACCCAGTTTCCCCGCAAGAATCTTTCTAATAGTTCCGAGAGTCTGACACGCAGTCAAAAATTCATCGGCAACGATAAGCAGCAGATTTTTTTCTTTCAAGGCTAAAGTTTTGATCAATGCTTCTTTTTCTGCATCTGATAGAAGTTTGGATACAGGTGATTGAAAATTTTTTTCCTCTGCGATTTTTATCCATATAAGTCCTCCTGCACCGCATTTCTTTGCCGTATCTACAAGATTATCCAGTTCCTTTCTGGTAAAAACGGACGAGTCTTCGACTGTTATACATTTGATGCACCCTTTGTTTTTTAAGGTATCCTTGAAGATCCTGATCTCACTATTTCTTAATAGATCCGATATATCTTTTATGATAAGTCCGAATCTTAAATCAGGTTTATCGGTACCATAGCTTTCCATGCTGTCTTTCCATCTGATTCTTTTTAATGGCAGCTCGATTTTTTTACCCAGTACTTCTTTAAAAATGTAAGAAAATAAATTTTCTATTACATTCATTACATCTTCCATCTCCACGAAAGTCATTTCAAGGTCTATTTGTGTAAATTCCGGTTGTCTATCGGCTCTCAGGTCTTCATCTCTGAAACATCTCGCGATCTGGTAACATCTATCGAATCCTGAGAACATCAAGATCTGCTTGAAAAGCTGCGGTGATTGCGGAAGAGCATAAAATTTACCGGGATTTAACCTTGAAGGAACAAGAAAATCCCTGGCACCCTCCGGGGTGCTTTTTGCCATTATGGGTGTCTCTATCTCGGTAAAACCTTTTGAATCAAAATACTTCCTTGCAGCTGCAGCTATTGCATGCCTCAATCTGATATTTCTTTGCATTTCCGGGGTTCTTAAATCGATATATCTGTATTTTAGTCTTGTATTCTCATCGACTTTATTTCTATCTTCAAGCAAAAAAGGAGGCGTTTTTGAAATGCCCAGTATTTTAATTTCTTTTACCACTATTTCTATCTCACCGGTTGGGATGGAAGGATTGATAGTTTCTTTCGACCTCATCCTGACTTTTCCGTTTATACTGATGACATATTCACTCCTTATATCCCTGGCTGTCTCATAAGAATTTTTATATTCATCAGGACTGAAAATCAGCTGGACGATACCGGAAAAATCCCTCAGATCCAAAAAGATCAATTTACCATGATCTCTTCTTTTGTTGACCCAGCCCGCCAGAGTGACTTCTTTGCCCTTTAAATCTTTATTAACCTCTCCGCATAGATTAGTCCTCATCGCGGTCTTAAAAATAGAATTAACCATTACTTACACTCCTATGATTTCCATAATTTTTTCCGTTTCGTTTTTCCAGTCGATTTTATACTGTTTGAATTTCTTAATATCTTTTATGGTAAGATTTCCGGTTTTGACTTCATCTTCGCCGACTATAATAATAAAATCATAACCATTATCACTTGCCCACTTTATCTCCGTTTTTAAATTCCTGATATTAAAGTTAATATCACAGACCACTTCTCTTCCTCTGAGATATTTAAGGATATCAAGAGAATACTCTTGAGAACTTCTGTCCATTGCAACAAGATAGACCCTGGATTTTTTATCGGACTTCGGATGACCGATGTTTAACTGCCTCATGAGTATTATCGTCCTGTCAATCCCAACAGCAAACCCTGTAGCCGGGATATCCGGACCTCCCAATTCACCTATAAGGTTATCATATCTTCCTCCGCCTCCCACAGCATTCTGTGCGCTCTCAAGGTTCTCTGATATTATCTCGAATATGGTCCTTGTGTAATAATCAAATCCTCTTACCAGGTTTTTATCGACCCTGTATTTTATATCAAGGATTTTTAAACATTTTAAAACTTCTTCGAAGTTTTTCTTGCATTCGGAACATAAGTAATAGGATATAGCCGGTGATCCTTTTAAAACCTTAATACACTCGACATTCTTGCAGTCAAAAATCCTCAGGGGATTCTCTTTAAACCTTTTACGGCAATCACTGCATAATTTATTTACCCCGGGTCTCAAATATTTTTTAAATTCTTCCAGAAATCTCTTACGGCACTTGCGGCAGCCGATGCTGTTTACCTTAAGTACCAATTTTTTGAATCCAAGCTTTTCAAAAAATAAATTCAGGATCCAGATGGCTTCGGCATCTATAATCGGGTTATCAGAACCGATTGACTCTATTCCCAGCTGCCAGAACTCCCTCATTCTTCCTTTCTGAGGCTTTTCATACCTGAACATATTCCCGATATAAAAAAGCTTGAGCGGAAGTTTTTCGGAGTACATTTTATTCTCTAAAACTGCCCTCACGATTGATGCTGTACCCTCGGGCCGAAGGGTAAGCGACCTGCCTTTCTTATCAGGAAAGGTATACATCTGTTTTTGAACTATATCGGTATTTTCACCAATACTTCTACTGAAGACCTGTGTATATTCAAACGCAGGAGTTATTATCTCCGCAAAATTAAAAATCTTAAAAATTTCTCGTGCGGTATTAATAATGTAATTTCTATAATCTATGTCTTCACCATAAATATCTATAGTACCTCTTGGAGAACTTATATCCAAAACAAATCACCTTTTTCTTTCTGACTGCCTTCCTTTAAAAAGTGGTCACTTAAATAATAATTTGATTTCAACTCATATTCAAGACTGGTTATCTCACCATGGCCCGGGTATATTATTGACTTCTCGTTCATTTTTCTTATTTTCGCAAGTGATCTTTTTATTTCCTTCGAATCCCCTCCGGGTAAATCTGTGCGCCCAACAGCATCTTTAAAAAGCAAATCGCCGGTAAAAAGAAAATTGCCTGTTTTAATCATTATACTACCGGGAGTATGCCCGGGAACATTTATTATATCGATACCAAGATCCGTAAAAAAATCGTAATCTTTGTTTTTTATCAAATTATAAGTTTTTAATGATAATTCATTTTCTCCGAAAAATGAAGAATAATTCTTGGCCGGATTTGTAATGATCGGTTCCTCAAATTCGTGAATATAAAACGGGATTTTATAACTAGAGATTATATTTTCGACAGCACCTATATGATCGTAGTGACCGTGTGTATTTAAGATGAAGTCCGGTTTTATGCTGTCTTCTTCAATACTGCTTTTAATAATATCGAAATCGGCACCCGGGTCTATAATTATATTCACACTTTCCAGAGACAATATATAACAATTGACTTTAAAAAATCCTAGTTCTAATCTTTTTAGATTCAATACGTTTTACTTTCTGGGTAATATCCTGAAAACATCATATACCGAATCTATCTGTTTTATATTGTTGATGACATCTTTCAGAATATATTTATTACTGATCTCTATCAAGAACCTGAACTTAATGTGACCGCTTTTATCCGTTCTTAAAGAATTTGCACTTACTATATTCAGGTCATATTCACTTATGATATTCGTAATGTCCCTCAGCAGTTTTGTCCTGTCAAGAGCATCTATCTGTATTTCGGTATTAAATTTATAAGGAGCTTTTTTGTCCCAGTAAACATCTATAAATCTTTGCTTTTCGGAACTCATCGAAGCATTTACGTTGGTGCAATCGACCCTGTGAACCGAAATTCCTTTACCCCTTGTGATATAACCCACTATGTTATCTCCCGGCACCGGGTTGCAGCACCTTGCAATAGTCACCAGTACGTCTTCCATGCCTTTTACTTTAATACCGCTCGATTCTTTCTTTACGACTTCTTTTCTGCGTATATCTTCAATTGTTAATTCTTTTTCAGGTTCTTGCTGGCTTAATTTCTTTATTATTTTAGTGAAGACCTGGTGAGCGGATATCTTATGAGATCCGATATTCCTGAATAGAGCTTCTACTTTTCCTAAATTCATATCCTTTGTGACTTCATCAAATATCTCTGCCGGCACGCTTTTAAAAGAAAGACCGTTTTTCCTCAGGACCTTTAGCATTATATCTCTACCTATGTTGTATGTTTCCTGCCTCTGCTCTTTGCTGAACCATTGTTTTATCTTGTTTCGTGCGCTTGAAGTCTTGACCACATTAAGCCAATCTCTGCTCGGACCTTTCTTGGTTCTAGAAACTATTATCTCGACAATGTCGCCATTTTCCAGAACAGTCTCTATGGGGACCATGATCCCGTTTATTTTTGAACCTATAATGTTGTGTCCGACATCGGTGTGTATTTGATAAGCAAAATCAATTGTAGTGGCCCCTCTGGGAAGATTTATTACTTTTCCTTTCGGAGTGAATACAAAGACTTCTTCCTCGAATAAATCCAGTTTCAAAGATTCCATATAATCCTGCGGGTCCTTTAATTCCTTTTGCCAGTCCAGTATCTGCCTTATCCATGCCACCCTCTTATCGAACTCGCTGAGTTTTTTGGGGCTGCCCTCTTTATATTTATAGTGGGCCGCAATACCATATTCTGCAAATTTATGCATCTCGTATGTTCTTATCTGTATTTCGACGGGTTTACCTTTTACACCAATAACTGTTGTATGGAGAGATTGATACATATTGAATTTTGGATTTGCCACAAAATCCCTGAACCTTCCCGGTACTGGCTTCCACAAAGAATGTATTATTCCAAGAACGGCATAACAGTTCTTGACGTCGTTTACTATGATCCTTATTGCAATTATGTCGTAAATATCGTCGAATTTTCTGTTTTGTTTGATGATTTTATTATAAACACTATAGTAAGTTTTTATCCTTCCGCTGATATCAGCCAAAATTTTTACTTCTTTTAATTTCTTGCTGATTATCTTTATTGCCTCATCGATCAACGATTTCCTTTCTTCAAGTTTTTCGTCGATCATATTTTTTATCTTCTCGTATTCTTTGGGGTAAAGATATTTGAAACTTAAATCTTCCAATTCCGATTTTATCTGGTAAATCCCCAGTCTATGTGCAATCGGTGCATAAACCTCGAGGGTTTCGGTAGAATTAATACGTCTTTTTTCTTCATCCAGCGGGTATAAGGTCCGCATATTGTGAAGTCTGTCCGCAAGTTTTACCAGTATTATCCTCACATCTTCGGACATTGCGATTATCATCTTTCTTATGTTGTTTACCTGCTGCTCTTCTTTGCTGGTAAAAACAATCTTATCTAATTTCGTGACACCATCTATAATATTGGCAATTTTTTGCCCGAAATCTTTCTTAGCCATATCCAAACTATAATCCGTATCCTCTATGACATCATGTAGAATGGCTGATATTATGGATACCTGATCCAGTTCAAGATCTGCCAGAATTCCTGCCACCTCCAGAGGGTGGACGATGAATGGTCCCCCTGATTTTCTATATTGATTTTGGTGGTATTTTTTCGATGTAAGATAAGCTTTTTGGACCAGCTGTTCATCTACATCCGTATTATATGACTTTATTTTTTTTATTAACTTATTGTATATAATATCCGTGTTGATCTTTTGGTTTTTTTTATTCAGTTCCAGGTTCATCTTTTTTTGTTCTTTAATATAAAATCAATATTATTATAGAACATTTTCAACTTCCCTAAAATAAGTCAAGGATTACCAGCTGTACTGTTTTAAGATCGTCCCATATATTCTCTTCGATTTTATATAAAATATTGATCTTTTTTCCTGCTTTTATCTTCTCTTTATTTTTTTTATCTATTTTGAACATTATAGCATCCAGTATCGTTCCGGTCTGTTTAAGCTTTAGCCTTACATGTGTTTCTTCTATCAAATAATAAAAACTTACTATTTCACAATCTCCGGTTACAAAACTTGGCTGGGGATTGCCTATTCCACAGGGCTTCAATAAATAGATTTCTTCCAATAATTTCTCATTTATATCTCGGAAATCAAGTTCCAGGTCATAGAAAAACTTCTTTTCGATATCACCGATACTAATATTTTTTTGTGCAATCTCCACCATATTCTTATGAAAGGTTTCGAAACTTGAAATATTCATGCTTATGCCGCAAGCTGTCCTGTGTCCGCCGAAATTATCAAAGAGGTCACTGCAGGAAACCAGGTTTTCGTATAAATCGAATTTATCCGTGCTTCTTCCGGAACCTTTAAGTTTATCTTCCGATTCCTTGAATAAAATTGCAGGAATATTGAATTTTTTTACAATATCCGAAGCTACGATCCCGAGTACCCCTTCGTTCCATTCTTTTGATTTTTCTATAAATATTCTTTTTTCTTTTACGATCTTATCGAAATCATGACTGCTGATTATTTCGGTAAATATTTTTTTTTGGATATTCTGTCTTTCTTCATTATAGGAGTTTAGACCATTCAGCAGTTCGTCCAAAACATCCCCCTCACCGGTCAATAAATCGAAACTGCTTCTGGCATTTTTAATTCTGCCGGCTGCATTCAGCCTGGGAGCTACAATAAATCCTATATCATATTCATCTATATCTTTTTTGTCCTTTACTACTGCGTTAATCATCTTTTTGAGTCCGGGATTTATGGTTCTCTTGAGTAACTCCAGCCCTTTCCTGACAATTATCCTGTTTTCATCAACCAGGGGCATCAGATCCGCAATTGTAGATATGGCAACCAAGTCCAGCAGAGTGGTAAGATAGTCTCTGCTGAATTCTTTCTTATGAGTATCTTCCAGCTCTCTTAAGATACCTATAATAAATTTAAAAGTAACACCTGCACCGCTTAAATGTTTGAAAGGATAGATTGAACCTTTTATCCTGGGATTTATTATGATGTAATTTTCCTGCTTCGTATCGAGATCAACGGATTGAATATGATGATCACAGACTATCACATCCAGCCCTCTGTTACCACCAATGAATTTTTGAACTTCCTGACTATTTGTACCGCAGTCCACGCATATCATCAGACTGTATTTACCTTCAGCAAATATCTTCTTGAAAAAATCAAGATTCAAATCATAACCTTCATTGAATCTGTCAGGAATATAGACTTCTGCATCCAGACCCAGATCTTTAAAGAATTTATACATAATCGAAGAGCTTATTATCCCGTCTGCGTCATAATCTCCAAAAATTAGAATATTCTCTTTTCTTTGAATTGCTTCCTTTACCCTTTTGATACCCTGTTCGATATCCGGAAGCATCATGCAATCATGCATATCTTTGAGAGTTGGATTTATGAAAGATATTATTTCTTTTTCGCTGGATATATTTCTTCCGGCAAGAATATTTATAAGAAACTGGCTGCAGCCCAATTTATTTGATATTTTTTTGTTTTCTTTTCCGATCTTTCTGCATTGCCATTTAGCAGGAAAATTCGTCATTGTTATTTCTTATATTTTGGAAATCTGTTATTCCATACCACTAGAAGAGGACTTGCAATGCATATAGAAGAATATGTTCCGGCTATTATCCCTATCGTAAGAGCCATTGCAAAATCTCTCAATGCTGTAGTTCCCAGTATAAAAAGTAAAAGAATTGGAATCAATGTGGTAAGGGAGGTATTTATGGATCTTGACAAAGTGGTATTTATGGAATTATTTATGATTTTGCTATAGCCAAATCTGCCGCTAAGTGGGGTATTCTCTCTTATTCTATCAAAAACGACAATTGTATCGTTTATGGAATATCCGATTATAGTAAGTATGGCAGCTATTGTAGAAGTATTTATTTCACGGTTCAAAATTGCATATATTCCTACGGTCACCAGCACATCATGAATCAGAGCCAGGATCGCCGAAGCCCCTAATCTGAACTCGAATCTTATCCATACATATATTAAAATTCCAATAAAACTTAAAGCAATAGCTATTAAAGCATATCTGGTTATTTGTTTACTGAAGCCAGGATCTACGGTCCGATCTTGAAGCGGAGATCCAGTCAAACCTATTTTTTCATCCAGTAAATCAATCATCTCATTTTTGGTTTCCGAATCTATGGGTGTGGTCCTAATTATAAATCTGTTTGACTCAGTTGTCTGGAACTCCGTTTGCTGAATTATTGCATTCCCAAGTCCTATATCGCTGATGACATCTCGAACCTCGGAAATATTTGTGTCTCTTGAAAATTCCACCTCGATAAGAGACCCGCCTAGAAAATCGATGCCCAGATTGAAGCTTGCTCCCCTGATCAAGAAACCAGCTACACCCGCCAGTATTACAGCAAGGGAGATAATGAACCATATTTTTCTTTTACCGATAAAATCAAAATAAAAATTTCTAAATTTCAGCACTATTTACCGCTCTCTCTTTTAATTCCCAAAAAACCAGGTTTTGCAAACCTTGAGAATCCTGACATCAGAAACATCAGAGATCTTGTAAACAAGAGACTTATCACCATACTTATAACCACTCCAAGGCTTAATGTAACGGCAAAACCTCTTATCGGCCCTGTCCCAAATCTGTATAATGCAGCTGCAGTGATTAAAGTAGTGACATTGGAATCGACAATGGTCCTCAATGCATTTTTAAAACCAAATCCAATAGCAGTTCTTGTAGATTTATTTTTAGCCGCTTCTTCTCTTATTCTTGCAAAAATTATGACATTGGCATCTACCGCCATACCTATGGTCAGAATAATTCCGGCAATCCCCGGTAGTGTAAGTGCCGCACCTATTGCCGAGATTATACCCCAGAATAATATGACATAAATTACGAGACCCAGAGAAGAGTATAATCCAAGGCCTCTATAAAAAGAGAACATGAATACAATAATTAAAACAAATCCAATTATCCCCGCATACAGACCCCTGTTCAAAGAATCCATTCCCAGTGTAGGACCGACTGTGCTGCTTTCCTCTATTTTCAGATTCACTGGTAATGCTCCAAACTGCAGTACAATCTCGATATTCTTTGCTTCCTCCAGGCTATCGATACCAGTAATTTCTGCGTTTCCATCTGGTATTGGGACCCTTATATAAGGTGCGGATTTAATTTCTTCGTCCAATACTATCGCAAGATTCCTGCCGATATTTTCCGTAGTGATTTGTTTGAATATCTCTATTCCCTCATCTTTAAAACTTAAGGCAACTCTTATTTCTCCATTACTATCGTACCCTGCTGCTGCCTTTGCAAGACTATCTTCCCCTCTCATAAGAACTGGCCCGACCAATGTTGCTGCACCGTTTGCGGAATAGACAAGTATTTCTCCGATTTCGCCACCGTCATTATAGTTCACCAGAAGCAGTTCCCCTGTTTCTGAGTTATAGATTATTTTTCCTATGATTTTTTCCGGATCTATGGTGGTAGCGGCACTGCTTTGGGAATCACCCGTATCCTCTGTACTTGCATCTTCCTCCTGGTTTTCTTCTTCAATATATTCAATAAGTAGTTTTTCTTCACTTACAGAGTCAACCAGTAACTCACCAATTATTGTATAAGGATTTCCATTAATAAAATCATTTATATCATCAACAAGTATAACTCCTCCAGCATCGGGATCGATTATCAAATCCCCTTCTTCAGGATCAAATTTTACAAGATTCCATGTCTGATCTTTTTTAGAAATAAATGTTCCTGTAACCAGCCTGAATTCAAGCTGTGCTGTCTTTCCTATGATTTCTTCCGCTCTCTCAGGGTCTTTTACACCTGGAAGTTGGATTACAATATTGTTGGATAAATCTTTAGTAATAAGCGGTTCCGAAACACCAAGACTATCTATCCTATCTCTGATTTTATCAATAGCAAGTTCTAATTTTTCAGAGGTTACTTCCTCAGCTCCTGCTTCTGTGGGTCTTAAAATTATCTGGGTACCGCCTTTAAGATCGAGACCCAGATTTATCGGTCTGGCAAATATATAATAAAAACTTACACCAACTATTATTATAAAGATTATAATAATAGTTATATGAACTTTCTTGTTTCTCATACTTTACTGCTGCGCTGGTTTTTTCGAAACTGCGCTTTTATTTATTTTTACGTCAACACCGCTTGCAATGGTTATTATAAGCGCATCTTCCCTTATATCTTTGATCCTTCCGTGAAATCCTCCTATAGTGATGACTTCATCGCCTCTTTGAAGGCTGGCCATCATCTCCTGAGCTTTTTTGGATCTTACTCTTTGCGGCCTTATCAACAAAAAGTAAAATGCTACCACTAAAAGTGCCAGCCAGATCCAAGTCCCATAGTTAGCAAATATTGCCTGCCATCCACTCGCCTGCTGTGTTTCCGTTCCTGCGGCTGTTTCTCCATTCTGTGTTGTCTCTTCTTCGGTTGTTGCAGCCGGAAGACAGGCAACAGATAAAGAACCTATGAATATTATCAGTACCGTAATGCTTAAAATACTAATAATCTTTTTTGATAATCTCATATTCACTCCTTAAAAATTGATTATTCTTAAAAATCAAATATCACTATTATTATCTTTTTTAAAGATTTTGCAAATAGTTAATTCATATATTATACCCGTTTATGAACTTTTTTCTAAAACTTTCAAAATTTCCCTCAAGTATCGCATTTCTTGATCTATTTACCAGATCTAGAATAAAATGGAGATTATGGATCGTAAGAAGTACGCTTGAGAGTATTTCTTTGCTTTTGAATAAATGTTTTATATAGGACCTGCTGTGATTTCTACAGGTATAGCAACTGCATTTGCTGTCAAGTGGACCAAAATCATAAGTATATTCCTTGTTTTTTATATTTATCCTGCCATTTTCCGTAAAAGCACTTCCATTTCTTGAAATCCTTGTAGGCATAACACAATCAAACATATCAACTCCGCTCCTTATCGCCTCGATTACTCCTATCGGGTCTCCTATACCCATAAAATACAGTGGTTTTTTATTATTTAAAAATTCAACCGTATAGTTTAGCATTTCAATTGTCAGATCCCTTTTTTCACCTACACTTAATCCCCCGATTGCCGTTCCGTCAAAATCCATTCCGGAAATAGTCTCGGCGCAGAGTTTCCTAAGGTTCTTAATAAAGCCCCCCTGTACTATACCGAACATCCTGGTATCCTCATTAAGATTCATTTTACTTTTAACCTTAATTGATTTTTTTGCCCAGTCGATGGTCCTTCTTGCCGCTTCAAAGGTATAGTCATAATCTTCATTAAAAGGTATGCATTCATCAAGGACCATTATGATGTCCGAACCTATACGGCACTGCATTTTTACAACATTTTCAGGTGTAAAGAAATGGCTTGATCCGTCTATTATGGATCTGAACTCGACACCTTCATTTGTAATTTTCCTTATCCCGCTGAGGCTAAATACCTGGAATCCTCCGCTGTCGGTAAGAATACTTCTATCCCAGTTCATAAATTTGTGAATACCTCCTGCTTTTTCTATGACTTCGATTCCCGGCTGAAGATATAGATGGTAGAGGTTTCCAAGTATGATATTGCATCCTGCCTCGTAAAGCTCGGCACTTGTGACCGCTTTTACCGTAGCCTTGGTCCCCACCGGCATAAATACAGGTGTTTTGATGGTTCCCCTTTTTGTAGTCAATAAACCAGCTCTGGCGTTTGAATTCGCATCCTTTTTAAGGATCTTGAAAAAAGTCATGATCTGTCATATCGCTTTAAATATTAAATATTTTTCTATATTCCTATTCTATGGATTTTTCTTTTTACTTCTCTCGGATAATTCATTCATTATATCAGTCTGTATTTTTTGTATCTCCATCAATCTTTGCCATTGATACCCAAGTAAATTATCCATCTTTTCATTCAAATTCTTTATCTCCAATTCTGCTTTCAAATTTACGATATAATCATTTCTGGATCTTAGTCTGTCTTTGCTTTCCAGCCTGTTCTGACTCATCATTATTATCGGCGCCTGCAAAGCAGCCAGGCAGGAGAGTATCAGATTAAGCAGTATATAAGGATAGGGATCGAAACTACTATTGGCAAGGACGAATGAATTTATAACCATCCAGACTATGATAATTACAAAAAAAATCATTATAAACTTCCAGCTTCCGCCAAATGCTGCAATTTTATCGGACAACTTCTGTCCCGTTGTCAATTGTTCCTCAAACTCAATATTGACGTTCCTGGCAATAGTTTCCTGTTCTTTTATACTGTTAAATACCTTTTCTTCAAGCGCGGTAATTTCTCCTTTTTCTTTTCTCAGGACTTCTTCGACATATTTTAGTTTTATCAGGCTAAGGTCGCTTTTGCATATATAACCCTCATCAGAGCAATCCGGATATTTCTCTTTAATAAAATCAAACAATTCAGGATCTATTAATTCGAGAGGAAGTAATTCACTTTTTTTCTTGTGTTTTTTGCATAACTGACAAATTTTATTTATTTCTTGATTTTCCACTCCTATGCTCCTTTTAAAAAATTTTCTATTCCTTTACTATATTTTTACGGTAAATATGTTTATTTTTTAGGTATTACCATAAATTTTTTTTTGATATGCATATGATATATTGTATTATTAAAATTTAGTAGTATAAGGATTTCCTTGAAAAAAGAAGTACGAAAGAACTCAAAGAATTAATTATTGATGAATTAAAATCTCATGTAAAAAAAGTAGATCCAAAAGTCCTGGTCACAAGCCATTCTCTTGAAGGATCAAGCGGTGGTTTTATTTACGATATCAAGGGTAGAATATAGCGCTTCTATCTATTTTACTATCGATTTTATTGAATTCGATAAGTCAACCTTTTCCAGTGATTTAAACCTTTTCTCAGCTTCTTCCAAAATCATCAGCAGCATCTTGCTGTATGGTATATCTTTTATCTTGGACATTTTAGCCAGATGACCATCCCAGCACCATCCCGGATTTGGATTTACTTCCAATAGTTTTGGCTTCTCTTTAGAGTTTAACCTCCAGTCAAGACGTGCATAATCCCTGCATCCAAGTCTCTCGAATAACCTCAAGGAACAATCTATAATAAATCTTTCGGTTTCAGCCGGCAATCCTGCAGGTATGGACTTTATCTTCCAGTAAGGAGAATCCTGCAGCCATTTTGCTTCATAACCACAGATTCTGGGAAGATCAGCAGGCAGTTCCGAGTAATCCTCTTCAATAATCGGCAGAACCGTATATGAATCAGGAAAATTTCCGATTATCCCCACACTCAGATCTTTACCTGAAAGAAATTCCTCTATTAGAATCGGTTTGTCATATCCAAGTTTGTCCCTGATCTCAGAAATCACATTTAGAGTCTTTTCTATGCTGTAAACCACATTCCTCTGGGTTATGCCGAAGCTCGAATCACCGAAATTGGGCTTGATTAACATCGGGAAATCAAAAGGAACCTCGAATGAAGTATCCCCGGACTTTATAAAGAAGGCCTGCGGGGTAGGAATCCCCATTTCTTCGGCAATACCTCTTACCAATGATTTATCATAACAATGGGCAAGACATTGCGGTTCGGACCCGGTATATGGAATTCCCAGAATGTCCAGCAAGGCAGGTACATGGAGCTCTTTTCTTGCATCATTGTAATAACCCTCGTCACAAAGATTGAATGCGAAATCAATCCTGCCCTTTTCCTGCATTTTGATAAGGTCCTTTATCATGGTTTCGTGGTTATCAAGATAATGGAATTTATAGTTATTGTTTTTTTCGATATCTCTCAGAGAATCTTTTAATTGATCGATAGTATAAAGGTCATCATCATCAAACATATAGAATGGTTTTAAAATATCGATTCTATTCGGGTCACCCAATAAAACGGCGACATTTTTTAAATGGGATTTTTTTACCTTTACCGGTGACCATTCCTTCTTTGCAATAGCAGATACAATGATTCGCCTTTCGGTCATACCCAGATCCTGATTTCTTTTCGAATCAGGTGTTAACGTGCCATTTGAAGTAATATTACTGAATCCTGCCTGTTTCAAGAACTCGATTATTTCTTCCTGCGTATAGAGCCTCTCTGCATAAAATTGATCGGTCACGACTCCGTTATCGACATCATTTATTATCTCTCTTGAAATCAAACGGGTTTTGTCAAAAGACAGTGAGCGCTCACGGCATACGAAAAACTTTTTATCTATCCACTCCCACGATCTCGATTTCATGTTTTCCTTTAAGTATTCTCCGTCAGATAAATCAATCAAAAATCTCCCCCACGGCTTCAATACCCTCAGGACTTCTTTAAGTACCATCATATCTTCTTTGGAAGTCTCGAAATAACCAAAACTGTTCCCCAGGATCATCACTACATCAAATGTATCCGCGGCATAAGGCAGTTTTCTTGCATCACCTTCCCTGAACTTTATCATCATGCTTTCCTTTTTTGCCCTCTGGATCAGGTAATGCGAACGATCAAGTCCCTCGACATGTTTAAAACCCCTGTTTGCGAGCTCTATACAATGCCTGCCCTGCCCGCAGCACAAATCCAGTATTTTGTCTTCAGGGGATAAATTTAGAATTTTTATAAATAGATCTACTTCTTTTCTGGTGATTTGTTTATCGTCTACGACGTCGCCATCGGTCTTTAGATAAGTCGAGTTAAAAATATTTTTCCACCAGTCGGGCTTCAGATGCTCTTCCAGATTCGATATCGGCCCTATGGTTTTCTTATATGAATTTGAATTGATACTCTTTTGAGGAGGTTCGCAATTTGTGGAATCTCCTTTCATTTTTTAATACACCCCTTCTTTAAAAATCAATGTTTTTATTTTAACTTTTTTATTATATTAATACTTTCATTTCATTTGTAAACTAAAATTTATAAAATATTTTTTATGTCTATTTTTTACAGTATATTAGACGTAAAAAAAATAAAAGCTTAAATTTAAAAGGTCTTGCTTTCTATTATTTTTTCTTCAGTCCCCTGATAAATCCTCCCTGGGTCTTATCCAGCATATGGCTCACTACAAAAGCACGTGAATCCTTGTCGTGTACCAATTTGTTCAATTTTGGAAGGCTGGTATGGCTGCATACCACATTTATGATCTCCACCTCTCCCTGTCTTCCGGTACCCTTGTAACAGGTATAAGCAAAACCCTCTTTTAAAAGAAGGTCTTTTATTCCATTATTACTTTTTCTGGAAATAATATTCGTGCTCACAAGATCACGGGTAAATTTTTCGGTTATTATAATTCCTACTATTGTCCCTACTGCAAATCCCGCTCCATAAGCAAGTATCCCATAAATATTATCGACATTTTTGATTATCCTTACTATAACCGATATAAATATAGTAACCTCGACAAAACCAATCAGAGCAGCGATTATTTTCTTTTTTCTTATTATCATATTTACTCTGATGGTACCGAGACTGACATCGACAATCCTTGCAGCAAAGACTATCAGGGACCACATTATAGTATCAACCAACTCTTACCTCCGCTTCATATCAATATTCTATTTTAAAATCCATATTTTTATTTTTTGCTGGATATTATCTACTCAATTCAGAAGACTTGCGTATTTTAAGTTTTTCAAACAATACATTATAACAGTTTTGAAAAATATAATAGACCAAGAAAAAATTCTCTCTTAAAAATTGAAAGAATCTTATCTTATTAACATGCAATCCCCAAAACTATAAAATCTATAACCCGTCTGCTTTGCTTTCTCGTATGCATTCAAAATTTTCTCTCTTCCTGCGAAAGCGGATACCATCACCAGAAGAGTTGAACGTGGAAGGTGGAAATTGGTTATCATCCAATCTACTGCTTTGAATTTATAACCTGGATGTATATAGATATCGGTCATCCCGCTGTCCCCTGTTATCTTTCCATGTCTGGACATCAAAGTTTCCAAAACTCTAACAACAGTTGTGCCTACCGCAATGATCTTTTCCCCTTTCTCCTTTGCATGTCTGATCTTCCGGGCTTCTGACTTCCTGATATAATAATGCTCACTGTGAATTTTATGTTCTTCTATTTCACCTGTCGTTATTGGTCTGAATGTATCCAGGCCTATATCCAGACCAAGTTTTGCCATTATGACACCTTTGTTTCTTAATCTCTTTATCAATTCATCCGAAAAATGAAGGCCCGCAGTAGGAGCGGCAGAAGAACCTTCTCTTCCAGCATATATGGTTTGATAACGTGATTCATCCATATCATCGCTTTTTATATAAGGAGGAAGCGGTATCCTGCCGTATTGTTTAAAAATAGGACCAATAGGATGATTGAATTCTACTATTGCCCGGCCGTAGTCTAATTTTGTCTTTACAGTAAAAAAATATTTGCTGCTTATGATGATTTTATCCGAAGGCCGGACCCTTTTGGAAGGCTTGACCAGTACCATATACTGATTATCTTTAACTCTACTCAGGACAAAGCATTCAATACCGGCACCGGTCCCTTCTTTTTTCCCCATTATCCTGCACCGTATGACTTTGCTTTCATTTACTGCAAGGACATCCCCTCTGTCAAAGTAGTCCGGGATATTATAAAAAATATCATGTTTTATATTACCGGTTTTTCTATCAAGCACCAGAAGCTTTGATCTATCTCTTTGGGGAAGTGGTTTTTGAGCTATAAATTCCTGGGGAAGTTCGTAATCGAATAATTCAATTTTCATTTTCGGGTATATTATCAAAAAGCGCGGGATCGGTTTCTTTTTTTACTCCCATATACTTAAAAGCCAGACGGGTTGCCACCCTGCCCTTTGAGGTCCTTTTCACAAATCCCAGCTGTAAAAGATATGGTTCGTAAACATCCTCGATTGTATCTATCTCTTCACCTATTGAAGCTGCTATTGTTCCTACCCCTACGGGCCCACCATCGAATTTTAAGACAAGTGTATGGAGAATTTTTTTATCCACTACATCCAGGCCCAGTTTATCTATATCAAGCCTGCCCAGCGCTTTTTCGGCTATGTCTTTGTCTATTACACTATCATTGGACATCAAAGCATAGTCCCTGACTCTGCGGAGTAATCTGTTTGCAATTCTCGGTGTTCCTCTGCTCCTTCCGGCAATGATTTCGGCACCATCTTCGGTTATTTCTATACCAAGTATGGCTCCGGATCTTCTGATAATTTTGATTATGCTGTTCTTATCATAATAGTCCAATCTAATATTTACTCCAAACCTATCCCTTAAAGGTGAAGCTACCAGACCTATCCTGGTTGTGGCACCAATAATTGTAAAAGGTGCAATGTCGATCCTGATGGATTTAGCCGAGGGGCCCTTTCCTATTATTATATCGAGCTTATAATCTTCCATTGCCGGATACAAGATCTCCTCCACGCTTCTGTTTAATCTGTGTATCTCATCAACAAACAAGACGTCGAATTTTTCCAGATTAGTAAGTATAGCTGCAAGATCTCCTGCCCTTTCAATAGCCGGACCGGAAGTGATCCTGAAACCGACTCCCAGCTCATTTGCAATTATTTCTGCCAGGCATGTTTTACCAAGGCCGGGCGGACCGGATAAAATAACATGATCCAACGGTTCTTTCCTCTTTTTGGCAGATTTTATGAATACAAGAAGGTTTTCTACTATTTTTTCCTGACCTATAAATTCCGATATGGATCTTGGGCGAAGACTTTTGTCCAGCTCGGTATCAACCTTTATGTGTTTGGGATTTATATCGTTATTTTCTTCGTTCTTTTCGGTCATCTTATTCACTTATCGTTATTTTAAATTTCTTTAAGGGCCATCTTCAGAATGACTTCTATTTTTTCTTTTTCTACGATATCGATGCTTAACCTGGATATTGCCTTTCCTATCTCTCTGGGATTATACCCCAGAGTTTTTAAGGCTTGTTTCACTTCATATATTTTTTCATTTTCTTCCAGACCCGGACGAATGATCCCGCCTATTTTAACATCCTCGAGCTTGTCTTTTAGTTCCACGATCATTCTTTCGGCAAGTTTAAGACCTATACCCGGAATCCTTCTTAAAAGATCCACCTCTCTCGTTGAAATCATTCTTCCAAGTTCCTCTCCGCTGTAGATAGACAGGGCGCTAAGCGCTATCTTAATCGATATCCCGGAAACACTTATCAGCTTTAAAAAAAAATTCTTATCCGAGAGATCCAGGAAACCCACCAGCTTTAATTCATCTTCTCTTACGTGGGTATAAATATCAAGTTCCACTTCCGAACCTACTTCCGGTATCTTTTCGAAGGTCCTGCTTGAAATCAATATCTCAAATCCTATTCCTCCGGTCAATACCAGAATACTCGACGGAGATTTCTTTATTATCTTACCAAATATCTTTGCAATCATTTAAGCTGTGTCAGTAATTTTTAATAGTTTTAACCTTATCTTGAAACTTTTTATTGTTGGCATGACATACAGATATGGCCATTGCATCCCATGCATCATCTTTCTTGTGAAAGAAATCATCTTCAATTTTTAAAATAATCCTTAACATGTATTTTATCTGCTTCTTTGTCGCTTTACCATAACCGACAATGGCTTGCTTGACCTCAAGCGGGGTGTACTCGTATATCTCCAGATTATTGACACTTCCTGCCAGAATAGATACGCCCCTTGCCTGACCAACATCCATAGCGGATTTGACATTCATATTGAAAAAAATTTCTTCTATTACCAGACAATCAGGACAAAACTTTTTGATTAATTGATTGATTGTTGTGTAGATCTCCTCTAATCTTTCACAGATGGGCTTGGTCTTTTTTGTGATGATACAATCGGAATATACAGGGAAGTAGTCTCCTTTTTTTATGTCCAGTATACCTATTCCTGTAGTTTCCAGTCCGGGATCTATTCCTAATATTCTTATTCTATCATCCGTCATTTTTAAATATCTAAACTTCGCTTAATATCTCATCCGGGATTTCAAGATTAGAATTCACGTTCTGGACATCATCATGTTCATCCAATGCATTGATAAGTTTCAGTGCTTTGACACTTTCTTCTTTGGACAATTTAAGAGTTGATTTGGGTATGAGCCCCAGCTCGCTGGATTTTATATTTATTTTATTTTTTTCTAGAGTTTCTTTGATTTTGATAAATTCGGCCGGAGGAGTTTTTATTTCATATACATCATCATCTTCATCGATATCTTCCGCTCCATTGTCAATCATATTGAGAATGAATTCTTCCTCGTTTTTGACATCTTTTCGCTCCACTACTATTATACCCTTTCTTTCGAATTGCCAGTTTACACTGCCACTCTCGCCCAGGGTTCCGTTATATCTGGTTAAAATGTTTCTTATATCAGAAGCGGTTCTATTTCTATTCTCGGTCATTACTTCTACTATTATAGCTATCCCGCCTGGACCATAACCTTCATAAATGATGCTCTCGAAATTTCCTCCTTCTATCTCACCGGTTCCTTTTTTAACAGCTCTCTCTATGTTGCTCTGGGGCATATTGTATTCTTTAGCTTTGGCAATTGCATTGGCAAGAGCTATGTTGTCTCTGGGCTCGCTTCCTCCCCCTTCTTTTACCGCTACGATTATATTCCTGCTAAGTTTGCCGAACATATTACCCCTTTTTGCATCTTCCTTAGCTTTTTTATGTTTGATTGAATGCCACTTTGAATGTCCGGACATCAATTCTCTCCTTTATAATTTTTGATCATATTTATAAAATATTTGTGTATTCTAAGATCATCCGTTAGTTCCGGATGAAAAGCGCAAACCATGACATTATTTTCTCTTACCAGTACCATATCCTCCTTATATCTTGCCAAAATCGCAACTTCTTTGCCTGCATTTATAATTTTTGGCGCTCTTATAAAAACGGATTTGAATTTACTGCCGTTCTCATTCTTATCAAGATTTATATCAAGCAGTTCCTCAAAGCTGTCTACCTGACGTCCGTATGTATTTCTCCGCACACCGATATCTATATAACCTAAGCCCTTATCTTCTCCTTCGATGTTTTTTGCTAACAGGATCAAACCGGCACAGGTACCGAATATCGGTTTATGCTTCCTGTTGAATTTATCAAGGTTATCCTTGAATTTGTATTTTCCAAGCAATTTATTTATAGTGGTACTCTCACCGCCTGGAATAATAAGTCCATCGATTTTGTCAAGCTGTTCGGGAAATCTTACTTCCACTACAGATACCCCGCACTCTTTCAATTTATTTATATGTTCTCTGAAAGCTCCCTGGAGGGAAAGAACACCTGCTATTATACCCACTTCTTTTTACCATCCTCTATTTGAGATTACTTCTTCTTTCGAAAGCGTCGATACGGCCGTTCCTCTCATCGGATTTCCAAGCCCCCTGGAAACTTTTGCCAGGACTTCGGGATTATTATAATGGGTAGTAGCTTCGACGATTGCCTGAGCCATCTTTGAAGGATTTTCTGATTTAAAAATCCCTGAACCAACGAAAATACCATCTGCACCAAGCTGCATGATCATTGCGGCATCGGCGGGAGTGGAAATTCCACCAGCAGAAAAATTGACTACCGGTAAATTCTTGTTCTCATGGACATATACTACCAGATCGTAAGGAGCGCCCATTTCTTTTGATATCGTCATAAGTTCTTCCCTGGGCAGTGAAGCAACTTTTACAATCTCATCTTTTATGCTCCTCATATGTTTCACTGCTTCTATGACGTCACCGGTACCGGCTTCTCCTTTTGTTCTTATCATTGCGGCACCCTCGCCTATTCTTCTTAAAGCTTCTCCCAGATTCGTAGCACCGCATACAAAAGGAACCTTGAAGTTCCACTTATTTATATGATATTTTTCATCTGCCGGAGTCAGGACTTCACTCTCATCTATATAATCTACACCTATGGACTCCAGGATCTGAGCCTCTGCAAAATGCCCTATTCTTGCTTTTGCCATTACCGGAATAGAAACGGCATCCATAATCTTTAATATTATTTCAGGATCGGTCATCCTTGCCACGCCTCCGGTAGCTCTTATATCTGCCGGTATTCTTTCCAGGGCCATTACCGATACTGCTCCTGCTTCCTCTGCAATTTTTGCCTGTTCTACGGAGGTAACATCCATTATTACCCCGCCTTTTAACATCTGGGCAAGTCCCGACTTTATTTTCAATGTTCCTTTTTCCATATTATTAAAACACCTCCTGTTATTTTACACCTATCCCCAAAGACATGCTTTCCAGTCTTTTGATCCTTTCTTCGGTAGAGGGATGCGTACTGAATAGATTACTAAAGAATGCCTTTGACTTACCTCCGATCGGATTGGCAATAAAAAGATGGGCAGTTGCACTGTTTGCTGTTTTGACCTCACTGTGACTGCTTATTTTCCTCAGTGCATTCGCCAATCCTGCCGGATATCTTGAAACCAGGGCTCCGGTCGAATCCGCCAAAAATTCTCTGTTTCTGCTAATTGCCAGTCTTATCAGAGTGGCGATTATCGGCGACAATATCAAAAGCGCAATTCCAACTACAAGAAAGATAAGGGTTATTAGATTTCCGCCCGAACTTCTGTCGGATCTCCTTCCTCTTCCCCCGAAAATAAAACTACGCAATATAATATTACTTATTATAGTGACCATCCCCACAAGAATGACTATTATTGTTCCCAGCAGTATGTCGTAATTCTTTATATGAGAAAGCTCATGGGATATCACTCCTTTAAGTTCCTCGTCATTTAGGTTATTGAGCAGACCCCTGGTAAAGACTAATACGCTGTTTTTTGGATTTCGCCCGGTAGCAAATGCATTCATTCCTTCATCCTCTATTGCATATATCTTAGGCATGGGCAACCCTGCCGCTATTGTAAGTCCCTCTACCATATAGTATATCCTGGGATCTTCCTCTCTGGATATAGGTCTTGCCCGAGTGAGACTCAATACTATCTTATCGCTATAATAATAGCTCGAAAAACTCATAATAATGGCCAGTATCAATGCGAATGCCATAAACAATATGGAATTACTCCTATTTATGCCATAGCGATAATCGACATAATAACCCACTGCAAATCCTACAGCGGTTATAAAGATTATGAATCCAATTATTATAAATACAGTCTTTGCCCTGTTACTGGCAATTTGTTCATACATTTATTAAATCACACCTTTTTCTAAACTATCTTTTTTAAAACTGAACTTTAACCGGTTCCCTGGCTGCAGCTTCCCCTATCTCAAAATAATCACGGGTAGTGAAATTAAACATCCGGGCAAACATATTTCCCGGAAATGTCTGTATTCTAGTATTGAGCTTCATCACCATGTCATTATAAAACTGTCTGGAATATGCGATATTGCTTTCAATACCATTCAGCTGCTCCATCAATCTTGAAAAATGCTGGTCAGCTTTGAGATTGGGATAATTTTCGGATAACGCAAACAATGACTTCAAGGTCTCGGTAATCATATTTTCGGCTTTTGCCTGGTCTTTTACAGTTTTAGCTTCAATTCCCATCTGCCTGGCACTTATTACTTTCTCCAGGGTTTCCCTTTCATGTTTTGCATACCCCTTGACGGTTTCCACCAGATTTGGTATCAGATCGTATCTTTTACGTAACTGCACATCGATCTGGGACCATGAATTATCCACCTGATTTCTTAAAGATACTATGGAATTGTATATACCTATTGCAATTAAAACCACGATTATAACAATTCCAAATATCACTGCTATAACAGTAATCACGGCTGGCAACATACTAACCTCCTCTACTTGATTTTACTCATTTCCAAAATAAAATATTTTACATTTTTCCACGTTAAAAACAAACAACTTTAGATTATATCATATAACCAATAGCAAAAATATAATCCTGGGCAGCAGTCGATTTCAAGCCCTCAAAGCGTGCTAATATTGTTTTTACACAAAAAAAGTTTTATGGTATATTTCTTCTATTGCCTTATTGCGGCTTAAATACTATCAAAAATCTGACACTTTTCGCGGAGGATGCTAATGAATGGTAAAAGTTGCTCTAATAATAAAGTTATAGGGCTAATCTCTGGAAACGGCACCGGAAAAACTACACTTGCAGAATGCATTTTATTCAATTCCAATGCAATCGATAGGCTTGGGACTATAGAAGCAAAAAATACGACTTCCGATTTCAGTCCGCTGGAAACCAGAAAAGGTTTCAGTATAAGCTCAAGCATACTTAATTATAAATGGAAAGATTTTAATATAAATCTTATAGACTGTCCGGGATATATGGATTTTATAGGTCAAACACAGGCAGCAATCAAAGTAATAGACTGTGCAATTCTGGTTATTGATGCAAAATCCGGAATACAGGCCCCAACTGAATTAGTGATAGAACTCCTTGGTAAAAATCCCAGACCTGCGTTTCTCATATTAAATAAACTGGATCTGGAAAATATAGATTATTCTAAAGTCATTGAAGATATAAAAAATGAATACAAGTTAAAACTTGTCCCAATAACCGCTCCGCTGAACAGCGGCGAAAATTTTTCTAAGGTTGCTGATATACTTCAAAATCAGGCTTACGAATATAAAGAAAAGAATTTTACAGGTAGCAAGATTCCAATAGATGAAAACATTAAGAGTCAGATAGAACGTCATCATAACGAACTTATCGAAACGATAGTGGAAACGAATGACGAATTGCTTAATAAATATCTGGACGGTGAAAAAATAGATGAAAACGTAATAAACGAAAACCTTAAAAAAGCAGTAATGGAAGGTAAGGTTATTCCTGTATTTGCAGTTTCTTCAGGTAAGAATTTCGGTATAGATATCTTAATGGACTATATAAATTCTCTTCTTCCTTCCGCGCTTGATATCCCACCTGTAATGGCACAGGATTTAAATAAGAAATCGGAAATAGAAATCAAGCCTACTCCCGATAAACCGGTACTTGCATATGTTTTTAAAACAATGGCAGATCCTTATATAGGTAAGTTATCGATATTTAGAATTTTTTCGGGAACCATCAGGATCAATGAGAGCTATTATGTATCCAGTTCCGGAAAAACTTATAAATTTACCAATTTATTCAAACTGCAGGGTAAAAATCAAATCGATACAAGTGAAGCCTCCTGCGGAGAAATTGTGGCTGTATCGAAGATTATGGATATTTTAAATGATGATACCATCTCAGGTCAGGACCAACCTTTGAAAATGCCTGCAACTGAATATTATTCCCCTACACTGCCAAGAGCCGTCATACCAAAAAGTAAAGGCGATGAAGAAAAAATAAGCAATGGCCTTTCCAAATTAATCCAGGAAGATCCGACAATAAAACAAGAGTTGAACCAGGAAGTGCATCAGAATATAGTCTGGGGTATGGGAGAACTTCACATTTCCATGGCTAAGGAGAAGTTAAAAGAAAAATTTGATATCGATATTGATATATTGACACCACTGGTTGCATATAAGGAGACGATAAGAAAAGATGCTAAAGCGGAATACAAGTATAAAAAACAATCCGGCGGCAGAGGGCAATACGGACATGTTTTAATCGAGATCAAACCTTTGCAAAGCGGTGGGGGTTTTGAGTTCAAGAACAGTATTTTTGGGGGCGCGATACCAAAAGGATATATTCCGGGAGTGGAAAAAGGTATCAGAGAAGCACTTCTTAAGGGTATTCTTTCAGAATCTCCTGTAGTGGATGTAAGTGTAATTTTATACGATGGGTCCTATCATACCGTTGATTCTTCCGAGATGGCCTTTAAGATTGCGGCATCTATGGCATTCAAGAAAGGCATGCAGGAAGCTTCCCCCGTTATTCTTGAACCCATCAATGAACTGGAAATCACCGTACCTGAGAAATATATGGGAGATATAATCGGAGATATAAATTCAAAGAGAGGAAAAATCATTTCGATAAACCCTATTGAAAATAAAAAACAGCTAATAAAAGCTTCTCTGCCTCAATCCGAGACTTTTAATTATACTATTGATTTGACTTCTCTTACCCAGGGAAGAGGACGGTTCACTCAAAAATTTTCGCATTATGAAGAAGTTCCCCCGATGCTGGCACAGAAAATAACCGAAGAAAGGAACAAGCAGAAGGAATGAAGAAGAACCACAAAAGACATACGGTAATAATGGATAAAGTTCCCTACATCCTTTTCGGGGTGATTCTTATCATGGCAGTAATAATATTCTTCTCGGTCAGAAGCTGTATGCCATTAAATTTCTTTTCAGGCGGACAGGATGAAACAGAAGAAGAAGTGGAATATACACTTTTCATATCTTCTCCGACAAATGATAAAGCTTTTGATTTCATCAATGAAAGCGAATCGGTCCCGGTAGAGATAAGGGCACAAGAAGTTGAGAATACAGGCTACACCATAAAAATCCTGGTAAACGATAGCGAGATAAAATCATTTACTACCCCTCCTTACGAATATAACTGGAACCCGGGAAGTTCAGGTGAATACGAGATGACGGCCCAGCTTATAGATGACAGCGGTAATATATTAACAACCTCAAACGCGGTAAATTTTACCGTCCAGTATGAGATAGAACCCGAGGGAGACAACGTCGTAAGTGTCGATGTCGAAGAAAAGAAAAACCAGATCATTGATGATGCTCTTTTTAGGACTCTTAATACTATACCTACAGGTGTTCCTATATTCTCCTACAAATCTTATACTGCCCCGGTCATCGACGGCAGCATGGATGAATGGGATAAATTTGAGAGTTTTTCATCTTTTGTGCCAACCATATTAAAAGAACATTACACCTCTCATACTGATATTTCAGGTACATTTTATTCCTGCTGGGATGATGAAAATTTTTATTTTGCGATCCAGGTTCTCGATGATGTGTTCAGCCAGAATTATACCGGTAATCAGATAAATAAGGGTGACAGTGTAATCATTGTATTTGATACCGAGCTGACCGAGGATATGCAGATTTCATTTTATAATAGTGATGATTACCGGATAGATTTCTCCCCGGGTAATTTTTCCGGAACATTTGCCGAATCTTTTATGAACTGGCCATCAAATGCACCTCCCAGAGGGGTAACCACAGCTTCTACCAGAATAGCAAACGGATACATAATAGAGGCCAGTATCCCCTGGTATAACTTCACCAATTTTATTCCTGAAGATCTGGATGTACTGGGATTTACTGTATCCCTATTTGACACGGATCAACTGCCATTGGAAATGCCATCAACTGAACTTGTGATTTCCTCATCAAAAGATTTTGATTTCAATAACGTTTCCCTGCTGGGCGCAATTGCCCTGATAGATGCCGGAGATATACAGAGCACTGAAGAACAGTCTGCTGGTGAGGGTGCTGATTAATACTCTTACTAATTTTAAATGAATAGTCTATAAGCCGAGTTATAGCCTAAAATATTAAAAAGATTTAATATATCTAAAGTGGAAAGAGACTTCTTTTAAATGTTAACTGTCAATTCCTTTAAAAACTCCGAAGGTGATAATATTTTGATACCTTTACATAACTTATAGGGATAATGTTTTTTTCCCCTGTCACAAGAAAATTGATTTTTCCAGATATTGCTATTTCTAAAAATTGGTTGTCATCTGAATCTGGTAGCGATATTTTCAAAGGCACTGTATCAACATATATTCCTTCATCCTTTATTTGTTTAATAATTGGCTCTACTTCTTGAGGATGAAAATTGAATTTTTTTCTTTTTAATACAGTTTCATATTCATTCAATACTCTAAAATCATAGGCTATTTTTATCCTTCCAGCAAGAATAAGGTGAAGAATTATTGCAGCATCACTATAAGGTTTAATCAATCCTGAAATAATAATATTTGTATCAACAACAATTATCACCTGCTGCGCTCCAGCCTCATTGCTTTAATTTCTTCTTCAATTTCTTCTTCGGTTATTTTATCCAATCCTCTGTTTACAGACTCTCTTTGTATATTCTCCATAGCTAATAGTGATCTTGCTCTTCTTAGTGCAATCAGAGAACTTTCTAAATTTCCCTGTTCTACAGGATTTAGAATAGCAATAGGCTTCCCGTTTGAGGTAATTATTATATCCTTATTAACTTTTAACTGTTTCCAGATATCACCTGGTCTAATTCTAAATTCTCTAACACTAACAAATTTCATCTATACAACCTCCTGATTAATTGTCTACATTAAATATATAAATTATCCTACAAAATATTAACATCAATATAAGAAATCTTTTGTTATCATATCAAAATAATGAAGGTTAAAAAAATTATACCTTTAACATATATATTATCACCATAATTACTATTTAAACTAAAAAGCGGTAATTAAAAATATATTAGGAAAGATAAGTTAACAATATTTCTTTCGCTAGTCGCTGAATAATAAACTAAAAAATGCTTAAAAGATTTGTTTAAGGTTGTGATAAGATAAAATTTACAGTGTAGTTTACAACTAACCTAAAAAGTGAGATTAATTTTGGTTTAGTTATTTATGCAAATTATGAAAATCTACAATCCCTTTCTTAATCAACGTAATGCAAATATCTACTATTCCAGAATCATAAAGTATTCCTTTATTTTCTTCTAACTCTTTTATTGCTAGGTCCAATTCGAGAGCAGGTCTGTAAGGACGATGAGAAGTCATAGCTTCAAGAACATCGGCAACAGCCAATATTTTATCTTCAAGTATTATATTCTTATCTTTTAAACCTTGCGGATATCCTGAACCATCTAATCTTTCATGATGTTGAAGAACTATTTTTGCTATAGGCCATGGAAAATCAATATTTTTTAACATATTATAACCGGTTTCTGAGTGAGTTTTTATCATATCATATTCCAACTCAGTTATCTTCCCCGGTTTTGTAAGAATAGAAGCAGGAATATTAATCTTTCCAATATCGTGAATAATTGCAGCAGTATTTATTCCCCTGATTGTATCTTTATCCAAACCCATTTCTATAGCTATCGAAGCTGCAATATAAGCTACTTTTTGTTGATGTCCTGAAGTATAAGGATCCCTTAATTCAATAATTGATGATAGAGTTTTAATTATCTCTTCCTGAATTACTTCTATTTTCCCATAGCTTTCTTTAAGTAATTTTTCTGATTCTCTGATGTCTGTCAGATCTATGAAAATTTCTATTGCATTTGTGGTATTGCCAGCACCATTTTTTACAGGATACCCAATTACAAGATATATTTTTTTATCAGGAGTGGCAATTTCATTCTTTTGAAACTTTCCCGTCTTTATAGCTTTGGTAACCGGGCAATCTTTAATTGGCTTGTTCCTATTATGTAATATTTCGTAACATTTATGATCTTTAATGTTTTTAAGATCCAAATTAAATATTTCTTTTGCAGCTTTATTGGTCCATAATATTTTCATTTCTTTATTACGATAAAGGATAGGTTGTTCCAAACTGTTTAGAATAGCACTCTTTTCCTGCTCAGACTGAAATATTTTTTTCTCTAGCTCTCTTAATTTTGTAACATCTAAAGAAGCAGATATTATACTTGTGATTTTACCAGTGTCATCTTTTATAACATTACTACCTGTATAACAAATATATTTGGCTCCATCTTTTCGTTGTGCCGTATATTCTTTAAAACCTATTTCTTTTCCTTGCAAACGCCATTGAAAATTAATCCTTGCTCTTTCCCTATCTTCGGGAATTAATACCTGGAGTACATTGAGCCCTTTATCAATATCAGTTCTAGAATAACCCGATTTCTTGTACCCTTGTTTGTTTAAATAAATAATTTTACCTCTTATATCTGTTTCAAATATAGTCTCAGGCAGTAACTCAATGAGATTTTTAAATCTTTTTTCGCTCTTTAAAAGTAATTTTTCAGATTCTAGGGTTTTAATACCAATAGCAATGTTTCTGGCAATGTTCATTAAAAAATTAACATCTTCACCATTAAAATCATCTGCCTTTTCAGAGTAAATATTTAACACGCCAATAACATCATTTTTATAAATCAACGGAACCGCAATAGAAGATAAATATCCCCTCTTCAAAGCCTCTTTTCTCCAGGGTTTATATGCAGGATCTTCTTTGATATTTTTCATTATAGAAGGCTTATGTGTTTTTATAGCTTCGCCTGTTGGACCCTTCCCATATTGCGAATCGTTGTAAGTAATTTTGATTGAAGACAAATAATCTTTTTTAAACCCACTTTGGGCAACAGGTTTTACCTCAAATTGTTTATCTTTGATTAACCCAATCCACACTAATTTATAATTCACTGTTTCAATTAACAAATCACATATTTTTTGAAATAAATCTTGTTCATCTTTAACAGTCAAAAGAATATTACTTATTTTTGATATGCATTTACAATATTTTTTAAATTTATTAACTTTATTATTAGCTGCTATTTTATAATTATTTGAGTTCATCTTCATATCAGTGTTAATACTTTTTAAAATATAATTAAACCCTCTAATTACATTATATACTTCTTCTGAAAATTATATAATTCCACCTAGATTACCCCTAAATTCTAAAAGCTTGGTGTCTACTCAAGTGTAATCCTCCAATTTTAAACGTTTTAAAAAGGTAACGCTGTTACGTTATATTATTAAAAGATATGTTAATAGAAAAAGTATAACTCAATGAATTTTTAATAGTATCATAGGTCAAATAAAATACTGCCTGTTTCAGTCCAGTCCTTAAAAATTTAATATGCAGATTACCATATCATATTCAAAAACTTATGGTAAGTTGGCAGATAAAATTACATCCATTTTCCAAGCCAATCAAGCATTTTTTCATGATTATCTTGGAAATAACTATAGCTTTCAAAGCGGTGTTTTGTATTTTCGATCCAGTAAAATTCTTTTGGTTTGGGAGTTTCGTTATAGAAACTTAATATATCATTCAGATCGGTCCATGGATCGTTTCTTGCCTGTATGTATAAAACAGGAACCTTTAAATCCTTTGCGTAATTACGGGGAGACATTTTTTCCAGCGGATGCTCGCTGCGCCAGTTCACGATTCTTTTTACCATAGGAAAAACAATTCTTGCCCCGAATGGCGTAAGTATTCTCTTAGCGTAAGTCTTTACAAAGACTTCCATTGATATGGGCTGGATAGCAATAAAGGTCTTTACTTTTTTAAATGCATCCGGATCTTTGCTCATAGCAATAATAGTTGAATTGGCGCCCATACAGAAACTTACAAATCCAATATCAAAATTCTTTAGATCATTACGGTTTATTATAAAATCCATTGCGGCGACCACATCTTTATATTCTTCCAGCCCTACTCCGGCTTTGCCGCCATTAGGACTGCTGCCGCTTTCACCGTGATTTCTAAAATCAAACATAAGAACCCAGTAACCTTTTTCATGAAGATGTCCGGCAGTTTTTAAAAATTCTATTTCTTTATTATAGAGTTTGGAAATGCTTCTGTATTTTACGGTTGACCCATATTTTGTCAAACCACCTACATGAGTCATAACTACCAATTTTTCCAATGAACCGGGTATCAACCAGCCTTTTAAGGCAACTCCATCTGAGGCCATAAATTCCACATTTTCATAATCCATACCATAATCTTTAGGGTTTTTAGGTATGGGTTGCCGGTTAAGGAAAATAATAGTTCCGGATAAAAAATAACTGAATAAAACATATATCAGAAATATCCCGATTAAAGCCATGAGAATATAAACTGCGATCATAAAATTACCCTTCGATATTTAAAAATTTTTTAATATCTTATCAGATATAATGATTATAGAAAACAAATTATTTTCTTTATAAAATAAACCTTACATCAAATATCTATCTTGATGCTGCCATTATCGACTTTTACCTGATAGCTTGGTTCGTTTTTTGTCTTAAGCTTAAGAAAACCTATCCTTGGTCCTGATATACTTACCCCCGTGGTGACATCAAACCTGGAACCATGTCTCGGGCATGTGACTATTTTCCCTTCTAGCTTACCTTTTGACAGGTCTCCACCCATATGTGTGCATCTTCTGTTTATGGCGTAATAATTTCCGTCATAGTTTACAACTACTATTTCTTTATCCTGAATTAAAACGGCCTTCATTGTTCCCTTTGGTATATCGTTAGTTTTTGCAACTTCGTAAAAACTCATTTTAACCTTCTTTTTAAAAAAATTATTGATGGTTAGATTATAATAGATTGAGAAATTATTGAAATCTTTTATCATTAAGAAACTTATTTCGAAAAGATCCTAGCCGGATAAAACCAGAATAAGTAAATGCAGGTTGAAAATAAATAATAAAAAAAACATGGAAAAAATAACCACGTTTATGAATAATGTTATTTTTTTCCTGTCCGAAGGCTTGACTATACTTCCAAAAATTGAAATCACCAGAGTTGGAATGGCAACCAATGCAAGCAGGATAAAATTTATATCAAATCCGTAAGATCCATAAATCATATTTAACACAGCTATAATAATAAAATATACAAAAGCTGCCGAAGAAAAAGCTAATAACAGTAAATATCCTGTCTCTCTGCCAAATACTGAAACAAGATTCTTCTTACCGGAAATCCTGTCAGCTTCATAATCAGGAATTTCAACCGCAATTGACAGCATTGCTGTATATGATAATAATGGTGTAAGTATTACAATGATTTCTTTGTTTAAAGAATCGCTGACTGTGACAGATCCAGCTATGGGCAATATTATCCCTATGATCAACATAATCACTATCTCGCCTAACCCTCTATATGAAAATCTTAAAGGCGGTGCAGAATAGAACCAGCCCAGCAGATTGGCAAATATTGCTAAAATAATTATCCAGACAGAAGCTTTAAAAATAAAAACAAATAAAACAGAAAGTATTACCGAGATTATAACCAAACAAATCGATATCCACTTTGAAAAAATCTTTAAATTCTCATTATTCCTTAGAATCTTACTTCCACCCGAAAAAAAAGTCGGTATCGTCAATCTGTCGGAATCAAAATCAAAATACTCATTTCCATACTGGACCGAAAGCTGTGCAGAAAAGAAGATAAGGTATCCGAATATAAACCTGGTTATATTAAAAAGTCTATCACTTGAAAGCACTGCTAATAATGATCCGCAGGAAAAAACCATAAATACCGGAAGTGCAAATTGAAAACGTCCTAATTTTATTATTTTTGTTAACAAATAAGTCAGGAAATATTAGTATTTGCAATATTTTCAGATTCGATTCAGTCTTTTATCATATTATATCTTTTAACCGGACTTAAAACCAAACTTTCCACTCTATTAGCTTTACTTTGATATTATTGTTAAAATATCAACGATTTTTAATATGTCAGTTGGAAAGTATAAAAATTTAAAGACTTTTAGCATAAATATATCCGGTATCGTTCAGGGGGTGGGCTTCAGACCCTTTATTTATAGGCTGGCAAGGCATCATGATTTGAGTGGAACGGTAAACAATACAACGGAAGGCGTTACCGTATTGATCAATATTCCGGATAGGAAAACAGCTGAAAAATTTTCTTCAGACATCAAATTACAAAAACCTTCTGCTGCAATCATCGAGGATATAAAAGTAGAAGAAGTCCCCTTCCGCGATTCGAAGGATTTTAAAATTGGAAAAAGCATAAAAACCGAAGAAAGATTCCAGCTTGTATCTCCTGATATTGCCACTTGCGGCCTCTGTGCCGCAGACATAAGAAATAACGGGGACACTCGCCGGCACGATTACCCTTTTACCAACTGCACCAATTGCGGACCCAGGTTTACCATAATAAAGGAAATGCCTTATGATCGGCCTAATACCACCATGCATAAGTTTCAGATGTGCAAAGATTGCTTGGCAGAATACAATGATCCCGAAGACAGGAGATTTCACGCGCAACCGAATGCCTGTAAAAAATGCGGACCAGAATTACTCCTCATTGATAGAAACGGAAAAAAAATAGATTCCGGAAACGTTCCGCTCACTTCTTCGGAACTGCTGCGACAGGGAAAAATTATTGCTTTGAAAAGCCTCGGCGGATTCCAGATTGCCTGCAGCGCCTTATCTGATAATACTGTCATTGAACTCAGGAAAAGAAAGAAAAGACCTGTAAAACCATTTGCCATAATGATCAAAGATATCGATTCTATAAAAAAATCTTATAAGGTGGAAGCAAAAGAAATAGAAAGTCTTCTCTCGCCCAGGGCGCCGATTGTCCTCCTTAAAAAAAATACGGAAAATTATGCGGTATCCCGTTATGTCTCACTATATAATCGTTATGAAGGTGTGATGCTTCCTTATACTCCAATACATCATTTGATTTTCGATCATATCGATATGCCCCTTATTATGACCAGCGGTAATATATCAGAAGAGCCCATAGCGGCCGAAAATGCAGAGGCATTGGAGAAATTGAAAGACATTTGCGATTATTTTTTGATCCATGATAGGGATATTTACTGCAGGTTCGATGATTCGGTCATAAAAATATTTGACGGAAGAGAGATGATCATGAGAAGAGCCAGAGGATATTCTCCCTATCCGGTAAAACTTGGAAAAGATATTGGAAAACAGGTCATTTTTTCAGCAGGCGCCCATGAAAAAAATACATTCTGCTTCCAGGTAAAGAATTACGCTATCGTAGGCCAGCATATCGGAGATCTTGATGATGAACAGTCCATCGATTTTTATGGCTCTACATTCAACCATTACAAAAAACTTTTCAATATCAAGAGAATAGATGCTTCAGCATATGACAGACATCCTGCCTATGCTTCTACGAGATTTGCACTAAAATTAAAAAATATACGGACCGGGATAGAGATCCAGCATCACAAGGCACATATCGCAAGCGTAATGGCCGAAAATAATATAAATGGAAATCTGATAGGTTTTGCCTGGGATGGGACCGGTTATGGTGATGACGGTAAGATCTGGGGAAGTGAAATATTTACGGTTGACGGCAACCTGAATTTTATAAGAGTGGGTCACCTTCAAGAAAAAGTTCTTCCGGGAGGAGAGATTACAATTAAAAAACCGTATAGAATGGCCGTTTCCTACTTGTATCATCTGTGGAAGAGAAATGGAAGCAGTAAAGATAAATTTTATAAGTTTGTATATGACAATCTGCCGTTTTACAAGAAAATAATATCCACCTTTGAAATAGAGGCTATTGAAAAGCAGATAGTAACTGGATTCAATAGTCCGGTTACCACCAGTATGGGAAGATTTTTTGATGCGGTAAGTTCACTGCTTGACTGCACACACACATCCAGTTTTGAGGGTGAAGCCGCAATTCACCTTGAAATGACAGCTGATTATAAGGTTAAGGAGAAATACCCATTTAAAGTTGATTATAAAGATGGGATGTATATAATAGATGATTATTATATTTTTTCCAAGATATTTGAAGAATTGCTAAAAAAGATACCCAAGAGTAAAATATCTGCTAAATTTCATAATACGCTTGCCGGGACTGTGCTTGAAATCAGCAGTATGATAAGAAAAAACAGCGGTATCTGCAGGGTTGCTTTAAGCGGTGGAGTTTTTCAGAATAACTACCTTTTAAACAAATGTTTTAATATATTAAAAAAGGATGGTTTTAAGGTATACTCAAATTTTAAAGTCCCGGTAAATGATGGAGGTATTTCTCTGGGACAGAGCTACATGGCTGCCTTAAAGATTTTATCCTTAAAGAAAGGAGAACTTGATTATGTGCCTGGCCATACCAGCCAAGATAATTAAAATAAATAAAAACATAGCTGAAGTTGAAAGTTATGGAGTAAAAAAAGAAATTGATATTTCCCTTACCCCGGATGCCAAAAAAGGAAATTTTGTTATAGTACATGCCGGATTTGCCATACAGATCATAGATAAAAAAGATGCTGCGACCATACAAAATTACTGGAAGGAATATTTAGGTGAAAAGCAACATTAAAGAACTGGTCGAATATTTAAATAACAATAAACCTGACCATAAGATAAATATAATGGAAGTCTGCGGGACTCATACCATGGCCATATCCAGATATGGATTAAGGCAGCTTATTCCTGAATCTATAAACCTTATAAGCGGACCCGGGTGCCCGGTTTGTGTTACCCCTGCCGGTGATATAGACAGTATAATCGAGATTGCTGGAAAATATGAAGTCTCCATATTTACTTTTGGGGATATACTCAGGGTACCGGGAAGTAAGTCCAGCCTCTATAACGAAAGGTCAGAGGGTAAAGATATAAACATTTGCTATTCCCCTGCCGATGCCCTGGATTTTGCTAAAAATAACCCGGAGAGGAAAGTAATATTTATAGCCATTGGATTTGAAACCACAATACCCTTAACTTCAGTTATCATAAAAAGAGCCTACCGGGAAAAAATCAATAATTTCTATATATATAATACTCATAAACTTATACCGGAAGCATTGGAGCTTCTCCTTTTGGATAAAGAGGTAGAAATTGATGCCTTCCTATGCCCTGGTCATGTCTCTGCTATCATTGGAAGCAAACCTTATAATTTCATAGCAGAAGATTACCATATACCCTGTGTTATAAGCGGTTTTGAACCTATAGATATACTGGAATCTATAGCAACCATAATCAGACAGATAAATAAAGACATATCAGAGGTTGATATCCAGTACAAACGGGTAGTCAAAGAAGAAGGAAATCCTACAGCAGTAAAACTTATATATGAAGTATTTGATAAATCGGATTCAGTATGGAGAGGCCTTGGGAATATTCCTGGAAGTGGTTTGAAGCTAAAAAAGAAATTTTTAAAATTCGATGCAAAGACTTATTTTCCGGTAAAAAGATTTAAATCCAGAGAACCTGCCGGTTGTGAATGCGGGGATGTTTTAAAAGGAATAAAAAAGCCTGCAGAATGCAGGCTATTCTCAAAAATCTGTAAACCTGAAAATCCTGTAGGACCATGCATGGTTTCAAGCGAAGGGTCATGCGCAGCTTACTATAAATATGAAAAATTAAAAGTCTAACATTTAACTGATATCAATATGACAATCAGTAAAAATAAAAAAATTATAAAAATCATTAATAACAAAAAATTCAAGGATAAAATCATTCAGCTCTCTCATGGCGATGGCGGGATTAAAACAGGAGAACTTATTAATAATCTTCTGCTTAAATATTTTGGAAATGAAATCTTAAATAAGCTGGAAGATAGTGCGGTTCTTAATTGTAGTGGTAAGAGGATTGCTTATACAACTGACAGCTTTGTGGTAAATCCTATATTCTTTCCCGGTGGAGATATTGGGAAATTAAGCATATGCGGTACCATAAACGATCTTGTAACTACCGGATGCACCCCTGTGGCAATGAGCCTCTCCTTTATTCTGGAAGAAGGCTTTCCGGTCCCTGACTTTGAGAAGATACTTTACTCTATAAAAAATACCACCAGTGATGCCAAGTTAAAAATAGTTACCGGTGACACTAAAGTAGTTGAAAAAGGAAGTGCTGATAAGATTTTTATAAATACATCCGGTATAGGATTTCTTGGCAATAACATAGATATATCTCCGTGCAAAATAGAAGTAGGAGATAAGATTATGATTAACGGGGGCATTGCCGAACACGGTACAGCTATACTCAGCAGTAGAAAAGAGTTCAATTTTAAAACCAGTTTAGTAAGCGACTGTGCTCCCCTGTCTTCCCTGGTTAATGATATGCTGTCAGCATCTAAAAAAATCCATGCATTAAGAGATGCTACCCGAGGAGGCCTGGCTTCTATACTCTTTGAACTGGCTAGAGCTTCCGAAACTAATATTAATATATACGAGGACAAAATTCCTGTTAAAAAAGAGGTGCGCGGTATATGTGAGTTCCTGGGACTTGATCCTTTATACATCGCCAACGAGGGCAAAATGGTTGTTTTTGTAGACAGAAAGGATGCCGACAAAGTACTTCAAGCAATGAAAAAAAATAAATACGGAAAAGACAGCCGGATTATTGGTGAAGTAACCAAAAAAGGTGAAGGACTGATTATTTTAATTACAGAACTGGGCACAAAAAGAATTCTCGACCTGCAATACAGTGAACAGCTCCCCAGAATATGCTAGTTTTCCGTTTGAAACATATTAAACTACTTATCTATTTCTTCTTTAACTATTATTATTGTAATATTTAGACATACGATAAATTGACATATACACTAATTATACCGGTACATTTTATTCTATGTCTCTACTGAAATTATTTTAATTTCATCATCATTTATAAACTTAATATTTCTACCGGAACATTTTGGACATTCTGCATTAAAAAGATTTTCTATATTGGATATTTCTTTACAATCCCCGCACTTAATCTGTGCTTTTTTCTTTTTAAATTTTAAATTGGCACTTTTTAAAATATTATTATCCTTAGTTAAAAACTTGTAATAAAACTCAATTGAATTAGGTTCAATATACGCAATTGAACTGATTTCAAAATTAATCTTTTTTATTTTTTTTATTTTATTTTCTTTTACTACCTTATTCAATATATCCAAAATTGAGCAGGTAATAGAATATTCATGCATAACAATTTACAATTATCTCAAGCTAATCTCTTTTTATCTCATCCATTATAAGTTTACATACTCTGGGGATTGAATCAAGAAGCACCTTTGAAAGACCTATAGAAACACTCTCAGGAATATTTTCTACCTGACAGGAAAAGATTTTTATATAAACCTTACACTGGTTTTTTAGTTCTTTTAATAAATTTGAAGTAGGGAGTTGATGCATTGAAAAATCATCTATCTTTTTTTCCGGAATATCTTCAAGCTCAATCTCAAAAACTTCTCCCGGTATTTTGCCAACATCCAATGCATCAATAATAATTATCTTATCCGGCTTCTTAGGGGAAAGGACTATATCAAAAAGGATATTTCTGACACTACAACCAGCATTTATTACTTCAACATTTCCTGGAATAGAGTAATTTTTTTCTAAATATTCCACCACTTGTGGACCAAATCCATCATCACCAAATAGTATATTTCCGCACCCTAAAATAAGGATTGGTTTTCTGTAACGGTCGGGAATATTATTTTGCATCCTTAGTTTTTATAAGTTTGAACCACTTTCCCGGAAGCATCTACAATGTCTACTTTAACTGCTATACTTCCATCTAAATTATGAGTCGCACAAGATAAACAGGGATCATAAGCACGAATAGCCATCTCCACCCTATTTAGAATACCCTGATCATATTTGCCGTCTTTAATTAAATCTATCGCTGCTTTCTTTACTGACATATTAATTGGTGCGTTATTATGTGTGGTGCCCACAATTAGATTTACATTGGTGACCATTCCATTTTCATCAGTTTCATAGTCATGAATTAATGTTCCACGAGGTGCTTCAGTGCAACCAATTCCCCGAGCAGCGCGCGGCTTAACAGGAACTCTTATATCCTTTGAAGTTATTTCAGGGTCTTCTAATAACTGGACTGCATATTCTGCATTATATAGCAATTCAATCAATCTTGCCCAGTTATAAAGAAGAGTCAGTTGTACTGGTCTGCCAAATCCATTACGGAACTCTTCAAGTTCCTTCTGTGCAAGTGGCGTCCTGATCCTGTCACAAACATTCATTCTTGCCAGTGTGTTAGTTCTATAAACACCTACAGGATTGTCCAGGTCCATAGAAAGTTTACCTGCTTTTTTCATATATGGGAACTTCAAATATGTCCATGGCTCAATATGTTCTCCAATATATTCAGTATACTTATCATAAGTAAAGTCCTCATAGCTGCCATCAGCCTGCATCATTCTTAAGACTCCATCATAAAGGTCAAGTGTCCCGTCTTTTGTTACTGTACCTAAAAATCCCGTTTTTATAACTCCCAGTGTCTTAATTGCTTCAATGTATTGGGGAAAAATATTATTCTTGGCATAATCAATTGAAAACTTTGAAAATTCTAAAACTTCTTTTGCCATTTCAAGCACTTTATCTCTTTCTTCAGCAGTAAGAACCTTGCTGTATCCTCCAGGAACCGCAGCAACAGGATGTATGGATTTTCCGGAAATTATTTCCAGCATCCTTGCACCCAGGTACCTGTTTCTTATAACCTTCTTTGCTATATCAGGAAACTTCTGAGCAATACCAATTACATTTCTTATACTATAGTCAGCATCAGGCCCCATTACAAAATCAGCCCCTGCCAGAAAGTAAAAATGCAGGATATGTTCTTCAGTGAAAGCAATAGAATTGCAAAGTTCCCGGAGCTTTCTTGCAGCGGATGGTATCTCTACTCCAAAAACAGCATCACATGCTTTTGCACTGGCTAAATGATGTGACCATGGGCATACCCCGCAAATACTTGTGGTAATTCTTGGAAGTTCTTCAACAGGCCTGCCGGTACAAAATTTCTCAAATCCCCTTAGTTCAACAACATTAACCATTGTATCACTAACATTTCCACTATCATCTAGTTGTATAGTAACCTTCGCATGACCTTCAATTCTTGTCACCGGTTGAATAATAATCTCTTTACCCATTTTTCCTCCTCTTTAATTTGGTTATCGGTATTATCTGATGCAATCAATTAACATAAAACCGAATTTAATTAGTAAATATTTATGGTCTTTTCGGTAATGGTCTTAATTTTCCATGTGCTCCAATATACCTCTGAAATGTTGAACTTCTATCAAGAATCAACTTGGGGTCCAGACCGATACTGGAAAGTGCACCCATCATCTCTACCATTGGATTTGCACCAGCTCTTATTGGACCAAAACAACCTCTGCAGGGCATAAATGCTTTAATACATCTTGGCGTTTTTTCGCTGCCCCCACAACTAGATTTGGTTATAGGACCAAGACACAAATAGCCAAGTTCCATAAAACATCTTGAATCTTCTAATTTTTGTCCTGGAGGCACTATTGATTCAAGTGGCCTTTTTACCGATGTAATTGCCTTTTTTTCTCGTTTTGTGGGACAATCATCACAAACACTTCGCTCTGGTATTACAAAAGGCTTACCTTCAAGCAGTGAGATTAAAGCATTGGCCACAAGCTCTGGTGAAGTCGGACAACCAGGAATGTAAACATCAACTTTTACTACCTCATCAATTGCATAAACTCTATCTGTCAGTGGAGGGATACCTTCTGAAGGTGTATCCGCTGAATCTGTAGTCTTTGATTGTCTAAAAACTTTATCATAAATGTCCACTAAAGGATATTGATTTGCTAGAGCAGGAATTCCACCAAAACATGCACAGGAGCCAAGCGATATAAGTGTCTTGCATTTTTTCCTCATCTCTTCTGTAACATGTTTTTCTTTTTCATTTCTTATCCCTCCTGAGATAATCCCGATATCGGCTTCAGGAATTTCTAATTCTGCTTTCTCCCCTGTTTGTCCAAAATACTTATGATCCATAAGGACAGGCATATGTACAAACTCTAGCTTAGGCAATAAATCAAGTAATGGTTCTCCAATATCTAAAATTGTTACCTCACAGCCTCCACAAATATTTAACCACTCTTCTGCAACTTTTACCGGCATAATATTTCTCCTCTCTAAATAGTAGGTTGACCTTCAACTATAACTTCTTTTACAACTCTGCGAGTAAAAACGTAATATTTTTGCTTTTCTTCTAATACCTCCGTTTCAAATCCGTTATTTTTATATTCTTGAGCAATACCTAAAGCACTCTTTTCATCAGGATAATCTTTTCCATCCCACATAAATTTTTTCCCATTGATTATTTTTGCTAATTGCACTTCTTAACCTCTTACATTTTATATGGGCTCGGACCCAATTCTTTTATTTCTGCTGCAAATTCATTCATCACTTGTGCAAACCTTGGACCTTCTGAAGCTGAAATCCATTCTAACCTGAATCTCCCATCTTCTATCCCAAAATCCTCCAGCATAAGCCTGATTGCATCCGCTCTCTTTTCCGCTTTCAAATTACCCTCTAAATAATGACAGTCTCCAGGATGACATCCGCATATTATAACACCGTCAGCACCCTTTGTTAAAGCATCTATCACCAAATTTGGATGAATCATCCCGGAACACATTACCCTTATTATACGGATACTTGTAGGATATTGCATTCTTGATATCCCCGCTAAATCAGCTCCGGCATACGAACACCAGTTACAGCAAAATGCCAGAATCAATGGTTCAAACTCAGTAACTTTTGTTTGTTCATCATTCATTATTTTTCCTCATTTTCAATTTTCAAATTTCCACTGGTTTCAGAGCTGCTTCAACTTGTGCTGATATTTGTTCAAGCTTAAAGCCCTTAACAAATATTCCCATTTTGGGGCAGGTTGCCATACAAACTCCACAACCTTTGCAAGTAGATTCATCTACTTCAACTGTTTTTTTGATTGCACCATCTTTCATATATTCAATCAAAGTCAATGCCTTATACGGACAGGGATCGATACAATATGCACATCCATCACAATTTTCGTCTACTACAAAAGATATATTTGCTTCCAACTCTACAGTATCTTTTGAAAGTATGGTGCTGGCTCGTGCTGCTGCACCGCAAGCCTGAGTAATACTTTCTTCAATTGATTTCGCTGAATGAGCAAGGCCACATAAAAAGACCCCTTCCGTAGCAAAATCAACCGGACGAAGTTTCATGTGCGCTTCCAAAAAGAACTTGTCTTGATCTAATGGTACTTTTAACATTTGAGCAAGGTCTTTGTTCTCCGGATAGGGAATAGTTCCCGCAGACAAGACTAAAAGGTCAGCATTGATAGTAACCGGCCTATTAAGGATTGGATCGACTAAAGAAACTTTCAGCACACCATTTTTTTCTACTACTTCCGGTTTTTTATCCTTATCATATCGAATGAAAATTACCCCCATCTGGCGCGCTTTGGAGTAATAACTTTCTTTAAATCCATACGTTCTTATATCTCGATAGAGAATAAATACATTTGTCTTCGGATTAGCCTCTTTTATTTTCAAA
>Ga0209324_10000099_pt1 | contig 51178 bp, 52 predicted proteins | sample Rifsed19ft3_FD_184015 | JGI IMG/M metagenome (GOLD analysis project Ga0209324, IMG submission 184015) | Soil microbial communities from Rifle, Colorado, USA - sediment 19ft 3 (version 2) | ecosystem: Environmental > Terrestrial > Deep subsurface > Rock core/Sediment | place: Rifle, Colorado...
CGGCGGCAGGGTTTCCAGGCTCAATGCCGCGGCCGGCGACATATCGGTCTATTCGCTTGAATTAAAGTCCACGATCTCCGGCATAGAGGACGTTGACATGGCCGAGCTCGTGACAGACCTCAAGGCAGGCGAGGTCGCGATGGAGGCCGCACTGGCTTCAGCCGGAAGGGTCTTCAGGCTCAATATATTCGATTACCTCTAAACCAAGCGGTATATTATGGACTTCGCCGAAAACATAAGGGAGCAGCATACAGGGCTCTTGAAGGCCATCGAGGCGCTGTCCAGGCCGTCCTCTTCGAGGATGGAGGCCGCGCCCGTAGTGAGGTCGCTCTCAAGGCTTTCAGGCATGCTTTCCATACACCTCGAGATGGAAGCAATGTCTATCTATCCGACCCTCGCCATGAACAAAGACCCGTTGGTGAGGGAGGCGGCGGAAAACTTCCTGCAAGGCATGCAGCGGACCATGATAGCCTTCGGCGACTATAGACAGAGATGGGCAAGGCCTGAGACAATAGAGGCTGACGCCATAAGGTTCATGCAGGAGACAAGGAATATCTTTTACTCGATATCGAAGATGATAGAGAGGGAGGACAGGGAGCTTTATTCCCTTCTGAATAAGGTAGCATAACAGATCGACAGCCAGGGAGGGCGAAGATGCTAGTACTGACAAGGAAGTCGGGGGACAGTATCCGGATCGGCGACGACATAAAGATAATCGTCGTGGAAGTCAAAGAGAACCATGTGAAGCTCGGCATAGAGGCGCCTCAGAGCTGTCCTGTGCACAGGGAAGAGATATACCTGAAGATACGGGAGGAGAACCAGAGGGCTGCCGGTCTGCCGAGCGATCTCGCGGACACATTGAAAGGATTGAAGAAGAGATGAACACTGCGACCGTCAAGAATATCGCTCCATCGACCGGTTTTGATACGACCCGTTTCGGCCGCCTCGAGGTCACGGAGGACCGGGTCATAAGTTTCGTGCAGGGCATGCCCGGTTTCGAGAGGCTAAAGAGGTTCATCCTCATCGACCACGATCAGGAGGGCGTCTTCAAGTGGCTTCAGGCCGTCGACGACCCGGCGGTCGCTTTTCTCCTTACGGACCCGACCTCATTCAAGCCCGGGTATACCGTACCCATCAGAAAGGGCGAGATAGAGGGGCTTGGGGCCGAAAATGCCGATAGCCTCATCACGCTTGTAATGGTCTGCGTGTCGCAAGGCGCGAAGCAGCTGAGCCTCAACCTCAAGGGGCCTGTCGTCTTCAACGCCGACAACATGAGGGCCGTCCAGTGCGTGATCGACAGGGACGATTATCCGTCTAACTTTCCTGTGAAGATATGACAGGCATGAAATAAGTCAATCTGCTGCGTTGGCCTCAACGCGGCAGAAGCGACGTACAAAAAGAGTACGACTCGTTCGTCGCTCTTCGATTTTAACTGGGGTCTTGCATATGGAGCTTTTTGAGCAGCCTGAAAATCGGAGTTTCACTATCTGCTAAAGGTTTAATTTACCCGGCAATAAATTCCCAGACTGACAGTGCTGGTCGGAATTTTTGTCAGATTATTGACTCGCCAGCTTTCTGACCTGTTCAAAAACCCGTCCAACCGTCCGGTGCAAATCATAACTACTTGAATTAATTGAGTTTTATTGCCACTGCGAATTGGCTTTGCGGTGGCACGCTTGTTGCATTCTCTCTTTGCAAAACCTGCAAGGAGCTGTTCAATGGACCTCAACGGAAGGACAATACTCATCACCGGCGGCACTGGCTCACTCGGCAAAAAGCTCACAAGGAAGATACTTGCGAGGTACAGGCCCAAGAGGCTCGTGATACTGAGCAGGGACGAGCTCAAGCAGTCCGAGATGATGCAGACCTTCCACGACCCGTGCCTGCGTTTCTTCATAGGCGACGTAAGGGATAAGGAGAGGCTCTACAGGGCCTTCGACGGCGTCGACTATGTAGTCCATGCGGCAGCCCTTAAACAGGTGCCAGCCGCCGAATACAACCCGTTCGAGGCCATAAAGACCAACGTGCTCGGCGCGCAGAACGTCATAGACGTATGCGTGGACTTAGGGATAAAGAAGGTCGTGGCGCTCTCAACAGATAAGGCCGCTAATCCCATCAACCTTTACGGCGCGACCAAGCTCTGCTCGGATAAGCTCTTCATCGCAGGCAACTCCTACGCCGGAAGCAAGCCCACGAGGTTCTCGGTCGTCCGTTACGGCAACGTCGTAGGCAGCCGCGGCAGCGTCATCCCTCTCTTCCTCAAGATGAAGGATACAGGCACGCTTCCCCTTACCGACACCCGCATGACCCGCTTCTGGATAACTCTGGACGAAGGGGCCGATTTCGTCCTCGCATCATTGGAGAGGATGAAGGGCGGGGAGATATTCGTCCCCAAGATACCGAGCGCCAAGATGACGGACGTCGCCAGGGCCATTGCGCCCAACGCGCAGATAAAGGTCATAGGCATAAGGGCCGGAGAGAAGCTGCACGAGACCCTGATATCGGAGGACGACGGCAGGCTCACCCTCGAATACGACACGCACTTCGTCATCCAGCCGCAGTTCACCTGGTGGGGCGAGGAGAGGAAGAACGGCGGAAAGCCGGTTACGGAAGGATTTGTGTATTCAAGCGACAGGAACGACTGCGTCCTCGGCGTGCACGAGATTAAGAATATTGTCCAGGAGTTCACCAATGGCGAAGAAGGCCATATTCTACGGGCAGCAAACAATTGACGAGACCGACATAGCGGCCGTAGTGGACGCTATACGTTCCGGGATGCTCACGCAGGGACCGCTCGTCGAGGCTTTTGAGAAGGCATTGGCCGATTACACCGGCGCAAAGTACGCTCTCGTCTGCTCGAACGGCACTGCCGCGCTCCATCTCGCCTGCAAGGCCATCGGCCTGGGCGAGGGGGACAAGGCGCTGACTTCGCCTATTACTTTTTTAGCTTCAGCCAATGCCGCCCTTTACGTCGGGGCTATCCCCGAGTTTGCCGACATCGACTCCGATACATTTAATATCGACCCGAATGAGATAGAAAAGAAAATCAAGTATAACAGGGCGATAAAGGCACTCATACCGGTGCACTTCGCCGGGATGCCCTGTGAAATGGAGAGGATCCGGGCGATAGCAAAGAGCCGCGGCCTCATGGTGATAGAAGACGCCTGCCACGCCCTCGGCGCCGAGTGGACAGACTCTGAAGGCAGAGTCAACAGGGTAGGCTCATGCAGCCATTCAGACCTTACAATATTGAGCTTCCACCCGGTAAAGTCGATTACGACTGCCGAGGGCGGCGCGATAACGACAAATAATATGGACCTTTACGAGAGGCTCAAGACGCTCCGCAGCCACGGCGTCGTGAAGGATGCTTCAAGATTTAAGAACGCTTCTCAAGGCCCCTGGTACCACGAGATGCAGGACCTGGGCTTCAATTATCGCCTCTCTGACATCCAGTGCGCGCTTGGCATAAGCCAGATAAAGAAGCTCGACTGCTTTATAGAGAGAAGGGCCCGGATAGCCGCGCTTTACGGCAGGCTCTTCTCAAAGTACCCCTTCATAAAGACACCCATCGACTTCGAGAACGCAAAGAGCGCATGGCACCTCTACCCGATAGGGATAGACTTCGACGGGCTCGGCATAAGGAAGGAAGAGCTCTTCGGGCTCATGTCAGAGATAGGCATAAACCTGCAGGTCCATTACATCCCCGTTCACATGCAGCCCTATTACAGGGGGCTTGGCTTCAAGGCTGGCAGGTTCCCCAAGGCCGAGAAATTTTACAAAGAGGAAGTGAGCCTTCCGATATATCCGCTCCTTACAGATGAAGAGGCCGGGACAGTGGCGGAGGCGTTGGTATCGACCATAGCGTGCCTATGCTCGCCCGCGCAAAGGGCCCAGGCCGTTTAGGCGGAGGTGGAGTGATGATGCCGGTATATGTATGCAAGGATTGCAAGAGGGAGTTCGGAGGCTGGGGCGCAAAGCACAAGATGAGCTCCGGTAAAGGGCTTTCGTGCCCGGAGTGCAACGGCGCCCTCGTTGACAGGAAAGAGATTGAAGTCAGGACCGGACAGAAAAAGACCGCGCGCACAAAGGCCGCATAAAAAGCTTCAGAATACGTATCAAGGAGTTTGCCTGATGAGGAGCACGATAGAGATAGGCGGCAGGCGCGTAGGCGCCGGATATCCCGTATACGTCATCGCCGAGATAGGCTCTAATCACGACTCTGACCTCGAGAGGGCCAAGGAGCTCATTGCCGCTGCGAAGGACGCGGGGGCTGACGCGGTGAAGTTCCAGTCGTTTACGGCAGAGGGGCTCATAAACCCGTTGAGGCCCGATGATAACGGCAACTGGGTCGACCACCCCGCATTCCCGATACTCCAGAAGCTCACCGTTCCCGAGGAATGGCACGCGGTACTGAAGAAACACTGCGCGAGCCTTGGCGTGACATTCCTGTCAGCGCCGTTCGAACCGGGCAGGGCCGAGCTTTTGAATTCGCTGAATATCGACGCGTTCAAGCTCGCCTCAGGCGAGCTTACTAACGAGCCTCTCTTAATGCAGGTCGCCGCCTACGGCAAGCCGATAATATTATCGACCGGCGCGGCGTATCTCGATGAGGTGAAAAGGGCCGTTGACATTATCATCGGCGAAAAGAACTACCAGCTCGCGCTCCTGCACTGCGCCTCTCTCTATCCGCCTTCATACAGCGATGTGAACATAAGGGCGATGGCAACGCTCGCGAGGGAGTTCGGCTGCCCGGTCGGGTTTTCTGACCATACGCCCGGAAGCGAGGCGCCTGTCGCGGCAGTGGCCCTTGGCGCGTCGATAATCGAAAAGCACATCACTTTAGACAGAAAGCTCAAGGGCCCGGACCATCCGTACGCGATGGAGGTCGACGAGTTCAGGGCAATGGTCAATGCCATAAGGAATGTCGAGCTGGCCCTCGGAACCGGGATAAAAGAGCCCTCGAAGAACGAGATGGCTGAGCGTGTAGGCGCGAGGCGCGCGATCTATACAAAAGTCGATATCCCCAGGGGCGAGGTCATAACCTCGGACATGGTAAAGCTCGTGCGCCACGCGTACGGCATGGAACCAAGAGAATTGAGCGGGATCATCGGGAGGGTGGCCCATAGGGACCTCATAAAAGACATGCCCCTAAGGAGTGAAGATATATGCGAGTGAAGACAGGCTTGAGCCCGGTAGTAGCCGTCGTCCAGTCGAGGATGGGGTCAACGAGACTCCCCGGAAAGGTCATGAAGCCCATCGGTGGCAGGCCGATCCTCTGGCATGTCGTCAACAGGCTCAAGGCCGCGAGCATGATAGACGACATCATCGTCGCGACGACAGAGGAGCCTTCCGACGACATTATACAGGAATGGTGCCGCCTCAACGGGACCGGATGCTACAGGGGCTCTATGGACGACGTGCTCGACAGGTACTTCTATGCGGCGCGGAACGCAAAGGCGAAAACAGTCGTGAGGATAACATCTGATTGCCCGCTGGTCGACCCGGCGCTTGTCGACAGGGCCATACGGAAGTTCAGCGAAGGCGGCTTCGATTATGTAAGCCTGGACCCGAGCTTCCCGGACGGACTGGACGCTGAGGTCTTCTCCTTCGACGCGCTTGAAAAAGCGTATATGGCGGCATCCCTCTCGTCCGAGAGGGAGCATGTAACTCCGTACATCTGGAAGCGTACTCAGCTCTTCAGGGTCTGCAAGATAATGAGCGAGACCGACCGTTCCAACATGCGCTGGACAGTCGACGACGAGAGGGACTTGAGGCTCGTAACCGCCATCTACGACGGGATAAACGCTGGCGAGAGGGTCTTCCACATGGAAGAGATATTGCAGTTCCTGGAGAAAAACACGGCGCTCCTCGAGTTGAACGCGGATATCAAGAGGAACGAGGGCTACGCCAAGTCATTGAAGGAAGACAAGTTGGTCCAGCAGGCTGGATAAAAATTATTGAGAGGTGCCGCATGAACCTTGCTGAAAAGACAGAATCCGGAAAAAGTCTTTTTCCCTCATCCGAAATATTGTGGGAAAAGGCGATGAAGCTCATACCGGCCGGCACGCAGACCCTTAGCAAGGGGCCTGACCAGTTCGTGCGCGGCGTCACCCCGAAGTATCTCAAAAGCGGAAAAGGCTCACATGTCTGGGACGTAGACGGCAACGAATACATAGACTACCCGCTGGCCCTCGGGCCCATACTCCTGGGCTACGACTACTCGCCTGTGAGCGAGGCTGTCATACACCAGGTGAGGGAGGGCACGACATTTACGCTCATGCACCCGCTCGAAGTCGAGGTCGCGGAGCTTCTTACGTCGATAATACCCTCAGCCGAGATGGTCAGGTTCGGCAAGAACGGCGCGGATGTGACGAGCGCCGCAGTAAAGGTGGCCAGGGCCAGCACGGGCAGGGACCACATTGCCTACTGCGGCTATCACGGCTGCCAGGACTGGTACGCGGTCACCACGCCGAGGAACAAGGGGATCCCCAAGCCCCTCCTCGAATACATGCACCCTTTCGAATACAACAGAATAGAAAGCCTTGAGAGGCTCTTTAGCGAGCACCCGGGCAAGATAGGCTGCGTCATCATGGAAGTGCCGGGGACAGACCCGGTCGTGGACCTCAAGACAGGCAAGAACTTCCTGCAGCTCGCGAAAGAAGTCGCGAACAGGAACGGCGCGCTCTTCGTGCTCGACGAGATCGTGACCGGCTTCAGGTACTCCATTGGCGGGGCGCAAAAATATTACGGCGTAACCCCCGACCTCTCCTGCTTCGGCAAGGGCATGGCGAACGGTTTTGCCATATCGACGATAGTCGGAAAGAGCGAGTTCATGAAGGAGTTGAACGAGGTCTTCTTCTCGATGACGTACTCCGGCGACACGATAGGCCTTGCCGCCGCGAAGGCGACCATAAACGAGCTCCTCGCGAAGCCTGTTATCAAGCACATCTGGGATATGGGAGAGGTACTGCACAGGGAGATAAACACATTCGCTTCCAGCCTGGGCGTTGACTTCAGGATATTCGGCAAGCCTTGCAGGGGCGGCATCTCGGCCAAGAACGCAACTGGCGAGGACGACCTGCTTTTGAAGAGCCTCTTCCTGCAGGAGACCGTAAAAAGAGGAGTCCTTTACGGCGGCCCGGTATTCATAAGCTACTCGCATTCGGAAGAGGACATAAGGAAGACAATACAGGCTTCATGCGAGGCCCTTACCGTACTGAAAAAGGCCGTAGAGAGCGGCAACCCGGCAAGCTTTCTCGAGGGAGAGCCCGTAGGCGTCGTGTTCAGGCAGAGAAATTAAGGAGAGACTGAGAAGATGATAGCTGACACCAGAGTGCTCGTAGTGGGCTGCGGATCGATCGGAAGGCGGCATATAAACAACCTCAAGTCATTGGGGGTAACGAACTTCATACTTTGCGATACCAGCGAAGAGTCGCTTAAAAAGGCGGCGCAGGGCATAGAGAAGCCGATACTTACGACGAAGTTCAGCCAGGCGCTTGCCCAGATGCCGCAGGCTGCCGTTATCTGCACTCCGTCGTCACTGCATCTTGAGATGGCTATGGAGCTTGCGAAGAACGGGGTTCATCTGTTGATAGAGAAACCGCTCTCACATACGCTCGAAGGCGTTGTCGAGCTTGAAAGGCTCGTGGATGAGAAGAAGATAGTCGCGATGATGGCCATGTGCTACAGGTTCCATCCTGTATTCGTGCACCTCAAGAGCCTCCTGGCCTCAGAGGTCATCGGCAAGGTACATCATGTCAATTACTACGGCGGCCATTATCTGCCCGACTGGCACCCGCATGCCGACTACAGGACCGAGTACGCGGCAAAGAAAAAGCTTGGCGGCGGCGTGGTGCTCACGAGCATACACGGCCTCGACAACCTCAGGTGGCTCTTCGGAGAGGCCGAGGAGGCATACGCCTTCGTAGACAAGGTGAGCGACCTCGAGATGGACGTCGAGGACCTTGCGATGGGCATCTTCAGGTTCAGGAACGGCGTATACGCGAACTGGCAGACCGATTTCCTGCAGAGGGCTAACCAGCACAGGATTATCATAGCCGGGTCCAGGGGGACCATAAAGGCCGACCTTATAGACGGCATTGTCGAGACATATTCGACGGAACTCGGCAAGTGGTACACGGGCAGGCTGACCTACCAGGTGAACGACATGTACGTGGCCGAGATGAAGCACTTCATGGACTGCATCGAAAGAAGGATAGTGCCCTGCGCCGATATCAAAGAGGGGCATAAGACGCTAAAGCTCGCGTTGCAGGTAAAAGATTCAAGGAATTTGCTGGAAGAGCGGGAAGGCGTATGCAAAACAGCGTAACGTTCTGGACAGAAGGCGGCCCCTCCGTAGGCATGGGCCATGTCATGAGGTGCATCAACATAGCGCACGCGCTCGATGAGCAGGAGCTGTTGCTCCATTTCCTCGTGAATAACGAGAGGCCCGTAATAGACAGGCTCAATTCCGAGGCTATCTTTCATATAACCTATCCCATAACAGGCAGGCACCCCAGCCGCCTCGCCGGCGACGTCGTTATCATCGACACGAAAAAGGACGTAAGCAGCCAGGTGCATACATTGAAGGACGACGGGCGGAAGGTGATACTCATCGATAACACCTCGACTGACGAGGCGGACGCTGTCATCATGCCAACACCCATCTACAAGGGCGCTCCGAAGGGCGGTCTCATCGCGGGAAGCGAGTACATAATAATAGGCGAGCGCTTCAGGAACGCGAGGGAGCGCGAGATGCCTGGATTTTCGCTCCCGTTAAAGGTGCTTGTCACTATGGGCGGCTCAGACCCGAACAATCTCACGGGCGTGATATTGAAGGAATTGAAGGACATTGACGGGATAGAGGTCACGGCCGTAATAGGCCCTGCCTTCAGCACGAAAAGCACATTTGAGAACCTCAAGTCCGGGTGGGACAAGTGCAGCTTTGTCCATAACCCGCAGGACATGGCCTCGCTCATGAAGAATTCCCATGTGGCGTTCACAGCAATGGGCACCACGATATTCGAGCTTGCGTACATGGGCGTGCCTTCCATCGTCATCGGCAACTATGAGAGCGATCGGGAGGACCTGGCCTCTATACAGGATTTAGGCATATCGAAGGGCCTCGGGTTTCACAGGGACATACCGCCCGGACAGATATGCGCGGCTATCACGGCGTTCAGGGATGACGCCGCACTCTGGCAGGAGACCGCCATGAAGGCGAGGGCGCTCACGGACGGCAGGGGGGCCTTGAGGATCGCTAATCTTATTACATCGATGCTCTGCAGCGAGAAAACGGCAAGGGTGGTGTAGATGGTGCACAACGGAAACGTAATCGGGAACGCGAACGGCTTCTGTATAAAGGACTGCACTGAGTGCGGCTTTATCCACATGGACCCGATACCGTCGGCTGATGAACTGGACAGGGTCTACAGCGAAGAATATTATACGGACGAAAAGCCCCGGTTTATCGAAAGGGTAATAGAGGACCTCAAATGGTGGAATTCCGTCTACGACGACAGATATGCCTTCCTTGAATCAAGACTTTCCGCCAGCAGGCGCGCTATTCTCGACATCGGCTGCGGCCCCGGCTACTTTCTCAAGAAGGGAATTGATAGGGGCTGGAAGTGCTTTGGCGTAGAGCCGTCAAGGCAGGCGGCAAAGCACGCCGCGGGACTTGGAATAGATGTAAAGAACGCGTTCTTCAACGAGGAAACCGCTTCATCCCTCGGAAGGTTCGACGCGGTCCATCTCTCAGAAGTGCTCGAGCATGTGCCTGACCCTGCGGAGGTCTTGAAGAGAGCCTCCGGCCTTTTGAATAAGGGCGGGGTCATCTGCTGCGTCGTCCCGAACGATTACAGCCCGGTCCAGAAGGTCTTGAAGGACAAGCTCGGTTTCAGCCCTTACTGGCTTGCCCCTCCGCACCATATAAACTACTTCAGCTTTTCAACGCTAAAAGGTCTCATGGAAAGGTCGGGCTTCCAGGTCATTCATTCTACCGCTATGTTCCCGATAGATTTCTTTCTCCTCATGGGAGACAACTACATCGGCGATGACAAGCTCGGCAGGGCGAGCCACGCAAGGAGAAAGAGCCTGGACCTGATGCTCGATGAACCTCTTCTCAAGGCCTTCAAGAAAGAGCTCTACGAATTGATGGCCCGTCATGGCATTGGCCGCGAGATGGTCGTCTACGGGGTGAAGGAATGAATTTCGACAATTGCAGGATATGCGGCAGCTATGAGGCCAGGCCCACGGCCCTTGTAAGGGGGAGCCAGTATGTAAGGTGTCCTCTGTGCGGCGTCGAGAGGATGGCCAAATACCCGGACACTGAAGAGATAGCCGCTTTCTACGATTCAGGATACATGAGCCAAAGGGATGAGAACCCCTCCATACATATCCATTTCTCACAGGAGTACAGGGAATCTTATTTCTCCGAGAAAGACCTTACCTTTTCCGACCTGAAGCTCTCACATAAAGACCTCATTGGCAGACGCATACTCGATGTCGGCTGCGCAAACGGCCAGTTCATCGAATACCTCAAGAGGCGCGCCGTAGAAGGCGCCGAGGGAATAGACGTCTCGACAGAGATGGTCGGCATGGCCCGGAAGAACGGGCACGACTGCCAGGTAAAAGAGCTTTTAGAAATGAATGGCGAGTACGACCTCCTCTTCTTCTGGGATGTAATAGAGCATATGACGAACCCCAGGGAAGCGGTGCGGAAGGCAAAGACCCTTCTCAGGCAAGACGGCGAGTTGATATTGCAGACGCCCTGCACCGGGATGATATCAGAGCTCTTCGCCGAACACTGGCTCTACTACATGCCCATCGAGCACATACACCTCTTTTCTCAGGAATCGCTCTTCAGGCTTCTGGCCGATGAAGGCTTCTCGATAGTGAACTGGGTCAGGTTCGGCAGCTGCAACCCGGGGGACGGGACGATACCTGCGGTGAACAAGAAGGCGATGGACACGATTGCCAAGCGCCTCGGAATAGGCGACACCATAGCCGTGCGGGCAAGGAGGGTTGAGAACTGATGGAACTCTTCAGCCTCAAAGGTAAGACTGCGCTCGTTGTAGGCGGCGGCAGCGGCCTCGGCCAGGCAATAGCTATCGGCCTTTCAAAGGCGGGCGCGGCCGTGTCGGTATCAGGCAGGGACATATCAAAGCTCGATGAGACCGTAAAGGAGATAACCCGCTCAGGCGGCGTATCGTCCGCAACCGAGATGGACGTTCTGGATAACGGCTCAGTAAACGCGGCTACAAGGAAAGTAGTCGAAAGATCCGGAAGCATAGACATACTGGTCTATTCAGCCGGGGTGCACCTCAAAAAACCCACTCTCGAAGTAACTGACGAAGAGTGGAGCAGGGTAATTGAGACCAACCTTACAGGCGCTTTCAGGGTCTGCAGGTCGGTCGGGGCGCAGATGGTTAAGCAGGGCCGCGGCAAGATAATTAACATAGCTTCGCTCGGCTCCTTCGCCGCTCTCAAGGACGCCGCAGCCTATACCTCGTCCAAGGCCGGGATTGTGCTCCTTACCAAGAACCTCGCGGTGGAGCTTGCGCCGCATAATATCCAGGTAAACGCGATTGCGCCGGGCGTCTTCAAGACCGCCCTTAATGAAAAAGTCCTGGTCGGCGAGAGGCTCGAACGGATACTCGGCAATACGCCCATGAAGCGTCTCGGCAGGGCCGAGGAGTTAGCTGGCACTGCCGTTTATCTCTCTTCAGCCGCATCTGATTTCGTGACGGGCGCGGTAATTCCAGTCGATGGAGGGTTCCTCGCGTGGGGAATTTAAAGAAGAGGTCCATCATCATCCTCGGCGCGGGTGTGATGCAGATACCGATGATCAAGAAGGCCGGCGAGATGGGCCTTTTTGTCATTGCCACGGACAAAAAACCTGAGGCAGAGGGGTTTGCTTACGCAGATCTTTCTGTCGCTCTCGATATCAAAGACGCCAGGGCGCACGTGGAATGGGCCCTTGCTAACAGGGATGAGCACAACATCTGCGGCGTCGTCGCGGGCGCTGACGTTGCCATAACAGCGGCCGCCATTTCGAACGCCCTGGGCCTGCCGGGTATTCCGGTCGAGACCGCCGAGCGTTCCAATAACAAATGGCTGATGAAGCAGAGGTGGCTTGCCGACGGTATCGCCACCCCTTACGCCGAAGAGGTGGTAACCCTCTCCGAGGCGAAGAAGGCTGCGGCAAAGGTAGGCTATCCATGCATGGTAAAGGCCATAGACAACGCTGCGTCGAGGGGTTCCAGGAGGATAGATTCCGAGAATGAGCTCGAAGCAGCCCTCATCGACGCCAAGGCGCATTCGACCACAGGGACGGCCCTTATAGAGGAGTTTGTCGAGGGCGACGAGCAGAGCGTCGAGCTGATAGTCCACAAGGGCGTCCATTACAGGTTCGGCATAGTCGACAGGCACTTCGGTTTCCAGCCCTTCCCCATAGAGGTCGGACACACAAACCCTACAGGGCTTTCGATGAAGGCCCAGGAGGGGTTTTATAATCTCGTTATCAGCGCGGCAAGATCTTTAGATATAGAGTTCGGCCCGTACAAGGCCGATACCATAATGACAAAGAAGGGGCCGATGATCCTCGAGCTTCCTGCAAGGCTCTCCGGCGGCTTCCATTCGCAGTACACGACCCCGCTCGCAACAGGACTCGAGCCGCAGAAGATGGCAATCGCTCTCGCGGCCGGTCTTCCGGTCAGGAAAGAATACTTTACCCAGTCCCGGAGCAGGGTGATCGTATGCAAGGCCATATTCCCGGAGCCCGGCACAATAAGAACAATCGAGGGCGTCGAAGAGGCAAAGACGCTCCCTGGCGTGAACGAGATATTCATGATGGTAAGAGCCGGAGACCTCATCGGGCCCTACAGGAACTGCGGACACCGGGTCTGCTACATAATCGCCAGCGGTACTGATTACGAAGGTGCTGAGGCCAATTGGCAGAGGGCGGCCTCCACTATAATGATAGAGACGGTCGCGAGGCAATATGCCTGATCCGATAAAGACAAAAGCTCAAAGGGGCAGGGGGCTCAACAGGGTATTTACCGATGAGCTTGGAGAGCTTGGCCTTGACCTTCTTGTGCTCGCTGAAAATGATTCGTTCGAGCTTGAGACCATTGGGTTCGAAATTGCGATAGTGCCTTTGAAAGGCGACTGTCTGGTAACAATCGACGGACAGGAATACCGGCTTTCCAGAAAGGACGTCTTCTGGTCTCCGGCCTCGGCGGTATGCCTGCCGAGGGACGCAAAGGCATTGATAACCGCCTCAGCCCATACCGAGCTTGCACTGTGCAAGGCAAGGACTGATGTGAAAGGGATGCCCTTCTTCGTCTCATCTGAAGAGATAAGGGAGAAGACAGTGGGCAGGGATATATGGGAGAGGAAGGTAGTCGACATAATCGGATCTGAGGAGAAGGCAACGAAACTCGTCATCGGCGAGACCTTCAACAGGCCCGGCTGCTGGTCGAGCTTTCCGCCCCATAAGCACGATACCGCCATCCCCGGCGAAGAGGTGAGGATGGAGGAGATATACCTTTTCAGGCTCAACCCGGCAGAAGGCTTCGGCACGCAGACCATATACGGCGAGCAGGGGAGCATGAGCTTCAGGATCGAGGACTACGACGCTGTCACCATCCCGTGGGGCTACCACCCGGTATCAGCGATGCCCGGTCATGAGCTCTATTATCTCTGGTTCCTTGCAGGAGACGGCAGGGTCTTGAAGCCGAACACAGACCCCAATTACAAGTGGCTGGAGGTTAGATAGATGCTCCGCCTTTACACGCTCTTCCACTGCAACCTGGCCTTCTCGTCCATACCGAGGGAGCATTTCCCGATCGTGGTCAAAAGGTGCTATGAGCCGCTGCTTGCGCTCGCGGAGAAGGGCTATCCCATAGCGATAGAGATGACCGCGTGGACCCTCAAGGAAGTCAACGCCATAGACCCCATGTTCCTTGAAAGGCTCCGCCAGCTCTGGGACGATGGCAAGTGCGAGTTTATAGGATCAGGCTTCTCACAGGCCATATTCCCGCTCATACCGGCTGACGTCAACAGGTGGAACCTGGAGATCGGCAACAAGTACTATCAGGACCTCCTCGGCAGAAGGCCAAGGGTCGCATTGGTCAACGAGCAGACCTTCTCCAGAGGCATAGTGGACCTCTATAAAGTGGCCGGGTACGAGGCCGTGATAATGGACTGGAATAACTCATTCCAGCACAACAGGTACCCCAGGGAATACAAGTATTACCCTCAGAAGGCGGCAGGCATTTCGACAGACATAGATGTTATATGGAGCCACTCGATAGCATTCCAGAAATTCCAGAGGTGCGTGCACGGCGAGATAACAGAGGCCGAGTACCTTGACTTCCTCTTTTCGCACTCATCCGATGATGAGAGAGGCTTTGTCATCTACACCAACGACGCCGAGGTCTTCGGTTACAGGCCCGGAGGCGAGGCTACGGCAGTGGACGAGCACGCCCGCATTGAATCTCTGCTTAAAAAAATTGCGAATGATAAGAGGGCGCGCCTTACAACGCCCGGAGGCATGCTCAAGGCCTTGAAGGGACATCCCGGCGCCGGAAACATCATACAGCTTGAGTCCGCTGAAACGCCGGTCGTATGCAAGAAGCAGGATAAGTACAATCCGCTCCGCTGGGCCGCCGCGGGAAGGGACAGCATACACATCAATACCGAATGCCACAGGGTATATGACAACCTGAAGGCCCTCATAAGGCAGGGCGCGCTGGAACCGGAGACCATAGAGGACTTCAAGGAAGTGCTCTGCGACCTCTGGGGAAGCGACTTCAGGACCAACACGATTGACGAGAAGTACGCGTATTTCCAGAACAGGCTCGGCTGGATAAAGACCGAGACCGAAAGGCTCCTCGGCGGGCATCAGCAGAGGATGCCTATGCTTGCCTGGGTATATGGGGGCGCCGTCACCGCGCCGATCCATACAGGCTCAGAATCAGAAATTCCGGAGAATGCCGCAAGGGGAGAGGCTGCGCAGATAACCTCATCCGAGAACGTCCTCAGGATAGAGACGCCGTCCGTAATAGCAGAGTTCATAGCGAACAAGGGATATGCCGTCAAGTCGCTCGCGTTCCCCGGCGTCTCAAATGAACCGCTCATCGGCACGCTGCCGCACGGGTACTACGAGGACATAAGCCTCGGCGCGGACTACTTCAGCGGACACCTGATCCATATCTCGCGCGAGGGCAGACAGACAACCGACCTTAAGCTCTCCCAGGTGGAGATAGATGAAGACCGCGAGCGCGTAATAGTATCGGTCAAGAGCCACCTCGATATAGGCATGCTCTGGAAGAGGTATTCCATCTCAAAGAGCGCGCCTGAGGTCTCGGTCACTTACAGGCTCAAGGTCAACGGGTTGCAGGCATCATCCTTGAGGGCAGGCATATTTACGCTCATCCCGACCGGCTTTGAGCGCGACAGCCTCTGGTTCGAGACCACGAATGGAGGAGCAGGCCCGGAGAGGTTCCATCTCAAGGGACACAGCCTCTGCCATGAGGAGACCGTAAGCCAGAGCGTATCGGCGACCTCCTGCCTCGGCGCGACCGAAGGATGGTTGAGGATAGGCGACAGCTCAAAGACCATCGAGATATCGACCGACAAATCGAAGCTCTACTCCGTGCCGATGCTCAAATACAGGGAGCTAAACAGCGAGGAGTCGTTCTTCCTGAGGGTATATCATTCGCTCGGCGAGTTCGACGACACTGCATGGTGGGTCTGGAGGGGCTACAACGAAGTCGAGTACACAATCAGGGCAAAGAGGACCCAATGATGGACATCCTGAAAAGAAATCTTGAAGAGATAGGGAAGAAGGACAGGGCGCTCGCCGAGCGCATATCGAACTTCAACGGGGAGTGCGTGGAGCTTGCGCCGGCTAAGACAGGCGCTTTGACGTTCAGGTTCCAGGGACGCCTCTTTCACAGTGCATACGACCCGGCAAAAGAGGCCCAGGCCCAGGCAAAGGAGATAATCTCTCGCAAGCCCGATTTCGTGCTCCTCTTCGGTCTCGGCTGCGGGCACCTTGCAGCTGCCCTCATTCAAAACGGCGTCAAGAACGTGCTCGCGTACGAGCCATCCATAGAGATACTCAAAGGCGTGCTCACTCGTGCCGACCTCAGTACCCTATTACAAGTTGTAGAGCTTTTTGACGATATCGCCCGTTTCATCTCGAGGGTCAGGGACATAGACGCGTTCGAGAACATCCTCTGCTACAGCACCGACCCGTACAAGGGCGCGTTTCCCAGGGAGGTCGTTGATTTCCTGAACAGGGTCAACAACGCCCATATCACGAGCAAGGTCTGCGTGCAGACTGACATCGAATCAAGGGAGGTATGGGTCGACAACTACTTCGACAATATCGATCAGATGGTCGGCTGCCCTCCGGTAGACGTCCTGAGCGGCCGTTTCAAGGGCATGCCCATCATCATCGCGGGCGCAGGCCCGTCGCTCAAGAAAAACGCCCATCTGCTGAAAGAGGTCAAGGGAAAGGCTGTTATCATGGCCGCTATCACGGCCTACAAGCCGCTCCTTTCATACGGAGTCATACCGGACTTTATCATCGCCGCCGAGAAGGTCGATCTGCCTGAGTATTTCACATACGATGAATGTGACCTCAAGACAAGGCTCATATTGGGAGAGGTCGCGCACCCGGGCATGTTCGGAAGGGAAGTAAAGGAGAAGTTCGTCTTCTTCAACCCCTCTCACGCGCTCAGCACCGAGCACGCGAAGTACTGGGGCTCTGATTATTTCCCGGCCGTAGGCGGCAGCGTCACTACCGCGGCCCTCGATATCGCCGTTAAGATGGGCGGAGGCCCGATAATTTTCGTCGGCCAGGACCTGTGCTTCGGAGAGAACGAGACCCATGTGCCTGGCGGAGTATATGTAAGCCAGGACATAAAGATAGATAGGGACAAGGGCGTGGTCTCGATAGAAGAAGATTATGTCACGCTTAAAGAGAGGGCAAAGAGCTCTCACAAGCTCCAGTGGATCAAGGGCCTGGACGGAAGGCCTGTGCCGAGCAAGTTCGATTGGGTGACCTTCCACCAGTGGTTCGAGGATTACATGGCTGACCTCAACAAAAAGGGCGGCCCCAGGGTCCTGAACGCGACCGAGGGCGGAGCCTACATAGAAGGCATGGAGCACGTTACCCTCAAGGATGCCATAAACACTTATATTAATACGGTTTTTTCCGTCGATGAGCTTGTTGCGAGCGCCGTCGCAGAAAGAACCGAGCCTGATACCGAGGGACTGGCGAAATCCCTGGAGTCTATGCAAAAGGGGCTCAAGGAAATGCGGAAAACAGCCGATTCAATATTAAGGGAAATAGAGCTTGTGAAGAGGTCGGTCTCAGGCAGTACGGCCAGCCCTGACGCGCTGAAGGCCGTTGGAAGGATCAAGAGGCTCGAGGACAAGCTCTTCAGGGAGGCTGAGGCCTCACCGTTCATATGGGAGACGCTCACTGCAGCGACATGCGAGCTCAAGACTTATTTGAAGTCAAGCGAGGATAAGGCCGAGGCCGTCCTGGAAGAGGAGCTCAAGGCCACCTCGTCATCTTATGAAAAAGTCTCGGAGATGTGCGGCAGATACGCGCAGGTCGCCTTCAGGGCCGCGGGCCGTTTAAGAGGGGCCTCAGGCAAGGCCAGCCCGAAACTTGCCGCTCAGTAAATAAAAAAATCGAGGAGAAAACAATGGTGCCTCATGTTTATCTGGACGGAATAATGCTCGATTTCGAGGACAGGGGTAACGGCTCGACAATAGGCGAGCTCATTGAGGCCGTTGAGAACGACCTCACCGGCGCAAGGAGGTTCGTGATGGAGCTCTGGGTAGACGGCGAGAGGCTTCCCGAGTGGAGGGGCTCGACCGTCCTCAAGAGGCCCCTGGCCGTTTATAACGATTTCAAGCTCAAGACCGCCTCCATGGAAGAGATCGCGCTCGAAGGCCTTGACCTCCTTCAGGAGTACATCAGGGTCACGAGGGAGAACATACCTGTTTGCGTGAGCGACTTGAGAATTGGCGGCGCGAGAGCCGACGCTTCCTTCTCTGCGATATTCGACGGGCTGGTCGAGATAGTGAAGACCATGGACGCGCTCGCGAGGGGAGGGGAGAAGTACAGCATGGACCTCTTCAAGGAGAACCCTGCCATCTTCTACAACGCCATCCTCCGCTGCCTCGAGGGGATGAGGCAGGCCAGGGAGGGCGGCGACACCGTCATGCTGGCAGACCTTCTCGAATACGAGCTACTGCCATTCGTCGAAGAGATGGAGGAGAGGCTTTTCCATTTCAACGCGTAAATTTTTGCCCTCAAGTTTTAAATCCGGGCTCCGATAATATCATTAAGAGGGGATTCGGACAGACGGGCCGGGAAGGGAGGAAGAAGCAAAAAGGCCAGAGCTGAGACCCAGACGCACCAAACAAAAAAAACGGCAAGGATGCCGGAACAAACACACTAAGGAGGGTTTTACAAATGGCACTTACCATCAATACCAACGTATCAGCTCTTATCGCTCAGCAGAATCTTTCGGTCTCCAACTCACAGCTTACCGTAAGCGTCCAGAGGCTTTCTTCAGGCTACAGGGTCAACAGCGCGGCGGACGACGCAGCAGGCCTCGGCAGGGCCGATCAGTTGAGGAGCCAGTCCAGGATGATCCAGGCCTCCATCAGGAACATCAACGACGGCGTAAGCGCCCTTGAGATCAGCGACAAGGCCGCGGAGCAGATAACCAACCTCGTCACCAGGATGGGCGAACTTTCGGCCAGCGCAGCGCAGGGCACGTTGGACTCCAACAGCAGGTCCTATTACTCAGATGAGTACGACAAGCTCATAAGCGAGATAGACAGGATCGCCAACACCACTGAGTTCGGCGGCTACAAGCTCATCAATGGCGACACCGCCACCCTGACCATGTACATAGGTTTCAAGAACTCGGCCAACGACCAGCTCGGCATCAGCCTCAACGTGCTCACGACCGGCGCAAGCGGCCTGTCCTTGAGCTCCGGCGTAATCTCCACCCAGGCCGGCGCTCTCGCGGCCCTCGATTCGGTCAGCGCGGCGCTCAAGAAGATAAACGACGCAAGAGCCATCTACGGCGCGTCCACCAACAGGCTGTCTGCAGCCCTTTCGAACCTGCAGGTAACCTACACCAATTTCCAGGCAGCGGAGTCCAGGATCAGGGACGCGGACTTCGCCTTCGAGACCGCGCAGTACACCAGGAACCAGATAATGGTCCAGGCAGGCACCTCGGTCCTCGCCCAGGCGAACCAGGCGCCCCAGAACGTGCTGTCGCTCCTCAGGTAATAACCGTTTCAGCAGGCCTCAGACTGGCGGGGAGGTTCGGCCTCCCCGCCTCCTTTGAGGAGGAAATATGAGCATTGATTTCAGGATAAGCATCCAGCGCGGCGCGGCCGTTCAGAGCGACTTTAACTGGCAGCATAAGAAGGCTCAGGCCGTTACCGCAGCCCCGGAGAAGGCCGAGCAAGCGGCCGAGACGGAGATGGTTTCGTCTTCCCAGGAAATGGAAAGGGCCGCGACGGACGTAGAGATAATTTTAAAAAGGATCAATACCGAGCTCAGGTTCGAGGTGGACGGTACGCTCAAGGAAGTGCTCGTCAAGATAGTGGACCCCGATACCGGCGAGGTGATAAGGCACATACCTTCCGAAGAGGTAGTAGCCTTGAGGAAGAAGATGAAGGAGCTCGTAGGGATACTCTACGGCCCCAAATAAGCATGGCCCGCAAGGGAGGCTTTGATGATAAGCGCAAGTTCAGGCGTAGTGAGCAACATAGATTATTCCACGCTCATAAGCCAGCTCGTAGGCATAAAAAGAGAGTCCATCACGCAGCTTGAGACGGAGAAGTCCGTACTCAAGACCGCCAAGTCCGCCTATTCCAACCTGAGCACCAGGATAAAGGAACTCATCACGGCATCGGATGCCCTGAAGACCGGCTCTGCCTTCAGCGTCTTCAAGACAAACACGAGCGACAACCCCTATTTCAAGGCGTCTGCCAACGCGACGGCGGCAGCCGGTTCGTACGAGATAACCGTAAACAGCCTTGCCAAGGCGCACAGGATGGCGGCTGACGGGGTAGCGTCCGACACGACCGTAGTCGGTACGGCTGCGGGCTCGTTCAGCTTCCAGGTAGGCGCCGGCGAGATAAAGAGCGTGACCGTCGATACGACGACGACGCTCGCGGGCCTCCGCGATTCCATAAACGCGCTAAAGGCCGGCGTGACCGCGCATATCGCCAACGACGCGCCCGGTTCATACAGGCTCGTGCTCACGAGCGGCACCACGGGAACCGGCGGCACTGTAAACGTCACCCAGAACGATACGAGCCTCGTCTTCTCCACTACCTTGCAGGCGGCGCAGGACGCGTCCGTCACAATGGACGGGATGACCTATACCAGGCAGACGAACAGCATCGGCGACATGATCGGCGGGGTAACCCTGGACCTTGAGTCCGCGGACACGCTGAAGACCTCTACCCTTACCGTCAGCAGGGACACCGAATCGATCGAGAAGAAGGTAAAGGCCTTCATAGACGGATACAACGCCGTAGTTACGCATATCAAGTTGAACAACAGGTACGACCCGGAGACCAAAAAGGGCGGAACCTTCTTCGGCGACAGCGTCGCGAGGAGCATCTGGGACGACCTCCGCAGGGTGATGAGTTCCGCGGTGAGCGGCCTGCCCGATACCATGAACAGGCTTATGCACGCGGGCATAAAGGTCGGCGACGACGGGTATTATTCGCTCGACTCGTCTACTTTCTCTAATGCGCTTTCGACGAACTACGACGGCGTCGTCAACCTATTCGCAAAGGGGACTACGGTATCCGGCTTCGGAGAGCTGGTACACGCCGCCGCGAGCAGTATCGACGACATGGTCGACGGCAGGATCAAGGGCCGCCAGGACGGCATAGACAAGAACATCAAGAGGCTCGACGAGGATATCAGGAAGAAAGAGGCCCAGCTTGTCACCTACGAGGACCAGATCCGTGCCCAGTTCACGGGGCTCGAGACCATGATAGCGTCCCTGAACACCCGGGGCGCGACGATTATGAACTATTTCGGGGGGTAATGAGTGAACGGACTTTCGAGGTACCAGAACACACAGGTCCTTACCGCGGACAAGGTAAGGCTGGTCATCATGCTCTATGACGGGGTGCTGCGCTTCAACAGGCTCGCCCAGAAGGCAATGGCCGAAAACGACATACAGGGCAGGGGGATGAACCTCAACAGGTCGCTCGAGATAATAGGCGAGCTCGCCAACTCGCTCAACATGGAAGAGGGCGGGGAGATAGCGGCCAACCTCTCAAGGCTCTACGACTTCTGCTCCATGAGCCTCACCGAGGCAAACATGAAGAGCGACACCCTCAAGGTAGAGTCCGTGAACAAGGTCATCTCCGAGCTCAAGGGCGGCTGGGAGGCCATCTCAACCGAGAGGCAGAGGCTCTCAGAGCAGGCCCAGGCTGAAGCCTCGCGGGGCATAAACTGTGGCGCTTAAGTTGGAAGAGTACAGGGAAAAACTTAACAGGCTGCTTGAGATATCCGTCCTACAGAGGCGTCTTGTAAGCGAAAAACGGATTGACGAGCTCCTTGAGTGTCACGCGCAAAGGGAGACCCTGTTCTCCACCATCGACCTCTCGGGCTCCTCAACAGATGAGTCTCTTAAAGAGCTCGCCCGGAAGCTGACAGAGAGCGACAGGCTCCTTACGGCCGAGACCCGGGCCGTAATGGAGGGCATGTCGGCAAGGCTCAACCACCTGAAGGCTGGCCAGAGCGCCCTCCGTGCCTACGGCGCCCCGGTTGAGAAGCGCACCATAGGATAAGGCCCCTTTTCAGCCCATCCCGGCAGTACTTTTCCGAAAAAATCCCGCAAAAAAACCGTAAAAAAACCGCTCAAGTTCCGCCGGGTCTCCGACGATAAGAGGATGTCAGTAAATCCGGGGAGGGGGGCTTCCTCATGTTCAAAGTCGAACGGGCCGCCGCAGCGCAGGTCTTCCAGGGTATGGATAAGCCGAAGGCAAAGGAGCCTGATACGGAAGCGCGAAAGACGGACACCGTGCATATATCCGAAGCGGGCAAGAGAAGGCATGTATTCGGCCACATAATGGCCTCGATATCCGAGGCGGGCAAGAAGGAATAGGGGCGCTGTCCGGACCGGCTGGCGCGGCATCGATATGGCGGACGAAAAGATAAAGATACTCATCACCGACGACGACCTCGACCTCCGTGAGCTCCTTACCGAGGCAATAAAGGGCTGGGGCTACGAGGTCGCGATCGCGAAGGACGGCGATGAGGCCCTGCGCAAGTTGAGGATGGACCACTTCCACATGGTAATAACCGACCTCATGATGCCGGGCATGGACGGGCTCGTGCTCCAGCAGAAGATAATGGAGCTCGACAAGGACATACTGGTCATCATCATAACAGGCTATGCCACCATAGAGACGGCTGTGCGCGCCATCGAGAGCGGGGCCTACGATTACATCGCAAAGCCCTTCAGGCTCGACGAGCTCATGATTGTCATAAAGAACGCGTGCGAGAGGCTCCGCCTCAAGCTCCAGAACAGGGCCCTGCTCGACGAGCTCAGGAGGGCCTACGGCGAGATAGCGGTCCTGCAGAAGGCGCTCGGCGGGGGGCTTGCGCTCGCGGCGGAAGAGGACGGGGCGGAAGAGGACGGGGCGCATGAGGACGGCGGCGACGCGATGAAAGAGGGGGTAAACCCGCACCGGCACCAGGAGTACCTGAAGGAAGCTGACAGGTTCTCGCGCAAACCCCTGCAGAAGATCTAAGAGGAGAGCTTATTTTGCAGTCATCAGCGACTGTATTGCCCATAGAGCAGTTGAGGATACTTCTTGTCGACGACGACGACAACGTCAGGGACGCCCTTGCCGAGATACTCTCGAGGAGGGGCTGGAAGGTCACTGGCAGCGGCACGGCCGAGGACGCCCTGCAAACGCTCAGGCACGAGCACTTCGACGTGGTCCTCGCCGACATAAACATGCCCGGCATGACAGGCATGGACTTTCTCCACCTCGCGAAGGAATCGGCCCCGGACGTCCCTGTCATAATGATCACCGGATACCCGTCCATAGACCTCGCGGTCGAGGCCATAAAGTTCGGGGCCGTCGACTTCCTGCCCAAGCCTTTCAAGGCCGAGGAGCTCGAGATAATGGTCAGGAAGGCCGCCCGGAGCACCAAGCCGTCGTCGAGGCCGGGGGACAAGACCAGGGCCATAGGGACCCTTCCGGATCTCGCGAGGAGGAGGCTCGAGGACAAGATAAAGGAGCTCTCCATACTCCATACCATAAGCGAGTCCCTTGACGACGTATCGGAGAAAGAGGACATCTTCCGCAAGACAATGGACATCGCCATGATAATCACCGACTCGGAGCGCGCCTTCGTGCTCGTGGCCGAGCAGGAGAACGGCGAGCTCGCGGTGAGGGGAGCCTCGGGGTACGACGGCGTCGAGGTAGTGGGCACGAAGTTCAGCCTGAAATCCGATCCCTTCAAGCAGGTGCTCTCGAAGAAGTGCTACACCTATCTTCTGGTCGAGCCAGGCACGCTCGGGCCGCTTATTCCGGGGCCGGGCGCAACGCCGTTGCTGCTCGCCCCCCTGAACATCAACAGGGAGGTCGTCGTGATACTCGGGCTCGCCGGCAAGCCGGGCGCCGCCGAGATAACGAACGACGCGCTCATGCTCCTGCTGAACCTTACGGCAAAGGCCGCCTTGAAGCTCGAGAACATCGCCCTTTCCGAGAACATCTTCCTGAGCATCATAGGGGCGTTGAACTCGCTCTTGAACGCCCTCGACGCGAGGGACACCTATACGAAGGACCACTCGCACAGGGTCACGCAGTACGCGGTGCAGATAGCGCGCGCCATGAACTGCCCGCAGGACGTGCTCGACTCCATAAGCTTCGCCGGGCCGCTCCACGACATCGGCAAGATAGGCGTAAGGGACGAGATACTCCTCAAGAGGGGCAACTTCACGATGGAGGAGCGCGAGATAATGAAGAGCCACGTCGTCAGGGGCGAGGAGATACTGAGGCCCCTGAACCTCCTCAATTCAGAGAGGGCGGTCGTGCTCTACCACCACGAGAGGTGGGACGGACAGGGCTACCCGAGGGGCCTCGCCGGGTGCGAGATACCTCTCGTCGCCCGGATATTCAGCGTGGCCGACACCTTTGACGCCATGACCTCGACGAGGCCCTACAGGCAGGCGTTGGGGCTTGACGTGGCAAGGGATGAGATTGTAAGATGCAGGGGGTCGCAGTTCGACCCGGACGTGGTAGACGCGTTCCTCGAGAGCGAGATAATCAAAGGATAGGGCCTTATGGAAGAGAATCCACAGGAGCTCAGGCGCGAATACGTAAGGACCAACGACGTAATACCGGTCTATTACGAGGCCGACAACGGCGAGGAGTCGAAGTCCATCATGGACTGGGAGCTCCTCTTCGACGAGATAGAGCCCAAGCCCGAGGAGAACCCCAAGCTCTACGAGCTCCTCTTCGACATAAACCAGAAGCTCAACATACTCCTCAACTACGTCTCCGAGAAGAACGGCTTCAACATACCCGAGGCGAGGGAAGTGAACATCAGCGGCGGGGGCCTCCGTTTCCTCACCAACGACAGGTTCGATTCCGGCGACAGGCTTGTATTGAAGACCTTCCTGCCGACCTATGCCCACGTCATAAAGCTCCGGTGCGAGGTCGTCAGGTGCGAGCCATTGGGCAAGGGCTACGAGGTCGCCGTCAGGTACACCGACCTCGACGAGACGACCAGGGACAAGATAATAAAGTACATCTTCGCCCGGCAGAGAAAGCTCCTTAGGACGGAGAAGAAGCCGGATTGAAGGCGATAAATTAAGGAAAGGCCCGGGCATGAAAAGCCCGGGCCTTTGTATTTTCAGCCCTCAGCAATTGTCTTGTCTTGGGCGCTGCCAGCCTTTATAATCAAGCCGTATATGATCGACCGGATCAAAGAGACGATAAGAAGGCACAGGCTGCTCTCAAAAGGGGATACTGTCCTCGCGGCCGTCTCAGGCGGGGCGGATTCCGTCGTGATGCTCCACGCCCTTGCCACCCTTCAGAAGGAATACTCCCTCAGGATAATAGTCGCTCACCTTGACCACGGCCTCCGCGGGGCCGAGTCGAGGAGGGACTTTCTTTTCGTCAAGTCCCTGGCGGCAGCCTATGGATTCCCCTTCGAGGGAGGGCGGCTCTCCAGGGGAGAGCTGAAGGGACAGGGCCGCTCTACCCAGGAGGCGGCGAGGGAACGCCGTTACGCGTTCCTCGACAGCGCGGCAGATAAGCGCGGGGCCAAAAGGATCGCCCTCGGACATACGCTCGACGACCTCTCTGAGACCGTGCTCATGCGCCTCATAAAGGGCTCGTCGCTCTCCGGCCTTGCGGGCATCCCGACCAGGAGGGGCAGGTATGTGCGGCCCCTTATGGACGTCAGCAGGGCCGATATCGAAGGGTACGCTAAGGCTCACGGCCTCGATTACGTCACCGACTCCACCAACCTCGAGAGAAAATACCTGAGGAACAGGATAAGGCTCGACCTTGTGCCAATGCTCAGGGGTTTCAACCCGAGCATAGCGGAGACGATAGCTCGGAGCTCTGTTCTGCTCTCACTTGACGACGATTATCTCGACGCCGCCTCAAAAAGGGCCTTTGATTCGTCTTTGAGCAAACAGGATAAGAACAGGGTGGAGCTGGATAGAAAGAAGCTCTCGCGCATGCACCCGGCCATACTTTCAAGGGTCTTTCTCATGGCAGGGCGCGCGATCGGCTCTGGTATAGATATGGCCAGCGCCCATGTCGAGGCCTTCAGCGGCCTCGTGAAGGGGACAAGGCCGAACGCCTCCCTTACCTTCCCGGCTGGTCTCAGGGCCCAGAGGGTCTACGACAGGGTGGTCATAACCGGCGAGCGCCCGAAAAAGCCGGCTGCCTTCGAGACGGCAATAAAGATACCGGGCAGGACCGTCATCGAGGGCATAGGAGAGTTCGAGGCAAGTCTTCTGAAGCCGCCTTCAAGGTTCGCCCTTGACAGGAACGTAGCCTGGTTCGATCTTGAGGCTGTAAAAGAGTCCGGCCCGATTGTGGCCAGGCCCTTCAGGCCGGGCGACAGGATAAGGCCCTTTGGCATGGAGGGCACGCGGAAGTTGAAGGACGTCTTCATAGACGAAAAGGTGCCTCTCGACGCGAGAAGGCGCACGCCGGTAGTCTTATCCGGCCCTGTCGTTATCTGGGCAGCCGGAATAAGGCATTCGGACGAGTTCAGGGTGGGGAAAAAGACGAGGAAGGCTCTGAAGCTGGAGTTCAGGAGATATTGAGACCCCGGGCCGGAAGATGCGTACCCCCTATGAAGAAGTTGTTTTTCTTTGCCTGCTTTCTTTTTTAAAAAAAAGAAAGCAGGAAGGGATTTTTGTTGTGATTTCCTCTGGTTTTTGATAAATTAGAAAAATTTACTACCATCGATTGCGGGGTTAAAGATGCTCAAGCCTTACAAGGGTATATTGCCCAGGATAGATGAGAGCGCGTTCATAGAAGATAGCGCCCAGATTATAGGCGACGTCGAGATAGGCGCCCGCTCGAGCATCTGGTTCAACGCGGTCGTGCGCGGCGACGTCCACTACATACGCATCGGCGAGAGGACAAACGTCCAGGACAACTGCACCCTGCACGTCACAAAGGACACCTACCCGCTTATCCTCGGAAATGACATAACCATAGGCCACGGCGTCATCCTCCACGGCTGCACCATAAAGGACAGGTGCCTCATAGGCATGGGCGCCATCATCCTCGATAACGCCGAGGTCGGCGAGGACTGCATAATAGGCGCGGGCGCCCTTGTGACAGAGGGCGCGAAGGTCCCCCCCGGCTCGCTTGTGCTCGGCATGCCGGGCAAGGTAAAGAGGGACGTGACGCCGGAAGAGAAGGCGCGCATACTGAGATCCGCGCAGAACTACATCGAGTACTCTGCCAACTACGCCCAGCCAAAGGGCGTTTAGCATTTATTACAGTCCCAGTTCGGGAAGGAGTTAATGTTCCAGGACCTCTCTTTCTTAGCGCTCCTCCAGAAGGGCGGCATTACCGTAGTGGTGCTCGCCCTCCTCTCCGTGATATCAATCGCGATAACGCTCGAGCGCGCCTGGGCCTTCAAGAGGTTCAGGAAGGGGCTCGACGAGCTCTTCCCGGCCCTCAAGAGGGCAGCGAAGGAGAGCGGCATATCCGCCGTTTACCAGATGTGCAGAGCTAGCGCGTCTCCGCTTTCACCGGTATTGCTATCCGGCTTTGAGAAGGCAGGCAAGGGCAAGGACGAGGTCGCGGCTGCCATGGAGCTCGCGGGCAGGAGGGAGCTCTCGAGGCTTGAAAGGTACCTCGGGGCGCTCGGCACCATAGGCTCGACAGCCCCGTTCATCGGCCTCTTCGGCACCGTGCTCGGCATAATACGTGCGTTCAGGGACCTGGCCATAGCCGACGGCGCCTCTCCTGCGGCTGTAGCGGACGGCATAGCGGAGGCGCTCATCGCCACTGCCGCCGGGCTCCTGGTGGCGGTGCCCGCGGTCGTCGCGTACAACTTTTTCGTAAGGTCGGCATCACGCAGGGCGCTCGAGCTCGAGTCGTGCGCCGCGGAGTTCGCCGCGGAGATAGGCTCTCATGGCCTGGAAAACAAATAGCGGCAACGAGAGGATATTGTCCGAGATCAACATCACGCCATTGACAGACGTGATGCTGGTCCTCCTCGTCATCTTCATGGTCACGACCCCGCTCATAATGAGCGATTCGTTCAAGGTGAAGCTCCCGAAGGCAGTAAGCTCGGACGCCGAGCCCGGCAGGGGCGCTATTGTCACGGTCAGCGAGAGGGGCGAGGTGGCCCTGAACGGCAGGACAATATCACTGAACGCCCTCGAGGGGGCGCTGAGGGAAGGCTTTGGGCAGGGGACCGAGAGAACGGTCGTGGTAAGGGCCGACGGTAGTACGAGGCACAGCGTCGTAGTAAAGGTGCTCGATACAGCGAGGCTCGCGGGCGCGCAGAAGCTCTCCATAGCGGCAGAGCACGAGAAGGGCCGCTGATTATCCCATGAGATACGCATCGATCGACGTTGGCACCAATACCCTGAGGCTGCTCGTGGCAGAGCAGCAGGGGAGCGATCTGAAGCCCATAGTCTACAGGAGGCGCATAACCAGGCTCGGCGGCGGCTACACTGAAGACGGCGGCATCAGCAGGGAGGCCGCCCAGAGGACATTCGAGGCCCTCGAGGACTTCAGAAGGGAAATAGACAGGGCTGCCGCGTCCACAGTCATGGCCTTTGCCACGAGCGTTGTCAGGAGGGCTTGCAACCGGGAGTGGTTCAGGGACGAGGTCAGGAAGAGGACCGGCATAGAAATAACCATAATAACGGGGGGTGAGGAGGCAAGGCTCTCCCTTCTCGGCGTGCTCTCGGTCATCGACGACAGGTCGGGCAGGAAGCTCGTCATGGACGTGGGCGGAGGCAGCACCGAGTTCATAGCCACCGTTGACGGCGTTACGGCAGGGGCGTGGTCCATGGAGCTCGGCGTCGTGCACCTGACTGAGAAGTACCTGTTGAGCGACCCGGCTTCAGAAGGCGAGCTCAAAGAGATAGAGGACGACGTCAGGGGAGTGCTCGGCGATCTCAAGGCGAGGATGAGGAGGGACGGTGTGGACCCGGGGGCCTTTTCAGCGCCCGGCGCGTCGTTCGTCGGCACGGCAGGCACCATAACGACGCTCGCCGCCATAGACCAGGAGCTCGAGGAGTACGACAGGTCCCGGATAAACAACTATACGCTGAAGATTGAGGGCATAGCCGCCATATTCAGGCGCATCTCGGCGATGACGTTGAGCGAACGCGAAGAGGTATTGAAGCTCGAGAAGGGCAGGGAAGACCTCATAATACCCGGCACGGCCATAACCCTTCTCGCGATGGAGGCATTCGGCTTCAACGAGGCGAAGGTGAGCGACGCCGGGCTCCTGGAGGGCATAATCCTCGACAGGCTGAAGCCCGAGGTCGTCGCGCTCCGGTATTAATCGACCCGCAGCTTGCTGCTGGTTACCTTATAACCTCCCCCTTAACGGGGGAGGGCAGGGTGGGGGTGAAAAAATCCTTTTCACCCTCCCCTCAGTCCCCTCCCGTCGAGGGAGGGGAAGATTCTCAGGAGATATCCCGCTGCTTGTCGCGGGAGGTTTATAATGGGGAGGTTTTGACATATGGATACTATTAAAGTAAGGACAGCCCTGACCTTTGACGACGTGCTCCTGGAGCCCGCCTTCTCGCAGGTTCTCCCGAGGGACGCCGACATCTCGACGAGGCTCACCAACGAGATAAGGCTCAACATCCCTCTCATGAGCGCGGCGATGGACACCGTGACCGAATCGAGGATGGCCATCGCCATAGCCCTCGAGGGCGGCATAGGCGTCATCCACAAGAACCTCTCCATCGAAGAGCAGGCCGCGATGGTGGACAAGGTAAAGAAATACGAGTCCGTCGTCATAACGAAGCCGATGACGCTCGGGCCTGACCAGAAGGTGGCGGACGCCCTCGAGATAATGAAGAAGGAGAATATCTCCGGCTTTCCCATCGTAAAGGACGGCGTGCTCGTAGGCATACTCACCAACAGGGACCTCCGTTTCGAGACAGACCCCACGAAGAAGATCTCCCAGATAATGACAAAGGACGTCATCACGGCGCCCTACGGCATATCCATAGAGAAGGCGAAGGAGATACTCCACAGGCACAGGATAGAGAAGCTCCCGGTGGTGGACGCCAAGAGGAGGTTGAAGGGCCTCATCACGGTCACCGACATCGTGAAGAGGGAGAAGTTCCCGAACTCCTGCAAGGACGGGCATGGCAGGCTCAGGGTGGGCGCTGCCGTCGGTATATCCTTCGACAGGGAGGCGCGCATAGACGCCCTATTGAAATCAGGCGTCGACGTCATAGTCATCGACACGGCCCACGGACATTCAAAGGGCGTGCTCGAGGCAGTCCGCTCCACCAGGAAGAGCTTCAACTGCCAGCTCATCGCCGGCAACGTCGCCACCGCCGAGGCCGCGGAGGCGCTCATAAAGGCGGGCGTTGACGCCATAAAGGTCGGGGTCGGCCCCGGCTCGATATGCACGACAAGGATAGTGACGGGCATAGGCGTCCCCCAGATAACGGCCGTCTCCGACGTTGTAAGGGTCGCGAGGAAGAAGAACATCCCGGTCATTTCCGACGGCGGCATAAAATACTCGGGCGATCTCACGAAGGCCGTTGCCGTGGGTGCTGACTGCGTGATGATAGGCGGCCTCTTCGCCGGTACGGACGAGAGCCCGGGCGAGACGATACTCTACCAGGGCAGGACCTTCAAGCTCTACAGGGGCATGGGCTCCATAGAGGCCATGAAGAAGGGCAGCAAGGACAGGTACTTCCAGGAAGACGTCGAGAGCGAACTGAAGCTCGTGCCAGAGGGCATCGAGGGCAGGGTGCCGCACAAGGGGCCCATAGCCGCTACCATCTTCCAGCTCATAGGCGGCTTGAGGGCAGGCATGGGCTACTGCGGCGCGAAGACCATACCGGAGCTCCACAGGAAGGCCAGGTTCGTGAAGATTACCCCGTCGGGCCTGCGCGAGAGCCACGTCCACGACGTGACCATCACCAAAGAGGCTCCAAACTACAAGCAGGAGGTCTGAGCCGCTTTCGCGGACAACTTGTTATGGATATACATTCCGAGAAGATTCTCATACTCGATTTCGGCTCCCAGTACACCCAGCTCATAGCGAGGAGGGTGAGGGAGGCGCGGGTATACTGCGAGATACACCCCTACAACTGCGGCATAGAGTTCATACGCAGGTTCAACCCCAAGGGCATAATCCTCTCGGGCGGGCCTTCGAGCGTTTTTGACTTGGGCGCTCCCCTCCTGCCCAAGACCTTCTTCGACGAGGTGAAGGTCCCGATACTTGGCATATGCTACGGAATGCAGCTTACGGCCAGGCTCTGCGGCGGCAAGGTCGAGAGGTCTAAGAAACGCGAGTACGGCGCGGCTGACCTGAAGGCTAAAAAGGACGTCATATTCGAGGGGCTCGGCAAGAGCGCAGTCCGCGTATGGATGAGCCACGGCGACAAGGTGAACGAGCTTCCGCCCGGCTTTACAGCCATCGGCAGGAGCGACAACTCGAGCATCTGCGCCATGCGAAACAGGACAGGCTCCATATACGGCGTTCAGTTCCACCCGGAGGTAGTCCATACGCCCAAGGGCGACAGGATACTTAAGAACTTCGTCATGAAGGTCTGCGGGTGCTCTCCTGTCTGGACAATGAAGTCGTTCATAGACACGGCCGTCGAGGACATACGCAAAAAGGTCGGCAACGCAAGGGTCGTATGCGGCATAAGCGGAGGGGTCGATTCGGCTGTCGCCGCCCTCCTCGTGCACAGGGCCATCGGCAGCCGCCTTGCCTGCATATTCGTCGATAACGGCGTTTTAAGAAAAGGAGAGGCCGCCAAAGTCGAAAGCACCCTGAAGAAGAGCTTCAACATGAACATAAAGAGGGTAGACGCCTCGGCGAGGTTCCTGAAGAAGCTCAAGGGCGTAGAGGACCCCGAGCGGAAGAGGAAGATAATAGGCGGCGAGTTCGTCAGGGTCTTCGAGGAAGAGGCGGGGAGACTTAAAGAGGTCAGGTTCCTCGCCCAGGGAACCCTCTATCCGGACGTCATCGAGAGCGTCTCCTTTAAAGGCCCCTCTGCCACAATAAAGAGCCACCACAACGTCGGCGGGCTATTGAAGAAGATGAAGCTCGGCCTCGTGGAGCCGCTCCGCGAGCTATTCAAGGACGAGGTGAGAAAGCTCGGCAGGGAGCTCGGCATGCCAGAGGAGATAGTCAACAGGCACCCCTTCCCGGGCCCGGGCCTCGCCATCAGGATAATCGGCGAGGTCACGGCCAAAAGGTGCGAGATACTCCGGGAGGCCGACGCCATAGTATTGGAAGAGATAAAGGCAGCCGGGCTCTACGGCGGCATCTGGCAGTCGTTTGCCGTGCTGCTGCCCATAAAGACCGTCGGCGTCATGGGCGACGAGAGGACGTACGAGAACACGGTGGCCATACGCGCGGTGGACAGCGTGGACGGCATGACTGCCGACTGGGTGAGGCTGCCGTACGAAGTGATGGAGAGCATATCGAGAAGGATAATAAACGAGGTGCGCGGCGTAAACAGGGTTGTCTACGACATAAGCTCAAAGCCGCCGTCAACTATAGAATGGGAGTAGACGACATGGTAGAGGACCTCAAGGGCAAGGAGACCTGGCGCGTATTCCGGATCATGAGCGAGTTCATCGAGGGCTTTGACGAGCTCTCGGACATAGGCCCGGCGGTCTCCATATTCGGCTCCGCGCGCATCGACAGCAACAAGAAGTACTACAAGCAGTGCGTCGAGGTAGCGGGCCTGCTCTCGAAGAACGGGTACGCGATCATAACCGGCGGCGGCCCGGGCCTCATGGAGGCGGCCAACAAGGGCGCGGCCCAGAACAACGGCCTCTCCATAGGCCTCAACATCACGCTCCCGAGGGAGCAGAAGCCGAACAAGTACCAGACACGGCAGTTGAGCTTCAAGTACTTCTTCGCCAGGAAGGTGATGTTCGTGAAGTACGCCATAGGCTACGTCTGTATGCCCGGCGGCTTCGGCACCCTCGACGAGCTCTTCGAGGCCCTCACGCTCATCCAGACCCACAAGATATACCCGTTCCCCATCATACTCTTCGGCAAGGAATACTGGGAGCCCCTCATGGGCTTCATCAGGGGCACCATGCTCAAGCACAAGACCATCGACGCCGCGGACCTCGACTATATTGACATAACCGACGACCCGAAAGAGGTCCTCGCCATAATCAACAGGCACATGGACAGGAAGATGAAGCTCATAAAGAGCGCCAGGCCCAGGGAGAAGGAAGAGGGCCTCACGAAGATAAGGAACAGAAAAGTAGTACCCTGATATAAGGAGAGCCCATGTCTGGATGCGAACACGGCCACGGCGGCCACGGCCACGGCCACGGCCATGATGAGGAACTGAGGGAAGTGACGGTCACGCTCGAGGAGGAGCAGATAGAGGCCCTCGAGGAGATGGCCTCCGAGTACAGGGAGAAGCTCGGCCAGAAGGACTGGGACTTGAGCGCCATGCTCCGTGTAGCGGTCGGGCACTTCCTGACGAAGATGGGAAAGATGACATGACGCCATGCCTTCCGCTGCGCTGACAAGGCGGGATTACCTCGCCGCGGCCGCAGCCGCGGTATTCGTCTTTCTCGTATTCATCCCTACCTTGTCGAGCGGCTTCGTCAACCTCGACGACCACGGCTACGTAAAGCAGAACACGCTCATCGAGAGTATCGACCTTGCCTTTTTCAAGAGCATATTCACGGTGCCGGTCATAAACAACTGGCACCCGCTCACGGTATTCACCCTCGCAATCGATTACGCCGTATGGGGCAGGGACCCCTTCGGCTACCACCTCGTCAATATCATCTGGCACAGCCTGAATACATTTCTCGTATTCGTACTCACGTTCAGGCTCGCCTCCATCAATGAAGCCGCGCGCAAGGGCGCGATGCCCTTTGTCGCGGGCTCTCTTGCAGCCCTCCTCTTCGGCATACACCCGCAGCACGTCGAGTCGGTATCGTGGATCTCAGAGAGAAAGGACGTGCTCTACTCGTTCTTCTTCCTCCTGAGCGTGCTTGCATACGTCAGGTACGCAGCCCGGGAGAAGGCCTGGACGTTATATTACGCCGCGGCGTTCCTCTCTTTCGCGCTCTCGCTCATGAGCAAGCCGATGGCCATAACGCTGCCCATCGTCCTTCTCATACTCGACTATTTTCCGTTAAAGAGATTGACCCTTAGGGGCCTGCCAAGGCTTATATTCGAGAAGCTGCCGTTCTTCGCCCTGATGCCCCTCTCGGCTGCAGCGACAGTCCTATCAAAGGGCTCTGGAGACATACTCCCGCTCGAGATATATTCGATGCCGTTCCGGCTGGTGGTAGTATGCAAGGCATACGTGTTTTACCTCTCGAAGATGATATTGCCGGTAGGGCTCTCGGCATATTATCCGCTCCTCTCGGATACCGGAAAATTTACGCCGTCATTCATCGTCTATCCTATAATACTCGCTTCAGTGACCGTATTTTGCGTGCTGATGGCGAAGCGAAGCAGGTCGTATCTCGCGGCCTGGGCCTTTTTCGTCGCGACCCTCCTGCCGGTCATCGGCCTCGTCCAGGTGGGCGGCCAGTTCGCCGCGGACAGGTACATGTACATGCCTGCCCTCGGGTTCATGATGCTCGCTGGCGCCGGGGCTGGCAGGCTTTATGAAGCCCTTCCCAGGGCGAGGGCCGGTCTTATTGCGGCCGGTCTCGTCCTCATCGCCATCCTCACCTTCATGAACATAAGGCAGCAGGCCATATGGAAGTCTCCGGTGGCAATGTGGGAGGGCGGGCTAAAGAACATATCCGAGGTCTACTTCGACCGGGCCACGATATTCAAGGCCAAAGGCGATTACACGATGGCCATAGGCTTCTACAACTGGGTCATCACGTTCGACCCGGGCCACGCCGAGGCGAATTTCAAACTCGGAGAATCCTACGCCATGATAGGAGAATATGACAGGTCGATAGAGGCATTCAAGAAGGTTTTGGCCGCAGATCCATCCGACGCCAGCGTCCACAACTATCTCTCGAAGCTCTATTATCTGAAGGGCGACTATGACATGGCCGTGCGCCACATGAGGAACGCCGAAGAGCTCGGATACAGGCCCGATGAACGCAAGGAGCTCCCTTGACCAATCCCGAAGCGTTGATATACTGATTCAAAGTACCTTGAGATGAGGAGACGTTGGATGAGAAAATTATGCCGCCTGATGCTCTTCTTTGTCCTTATAGCGCTTCCCGGCTGCGTCTTCATAACGCTCCCGGGTGTCGAGCCGCTCGCCGAAAAGACAGTTGCAGGAAAGGGCGACGACAAGATCGTCCTCATAGACATCTCCGGGATCATTAAGGACGGCGACACCGGCTCGCTCCTCGGGATGAGGTCAAAGCCCAACCTCACGGCCCGGATAAGGGAGGAGCTCGACCTCGCTGCCGCGGACAGGAAGGTAAAGGCAGTCGTGCTCCGCATAAACACGCCGGGCGGGTCTGTGACGACGAGCGACGTCATCGCGCACGAGCTTGAGAGGTTCAAGGAGAAGAAGAAGGTGCCGGTAGTCGCCCATCTCATGGACATGGCCACATCGGGCGGCTACTACATCGCCGCCTCCGCCGACAGGATAATCGCCCAGCCGACCGCGGTCACGGGCAGCATAGGCGTCATAGCCTTCAGCGTAAACGCGAGCGGGCTCATGGATAAGATAGGCATAACGAACCAGACAATAAAATCAGGCGACCTTAAGGACATAGGCTCGCCGCTGCGCCCCATGACGGAGGAGGATAGAAAGATACTCCAGTCGGTCATAGACTCGATGTACGACAGGTTCCTCGACCGGATAATGGAGGGCAGGCCGGGCAGGTTCACCCGGGATGAGCTCAAGGCCTTTGCCGACGGCCGGATATTCACGGCAAGGCAGGCAATGGAATACAAGCTCGTGGATTCCATCGGCTACCTCGACGACGCTATCGAGGCCGCCAGGAAGGACGCCGGCATAAAAGAGGCGAGGGTGGTCACCTACTCGGAGCCCCGCTCTTACAAGAACAACATCTATTCAAAGTCCGGCCTCACGGAAGGCGACGTGCTCCCGAAGGGCCTGCTGGTCAATATAGACGCCGGGCGCCTCACTGATTCGGGCATGCAGTTCATGTACATCTGGTTGCCATAAAAAAAAGGGCCGGCAATGCCGGCCCTTTTTTTTTCCTCATTCAATCAAGCGGACTTATTTTGCAGCAGGTTCCCCGGATGCCTCACCGTTCGGCCCGACCACCGATATCACATAGGCGTTGAGGTCGAGGTACTTCTTCGCGACCCGCATGATATCCTCCGCGGTAACGGCGTCTATCTTCTCGGGATATACCTTCGAGAAGTCGTAGCCGAGGCCGTATAGCTCGTTGTTGGCCATGTCGGATGCCTGGCTCGACACCTCCTGCAGCCCTATCTCGTAGTTCCCTATTATGGACCGCTTCGCCCTGTTGAGCTCCTCGGCGCTCACCGGCTCTTTTGCCATCCTCTCAAGCTCCTTCAGTATGCCTGAGACCGCCTCCTCCTTCTTGCCGGGCGCTGTCGCGATGTACGCCCCGACGATGCCAGGGTCAACGCCCTCCCTTGAGAAGGCGCTCACGCTGTAGGCGAGCGACCGTTTGTCCCTGAGCTCTAAAAAGAGCCTGCCGCCCTGTCCCGAGAGGACCTCGGTCATGACGCGGAGCGCAAAACTGTCCTCGTCGCCAATGGTCGTGCCGAGGAAGGCTATGCCCACGTGGGTCTGCTCGCGTTCCTTTACGGCCCCTGTCCTCTCAATCGCGGTCTTCGGCGCCTCGACCGGGGGTATGGGCAGCGGAGCAGCCGTCTTCTTGAACTCCCCGAAGAGGGCCGTTACCTTCCCGAAGACGACGTCCCTGTCAACGTCGCCTACGACCGTGAGGACCATGCGCTCCGGCACGAAGAAGGAATGGTGGTGCTCTACGAGGTCGTCCCTCGTAAGGGCGCTTATGGACTCCTTCGTGCCCATCACCGGCAGGCCGTAGGGGTGCGCGTGGAAGAGCTCCCTGTAGAGGAGCTTGAACGTATATGAGGCGAGGTTGTCCTCCTGCCTCTGTATGGCCGCCAGGGTGTCTGCCCTGAGCTTTGTTATCTCAGTCTCCGGGAAGGTCGGGTTCATGAGCACGTCGGCGAGGAGCCCGAGGCCCTTGTCAAAGAACATGGAGAGGAACTTGCCGGAGGCGCCCGTGGAGTTCCAGCCAGAGAAGCCGCTCACGCCGCCAGCCATCTCCTCCATCTCCCTCGAGAGCTCCTCCCTTGTCCTCTTCACCGTGCCCATTGTGAGCATGCCCGCGGTGAAGTTGCCGATACCGTTCTTCTCCGCCGCCTCGAACCTCAATCCGCCGGGGAAGGTGGCGTAGAAGGCGACCGTGGGGTTAGAGTGCACCTCTTTGACTATCAGAGACACGCCGTTGCCGAGGATGTACTTGGTGGTGCGTTTTTCATCCAGGGCCTCTTCGGCGGCCTCTTCCCTGGCGCTCTCGGAAGCGGCCTTTACGGCGGCGGCTACGCGATCGAGCGTGACGCCCTCATCCTTGCCCGCAGGAAGGAGGACCGAGACCGTCATGTTGCCTGTATTGAAGTACTTCGCCACTATCCTCTTGACGTCGTCCGGCGTCACCTTCCTGATGCCGTCTATGTATTTCCGCTCGTAGTCGAGGTCGCCCAGGGTCGCCTCGAAATAGCCGAGCTTTCCGGCAATGCCGTCCATCGTCTCTCTCGAATAGATGAAGTCGCTCTCGATGTTGAACTTGGCCTTCTGGAGCTCCTGGTGGTCGGGCCCCTCGTTGCCGAGCCTCGCGACCTCTTCAAGCGCGGTCGTGACGGTCTTCTCCACCTTGCCGGGCTCGAGGACGGCGGTTATGAAGAAGAGGCCGGGGTTCCTCAAAGACATGGCATAGCCAGAGATGCCGTGCACCAGCTCGTCCTCTATCTTGAGCTTCTTGTACAGGCGCGACGTCTCTCCGCCAGAGAGGACCATCTGGAGCACGTCTATTGCGAAGGTGTCCTCGTCCTTCACGGCTGGTATGTGGAAGGCCATGCCGAGCTGGGCGTCCTGGACGGTCATGTTGAAGAGCTTCTCGCTCATCTGCCGCTGCTCGGGCTCAGAGGGCCTGTCGCGCTTTGGCAGTGGGGATTTCTTGAAGCCCTTGAACGCGGCCTTTACGGCCCTTACCGTCTCATCGCGGTCAACGTCGCCGGCTATCACGAGGACCATGTTGTTGGGCACGTACCATTTTTTGTAAAAGTCCATTATGTCCTTGCGTGTAAAGGCGCTCACCGTCTCGACGTACCCTATGACCGGCCTGCCGTAGGGGTGTACGCCGTAGGCGGCGCCCAATATGGACTTGAAGAGCCTCCTGCCCGGGTTGTCCTCGTTCATCCTCAGCTCTTCGAGCACGACCTCGAGCTCCTTCTTCAATTCATCGGGGTCCATCGAGGAGTTCTGTACGGCGTCGCTTATGACGTCGAGGCCTGTGGAGAAATGGCGGCTCGGGATGGTGAGGTGGAATACCGTATTGTCGAATGACGTGTAGGCGTTGATGTCGCCCCCGACCGATTCGACCATGTTCGCTATCTGGCCCACCGGCTTGGTCTTTGTGCCCTTGAAGAGCATGTGCTCGAAGACATGCGAGATGCCGGCTATCTTCTTTGTCTCGTCGGCGCTGCCGACCTTGACCCACATCTGCATGGAGACTACAGGCGCGGAGCGCTCCTCTTCTATTACTACCGTGAGCCCGTTATCGAGCACCGTCCTGTACGGCTTGGCCCTCTCTGCCGCTACCGCCTCTCCGGCAAGCGACGCCAGTATAAATAAAAGGGCAATGAACGCTAAGGTGACACTCTTGCGGACCATCAACGGCCTCCTTATTCCGGTTCTTGATAAAGAGAAAGAATAAATCAATTGGACGGGTTTTGCAACTGGTAAAGGGCAAAAAACGCCGAAAAGTCAGATATTTCGCTCTCTTGACAGCGTTCGGGAACCTGTTATTCTCTCTTTATGGACAGGAATGACAAAATGGAGAGAGCCGCCCTCATACTTGCGGATATTCAGAATGATTTCTGCCCCGGAGGGGCGCTGCACGTGGCTGACGGCGACAAGGTCGTGCCTATAGCGAACAGATATACGAAGCTATTCAGGGAGGCAGGCCTTCCAGTATATATCACGCGCGACTGGCACCCTTCAGAGACCGTTCATTTTATCGGCTTTGGCGGGCCCTGGCCGCCTCACTGCGTGCAGGGCACAAAAGGGGCGGAGTTCCACCCGGATCTTGACGTACCGAAGGACGCCATCATTATATCAAAGGGCGACAATCCCGATGAGGACAGCTACTCGGCGTTTGACGGTAAGGACAAGCAGGGGAGGAGGCTGGCCGAATCCCTCAGGGAAAAGGGCGTCAGGCATATCTTCGTCGGCGGGCTCGCGACAGATTACTGCGTAAGGCAGACGGCGCTCGACGGGCTTAAATCAGGTTTTGAAGTGACTGTCCTCGAGGACGCCGTCAAGGGAGTGGACGTAAAGCCAGGCGATTCGGAGAGGGCCCTGGCCGAGATGAAGAGGAGCGGCGCTGATACCGCGATATTCGAAAAAATCCAGACAGGAGGCTCACGTGGAGGCACCGAGGATAAAGAGGGAAGAGCTAAAGGAAAAGCTCGATAGAAAAGAAAGTTTCACGCTACTCGACGTGCGAAGCCCCCATGATTATGACTCGAGCGATAAGCTTATACCGGGGTCAAAGAGGGTGCCTTTGAGCGAGCTTGAAGGCAGGCTTGGCGAATTGACGCCAGGCAGCGAGGTCGTCGCGTACTGCGCCTGACCCGAGGAGCACACCAGCGCCCGTGCGGCGCAGATACTGAACAAAAAGGGTTTCCACGCGAGCGCGCTCCTCGGCGGCTTTAACGGCTGGGCGGCCGCCAATCTGCCTCTCGAGAAAAAGTGAGCGCAAATGGACTAATGTCCGTGGGCCGCGTGGTGCCTTTTTGAGTACGCCCATCCCGTGAAGAAGCCCGCTGCCAGGAAGAACAGGATTCTTGTTTTCAAGCCTACCGGTATGTAGCGCGTCTTCCTGTCGGTCACCTCTATGACGCCGACAGGCCTTACGACCATGCCGCCACCTCCGCCCTCTTCCCTCTCAGCCTTCCTGTTCCCCCTGTTGCCGCTCTTCTCAAGCTCTCCTCCTCCGCCGAAGCCGTAAGCCACCCTTGCCACCGGAATTATCGTCTTTCTGGATGTCCTCACAGGGTCGCCGTAAGCAGTCTTTACAGTGGCGCTGGATTTGAGAGCGCCGGAGATGTCCTTCAAGAAGTCGCGTGTCCGAAAGAATCTTAATAGCATGGCATTTCTCCTTTCCTCTGATGGGTGTCTGCAGGGGGAGTAGGTACGAAGGAATGACCCCTTATCAAAGTATGCCAGAAAAGAGAGGGCAGGGAAGGGGTGAGGCTATTGCGAGGTGAGTTTGAGACCGGCAATGCCGGCGAGCCTTATGGCGTGGCGCTGCTCGTCGAGAAGATACCGGCTGTGAAGAGATAGACCCGGTGCATATTACTTCTTCGGCCTCCTGCGCCTCTTGAAGGCATCGAGGTCCATCGGCCTCGTGATGAGCTTTGGGTCCAGGAGGGCGTCCCATTCCTGCTCCGACAATATGCCCTTGCCGATGACGATCTCCTTTATGCTTTTCCCGGTGCGGAGCGATTCCTTCACGACATCGGCGGCCTTCTCGTACCCTATGAATGAGTTCAATATCGTTGCCAGCCCCTCGGAGCTCTCGAAGTTCATCTTGCATCTTCCGGCGTCGGCCCTTATGCCGCGCACGCATTTAGAGGCGAACGCGTCTACGGCGTTGGTCAGTATCTCTATCGAGTGCAGGAGGTTGTAATTAATGACAGGCAGCATCACGTTCAACTGGAGCTGGCCTGCCTGGGCAGCCATCGCTATCGCGGTATCGGCCCCAACGGCCTGGAAGGAGACCATGCAGAGCATCTCGGCCATGACGGGGTTTACCTTGCCGGGCATTATCGACGAGCCGGGCTGGGCCGGCGGGAGCGATATCTCGGCGATGCCGGTCCTCGGGCCCGATGAAAGGAGGCGGACGTCGTTGGCTATCCTTATGAGGTCGAGGGCCGCGTCCCGCAAGGCCCCTGAAAAGGAGGAGAAGTCGGTTGAGCTGTTCAGCGCCTCGAATGTGTCGCCGGCCTTCTTCAACTCCTTTATGCCGCTTGCCTTCCTGAGGGCTTCGATGGCCTTGTCCCTGTAGAGGGGGTGGGAGTTTATGCCCGTGCCGATCGCTGTCGCGCCCAAGCCGATCCTGTAGAGCCCTTCCCGCGCCCTCAGGATACGCTCGATGGAGCTCCTGACGGCAGAGGCCCATGCGCCGAACTCCTGTCCGAGGGTCATCGGCACGGCGTCCTGCAGGTGCGTCCTGCCTGATTTTATTATGCTGTAGAACTCGCCTGTCTTGGCCTTTAAGGCCTTCTCGAGGCCCTTCAAAGCGTCGATTAATTCGTCTGAGGAGAGTATGGCCGCGAGCCGAAGCGCGGTCGGCATGGTGTCGTTGGTAGACTGGCTCGCGTTCACATGGTCGTGGGGATGGACTATATGATAGTCGCCTTTTTTGCCTCCGAGCAGCTCTATGGCCCTGTTCGCGATGACCTCGTTGGCGTTCATGTTGTGGGACGTCCCGGCCCCGGCCTGGAAGACGTCTACGATGAACTGATCGTGCAGCTTGCCGCCTATTATCTCCTTTGCCGCCTTTGAGATGGCCCTGGCCCTTTTCCTGTCGAGAAGGCCGAGGCCCTCGTTGGCCTCGGCCGCGGCGAGCTTCACCTGCGCGGTCGCCTTTATGAATACAGGCTTTGCCTTAAGGCCGCTTATCCGGAAGTTTTCGGAGGCGCGGAGCGTCTGAATGCCGTAATAGGCGTCAAGAGGCACCTCCTTCTCGCCAAGAGAATCCCTCTCAAGCCTCAAACGCCTCTCTTCGGGCATCCGCTCCCCCTATGAGCCTTTGATTATTTTTTTGTCCGGCGCCAACGGCGTGGTTACGTCTACGTGGCCGGCGATAGTCTCTGTCTTCCGGCCCTCGACAAGGATCTGCACGTCCTTTATCCCTGGGAAGTTAAGCGCGAGCGTGTTGACTATCGAATATATGGTGAGTATCTCGCCGGTAGAGCCGCCAGGATGGTTCTGTACGACCTCCTTGCTCAGGTCCACCGTCGCGGTCTGCCCGTCTATCCTGACCGAGAGAAGCCTTGCGCCCTCCGGGAGGGTGTTGCCAAGAGAGGTGTTCAGAGGCCCTTCGAAGAGCTCGTCGAGGGCTGCCCTGGCCTCGGCAGGCAGGCCGCCCTTGTCTATCTTTCTCTTCTCGGCCTTGAGATAAAGGCCTTCCTCGTCGCTGAAGTAGATGGAGACCTCGGTCGTCTCCTTTGGCGCTGGCCTTCCTGAGAGCCACACCAGGATGACGATGCCCGCTATGACTGTAAGGGAGGCTATTACGATTACGGGCCAGAGGCCCTTCTTTGCGCTCTTCTTTGCCATTGTCATTCGGCCATCATTCGGAGAGGACAGCGAGCTCGGAGCTTTCCAGCCTGTCCCCGAAGAACCTCCTTCCCACTGTCATGAAGCGCTCTGGAGAATCGGTAACGAAGAACCTGTGAGAGGCCTTCTTTGAATCTGAAAGGAGTCCGGCTGCCGCTAAGGTCTTCTTTACCTCGGCGGCGGTTGACTCGGCGGAGTCGATAAGGCTAACGCCCGCTCCCATCACGGATGATATCGTATTTTTAAGGAGCGGGTAGTGAGTGCAGCCGAGCACAAGGGTGTCTATTCTCTCGTCCTTCAGGCCGGTGAGATACCTCTCGGCCACGATGCGCGTCACCGCGTCGTCTGTCCAGCCCTCTTCGACCAGCGGGACGAATAGCGGGCAGGCCTTTGTGAAGATGACGACGTCGTTCCCGGGCTTTACCTCGAAGTACCTGTCAAAGCTCTTCTTGCCGTGCTCGACTATCTCGAATGCCCCTCCGTCGCAGAGCCTCTTGATGGCGTTGACGTACGAGTTGCTCTTTATCGTGCCTTCGGTGCCTATGACGCCTATCCTTCTCTCCCTCGTCGCCGCCACGGCGGCGCGCGCGCCGGGCTCGATGACGCCCAGGACCGGTATGTCGAGCTCTTTCGCGAGCCTCGGCACGGCGTAGGCAGAGGCCGTGTTGCACGCGGCCACCAGCATCTTGACGCCGAGCCTCTGGAGGAACCTGGCTATCTCGAAGGAATACCTCTCGATGGTCTCCTTTGACTTGCTGCCGTACGGGACCCTTGCCGTGTCCCCGAGATATATGGTGCTCTCAAAGGGCAGGAGGCTGGTTATCTCGCGCAGGACGGTAAGGCCGCCGATGCCTGAATCGAATACCCCGATGGGACTTTGCTTCATCTGCGTATTTGAGCCCTTCCTTTCGTAGTTCCCCTCTTTAGAATTGGGGGAAGGTCCGTATATCCTGCTAAGTTTAGGTAAACCCCCCTCCGGTGTCAATCCATATTTGGGGCTTAAGCCTTCCGAATGAAAACATTGTATATTATATAATATGTCTGAGTCTTTTGACAGATTGGTCGAAAAAACAAATTCCAGGCTGCTCAAAAAGCTCCATATGCAAGGCCCCAGTTAAATCGGGGAGCGATGAGCGAGTCGTACTCTTTATGTACGTCGCAGCGACGAGCTTTTGAAGCCAACGCAGCAGATGGACTTTTTCAGCAGCCTGCAAAAGAATGCCTGTTGGGGGGACACAGTTGGAGAACAGCGAAATAGCCAGGGTATTCTACGAGATAGCCGACCTACTCGAGATCCAGGGCGGCGACCGCTTCAGGATCCGCTCCTACAGGAACGCCGGGATGGTAGTGGAGGGGCTGCCCGAGGGGCTCAAGAACCTCTTTGAAAAGGGCGGAGAGGACGGGCTGAAGGGCATTCCCGGCATAGGCGAGAGCACGAGGGCCAAGATAATCGAGATGCTCACGACCGGCAGGTGCGGCTATCACCAGGAGCTATTGAAAGAGATGCCCTCTGGCATGCTCGAGATAATAAAGGTATCGGGCGTGGGCCCCAGGAAGGCGGCCTTCGTCCACAAGGAGCTCGGCATCAATACGGTAGACGAGCTCGAGAAGGCGGCCCAGAGCGGGCTCATTCAGAACCTCCCCGGCTTCGGGGCGGTCTCGGAGCAGAAGATATTAAAAGGCATAAAGGACCTGAAGGCCCGCACCCAACAGTTCAAGATATCTACAGTCATACCGATAGCCCGGTCATTCACCGAGTACATGAGCTCCGTGCCCGGCATAATCGACATCGTGCCCTCAGGGAGCTTCAGGCGCTGGAAGGAGACGGTCGGGGACCTCGACATACTCACGACCTGCAAGGACCCGCATGCCGTCATGGCGCATTTCGTCAGGCACCCGGACGTAAGGGAGGTGCTCTCAAAGGGCGAGACCAAGTCAACCGTGGTGCTCGCCTCGGGCCTTCAGGTCGACGTAAGGGTGCTTGAGAAGAAGTCCTTCGGCGCGGCTCTCCAATATTTTACAGGCTCAAAGGCTCACAACGTGGCCCTTCGCGACAGGGCAAAGAGGATGGGCCTCAAGATAAGCGAGTACGGCGTATTCAAGGAGAAGGGAGAGGTCTGGGTCGCTGGAAAGAGGGAAGAGGACGTATACAGGGCAGTCGGCCTGCCCTGGATTCCGCCTGAGCTAAGGGAGAACAGGGGGGAGATAGAGGCGGCCGAGGAGGGGCGCCTTCCGGCGCAGTTGGAGCATTCGGATATAAAGGGCGACCTGCACCTGCACACAAAGGAGAGCGACGGCGCGTACACGCTCGAGAAGATGTCCGAGGCTGCCATGAAAAGGGGCTACGAGTACATAGCCGTAACAGACCATTCAAAGGCCGTAGGTATAGCCCACGGCCTCGACGAGGCGAGGCTGAATGCCCAGCTAAAAATGATCGACGAGTACAACGACAGGCTCAAGAGGCAGAGAAAGAAGTTCAGGGTCCTGAAGGCTACGGAGGTCGACATAAGGGGCGACGGAACGCTCGACCACCCTGAGAAGGTATTGAAGAAGCTCGACTGCGTGGTCGCCTCCGTACACTCGGGCTTCAGTATGGGCATGGAGGAGATGACAGGCAGGGTCATAAAGGCAATAAGGACAGGCCTCATTAACATCATCGCCCATCCGACCGGAAGGCTCATAGGAGAGAGGGAGCCTTACCAGATAGACCTCGAGCGGGTAATGTCGGAGGCGAAGAAATACAACGTCGCCGTCGAGCTCAATTCCTATCCTGACAGGCTCGACGTCAACGACGTACACTGCCTGCTGGCAAAGCAGAAAGGCGTGCTCGTGGCCATATCGACCGACGCGCATTCGATATACCACCTTGAGAACATGGTCTACGGCGTCCATACGGCAAGGAGAGGGTGGCTTGAGAAGAAGGATATCCTTAATACAAGGGGCCTGAATGAGTTGATGAAGACGCTGAAGGGGAAGGGGTAGGGTGATCTTTAGCTGTCATTCTGAGGAGCCGAAGGTGACGAAGAATCTCTGCGCAAATGTATCCCTGAGATTCTGCGCGCGGATCAGAATGACGGATAATATAGATTCAGCAACTTGACTCCTTTGCAGAGTCATATACCCTTTAAATAGGGAAAGTTTAAAGACAAAGGAGCGACAATTATGGTGAAAAATGGAATAATCAGATTCCTTGCCAGTTTCATGCTCATAGCCGCTATCGCGGGCTGCACCGCGACGGCGACGCAAAGGAGCGCGGGGGAGACCGTCGACGACGCGACGCTCACGACCAGGATAAAGTCAAATATCATTCAGGACCAGCAGCTGAGCGCGTTCCAGATAGACGTCGATACCTACAGGGGCGTGGTCCAGCTGAACGGCTTCGTAGATTCTGAGGATAGCGCGAGAAGGGCGGTCGAGATCGCCAATAATGTCCCCGGCGTCGAATCCGTAAAGAACAACCTGCAGGTAAAGCCTCCGGCGGCTGGTTAGGGCAAAAAAAGAGGACCGGTCTTCTGACCGGCCCGTTTTAATTCTAACATGATGCCTAAACCTTAGACTTCTTCTGCCCGTTCTCCAGCGGCTCTACCTTTACCTTTATTATCCTGTTCTGCTCGACGTCGACTATGGTGAGGCGCATGTCCTTATGTATCACGAACTCGCCGCCCCTCGGTATCCTCTGGAGCTTTGCGAGCATGAAGCCCGCGAGGGTGTTGTACTCCTCGGCCTCTTCCTCTATCTCAATCCCCAGGTTCGAGAGGTCGCCCAGAGAGGCGGAGGCGTCTATTATCATGGTTCCGTCCCGGAGCTTCTCGACCAGGCCGCCGGCGCCCACGTCGTACTCGTCTTCGATCTCCCCGACTATTTCTTCTAAGATGTCCTCGATGGTGACGACGCCGTCGAGGTCTCCGTGCTCATCGACCACTACCGCCATGTGGAGTTTCCGCCTCTGAAGCTCGCGGAGGAGCTTGCTTATCATGATGGAGTTCGGCACAAAGTACGGCGTCCTCAGTATCGACTTCATGTCGAGGGTCTTGCCCTTCTCAAGGGCGCTGAAGACGTCCTTGTTGAAGAGTACGCCGATTATCCTGTCCATGCTGTCTCGAAAGACAGGGTACCTCGAGAACCCGGCCTCGGAGATGAACTTCAATACCTCGTTGGGAGGCGTGTCTATCTCTATGGCGCTTATCTTGTGCTTGGGGACCATGACCTCCTTGACGGTCTTGTCCGCGAACTCGAATATGCCGTGCAGGAGCTGGGCCTCGGTCTCTTCGAAGACGCCTGAGGCCCGGCCCTCTTTGATGAAGTATTTAATCTCTTCCTCTGAGATGAATACCTGCTTTGTAGGCTCCTTGACTCCCAGTACCCTCAGTACCGCCGAGGTGGAGCCCGTGAGGAGCTTTACGAAAACGTCGGTGAGCTTGGATACGTATTCGATGGGCTTTGCGGCAAAGACGGCTATGCGCTCCGCGTACCTCAGCGCAAGGTGCTTAGGGACGAGCTCTCCGACCACAAGGCTTATGTAGGAGATGACGACTACTATGGTGCCGAGCGCCAGCAGGTTTGCCGCCTGCTCGGGTATGAAAGGTATCGAATGGAAGAGGGGCTTTATGTCCTCGGAGGCGATCACGCCGCCAAGGACGGATGCGCACGTGCTCACGACAGTGACCCCGACCTGTACGGTCGCGAGGAACTTGTCCGGGTTTTCCTTCATCTGGCCCACGAGGAAGGCAGAATTGTTGCCGTCCTTCGCGAGCTTGTCGATTATGCTCCTTTTTGCCGATATTATCGCTATCTCGGCGCTGGAAAAGAAACCGTTTATGAGTATCAGGAACAGGATTATTAAAGCCTCGATCACAAGGCCTTCAGATGACACATAACCTCCAGTGTTGATTGAAAACTATTGAATTTTGATTGTTTATGCTGCTCTTATAACTGCCTCTAAAAATTATAACATAACCGGAACCATACGGGCAAATGATGGGAGAGGGGGCTATCCTGCCCCCTGCTCCTCAGAAGGCCTTCTTAACCTTGAATGCGCCCATGCCGGGATAGATTGCCGTGGTGCCGAGCTCTTCCTCTATGCGAAGGAGCTGGTTGTACTTGGCTGTCCTGTCGGTCCGGGAGGCAGAGCCGGTCTTTATCTGGCCTGCGTTGGTCGCAACGCTTATATCCGCTATGGTGGCGTCCTCAGTCTCGCCGCTTCTATGGGAGATGATGGTCGTGTATCCGGCCCTCATAGCCATCTGGACAGCCTCGAGCGTCTCGGTAAGCGTGCCTATCTGGTTGACCTTCACGAGTATCGAGTTGGCGACACCCTGGTTTATGCCCTTCTCGAGCCTGGCGACGTTTGTCACGAAAACGTCGTCTCCGACGAGCTGGACCCTGTCGCCGAGGCGCTTGGTGAGAAGGGCCCAGCCCTTCCAGTCGTCCTCGGCTACGCCGTCCTCGATGGATATTATAGGGAACGCCTTGACCAGCCCTTCGAGGTAATCGACCATCTCGTCGGCGGAAAGCTCCTCACCCTCGAGGGTGTATCCGCCGTTCTTGTACAGCTCGCTCGATGCGCAGTCCAGGGCAAGTATTATATCCTTTCCCGCCTTGTAGCCAGCGCCGGATATTGCCTCGATAATGACCTCGAGGGCCTCCCTGTTGCTCTTTAGCTCAGGGGCAAAGCCGCCCTCGTCGCCGACTGCCGTGGAGAGGCCTCTTTTCTTCAAGATGGATTTGAGGCTGTGGAAGACCTCGACGCCTGCCCTCAGGGCCTCCCTGAAGGAGGTGAAGCCCGCGGGAACGACCATGAACTCCTGTATGTCGAGGTTGTTGTTCGCGTGCGCCCCGCCGTTTATTATGTTCATCATGGGCACGGGCAGCACCTTCGCGTTTGCGCCGCCTATGTACCTGTAAAGGGGGAGCCCAGCGGCCGCGGCCGATGCCTTCGCGACGGCCATGGATACGCCCAGGATGGCGTTTGCCCCAAGCCTCTTCTTGTTGTCGGTCCCGTCGAGGGCTATCATCGTCCTGTCTATGAGCACCTGGTCGGAGGCGTCGAGGCCGAGGATCTCCTTGGATATCTTCTCGTTGACGTTCTTCACGGCCTTCAGGACGCCCTTGCCGAGGTATCTTGCCTTGTCGCCGTCGCGAAGCTCCACAGCCTCGAACTTTCCCGTCGACGCCCCTGAAGGTACGGCGGCCCTGCCCTTATATCCGCTGTCCAGGGTGACCTCTACCTCGACAGTCGGGTTTCCACGGGAGTCGAGTATCTCCCTGGCCATTACGTCCACTATGTTGGTCATGCCTCCTCCTGAAAAGGGTTGGTTTTTGCCGCTAATTATACTTTTAGTTTGAAAAAAAGCAAGGAAAAACCGGAATATTGACGATATAAGCCTGTAAGGAATGGCAGAGGACGCAAGTAAAACCCTTGCGCCTGCGGTTTTTGGACGATAATATGGTATGTAGCCGCAGGGCCTGGAGGCCCGCGCAAGCTACCAATTTTAAAGAGTTTCTTTAAATGACAGCTACAATATCGATATTGAGCCTCTTCGGCGGAGTAGCCCTCATCCTCTTCGGGATGAAGCTTGCCGGCGACGGGTTGCAGAGGGCGGCAGGCGCAAAACTCCGGGCCTTTCTCCTTACGGCCACGGACAACCGCCTGAAGGGCGTGGGCGTGGGCGCGGCCATAACGGCGCTTCTGCAGAGCTCGAGCGCGACCACGGTCATGCTCATTGGCTTTGTGGGCTCCGGCCTCATGACCCTCGGCCAGACGATGGGCGTCATACTCGGCGCCGACATCGGAACGACCATTACGGTACAGGTCATCGCGTTCAGGGTCTACGAGTACGCCATAGGGCTCGTGGGCCTCGGCGTGGTCATATCATACCTGGGCAGGGGCATATGGAAGGACATAGGCCAGGCGATACTCGGCTTCGGCTTCGTCTTCTTCGCCCTGAAGATACTGATGGACACCTTTGGCCCCATCTCCGAGAACCCGCTCATGAAGGATTTCCTGCTGGGGCTGGGCAATGACCCCTTTGCGGCGATAATCATCTCGGCCCTCATAACCGCCCTTATCCACAGCAGCGCCGCCACCCTCGGCATCGCCATAACGGCATCTCTCTCCGGCCTGTTGAGCCTCGACGCGGCCGTGCCCATAGTCCTCGGGGCGAACATAGGAACGACCGTGACCGCGATCATCTCGTCCGTCGGGGCGACGGTGGAGGCCAAGAGGGTCGCGCTGGCGCACACGCTCTTCAAGGTGCTGGGCGTCATAATAGTCGCCCCGTTCTTAGGCTACTTCACCTGGCTCGTAGGAGAGTCGACTTCCAACGCGGCCCGCCAGGTCGCGAACGCGCATACCTTCTTCAACATCGGCATAGCCGTGCTCTTCCTGCCGTTTACAGGGCCTTTCACCAGGTTCGTGAGCCTACTTCTGCCCGAATCCAAGACGCCGGTGAAGTTCGGGCCCAAGTACCTCGACCCCATAGTATTGAGCTCGCCGACACTTGCGCTGGTGCAGGCGTCGAGGGAGTCCCTCCGGTCATCCGACATGGTCCAGGAGATGCTCGCGAAGTCCATAGTCGTTTTCGAGAACAACGACAAGGACCTACTGGAGGAGATACAGGAGAAGGACGACGACGTGGACCTCCTCGACAGGGAGGTGAAGCTCTTCCTCACCAAGCTCTCAAGGGAGAGCCTCTCGGACGAGCAGGCAAAGCGGGAGCTCGAGATAATGCTCTTCTCGGACAATATCGAGAACATCGGCGACGTCATAGACAAGAACCTCATGGAGCTCGCCCGGAAGAAGATAAAGGGCAACATGTCCTTCTCCGCCGAGGGCATGAAAGAGATAAGGGAGCTCCACAAGAAGGTCCTCGAGAACTTCGAGATGGGTGTCGCGGCCTTTGCCGGCAGCGACCTCGAGCTCGCCCACAAGCTCGTCACGCACAAGCAGAAGCTCTCCGAGCTCGAGAGGGAACTCCGCCAGAACCACATAAACAGGCTATATCTCGGCTTCAAGGAATCGATAGACACGAGCGCGATACACCTGGACGTGCTTACCAATCTTAAAAGGATAAACTCCTATATCACCAACGTGGCCTACCCCATACTCGAACGCGAAAAAGACTGAGCCCGTCCGGTTGCAATCCGCCGCGTTGCCGCTATAATCCAAAGAGAATAGTTACTTACAGTACGGTCTGGATGGGGCCATGAAGATGCTCTTCGGATTGCTTGCCATATCTGCCGCGCTCTCGGGTACTGACCCTGTTGACGATGCGCTTGGCGCCTTCATGCGGCTACAGTCCTACAGCGTGACCTTGAGGGCCCAGACAGGCAGGACAGAGATAATCAAATACCATTACAGGAAGCCCGGTTACGTCAGGATGGAGTTCGAGGAGCCCCATAAGGGAGCCCTCCTTGCCTATGACCCGCTCTCCAGGGAGGTCACGTTAAGGCCTTTCGGCTTTCTCAAGACCTTCAAGATGAATTTAAACCCCGAGAGCTCTCTCGTGAGGAGCTCGCGCGGGCACACGGTAGACGAGTCGGACATCGGCGCGCTCCTTGAGGCCGTTGACAGGCTTAAACGCAACGGGACCATGGAAGTAAAGGGCGCCCAAGAGGCCGCCGGCAAAATGGCGACCATTGTAGAGGTCAGGGGGAAAGACGGCTACGAGGTCGACGGCATCAACTTCTACCGCCTCTGGTTTGACGAGGAGAGCAGCCTTCCGGTCAGGGTAGAGGCATACGGAAAAAACGGAGAGGTGATCGAGGCGGTAGAGATGCGGGACCTTGAGGTCGACCCCGTGTTCCCTGCCGATTTCTTCAAACTGGAGTGACATGAGCAAATACTCGATATCCAAAAAGTTCGATGCCCCCTTTGAGGCGGC
>Ga0209324_10000102_pt1 | contig 50607 bp, 52 predicted proteins | sample Rifsed19ft3_FD_184015 | JGI IMG/M metagenome (GOLD analysis project Ga0209324, IMG submission 184015) | Soil microbial communities from Rifle, Colorado, USA - sediment 19ft 3 (version 2) | ecosystem: Environmental > Terrestrial > Deep subsurface > Rock core/Sediment | place: Rifle, Colorado...
TCCCATTTTTTCCCCTCCTCTATGGTTAATGTGATATATATTTACATTATCATAGAGTGAATCTATAGAGTCCGATTTTAACTTTTAAATCCCTTAAAAATAGTCCGGTTTTAATTTTTAACTGACAATACACTGAAAATACTTGACAATATTATGGCATTGGTATACTATGCAGACCAATAGCAGAATATATGATTCAATAACAGAAAATTAAACTTGATATTCCCTGTAGCTTGCTACAGGGAATATCAAGTTTAACTCCTTTCCTATAAAGTTTTTAATACCCTTTTTGTATTTTTTACTTCTTTGCGTTAAAATATTTTTTATCTGTATAATTGATTTCTCAATATCAAATGACAGACCTTTGTGTAAATATCATCTGTAATTGACAAACTGTAAATCTATTCCCATGTCCTTGCCCCGCAGCAAAGCTATAACACCCTGCAGGTCATCTTTATTCTTTCCTGACACGCGAACCTGCTCCCCCTGAATCTGAGCCTGAACCTTGAGTTTTGTATCCTTTATAATCTTTACAATCTCTTTTGCCTTTTCCACTGGTATGCCCTGCTGAAGAGTTATTACCTGCCTCACCGTCCCTCCGGTTGCAGGCTCAACCTTATCATATTTTAATGCCTTTAGGGATACACCCCTCTTAACAAGTTTAGTCTGAAGAATATCTATGACACTCTTTAATTTATATTCATCATCGGATAACAAAACAATCTTCTTATCCTTCTCCTCAAGTTTTATGTCACTCTTACTCCCTTTAAAATCAAATCTCTGCTTTATCTCCATCATTGCCTGATTAATGGCATTTATTACCTCAGGTATCTCAACAATTGATACTATATCAAAGGAACTCTCTTTTGACATACATACCTCCTGACACTATATTTTTATCTCTAAAATTTGATATATTAACCCAAATTATGCAATTTGTCTTTCAGACAGCACTTTCTCCTCATAAGGAGAATTTTAAAAGTAGGGAGAAAGTACTGGGTTAAGATTCAAACGCAAAAAGGCTTTTTCTTTATGTAATATTTAAATAATAACCAAATATATAAAAAATGTCAAAGAGATACTATTTTATTTGTTGTTGACCATATGCTGATGATGAATATATAATCATGCCATGAAAAAATGGACTCATCCGGGTGGTAAATTGAGAGAACTCGGTGCTGAATCATTAACAGATGCAGAACTTCTGTCAATTCTCATATCTACAGGCACAAAGGGTAAATCAGCCGAAGATATAGCCAGAGAGATACTTGATAAATTCAACTCCTTCAAGGGTATGGCAAACCAGCCCCTTGAAAAGTTTCTTGAGTTTAAAGGTCTTGGCGATGTAAAGATTATCCGAATTGCAGCAGCATTTGAGATTGCAAGAAGGTGTGTCAATTTAGTGCTCAAGGATTTGAAAGAGGATAGAGAATTGCGCAAAGAAACATTTGGCGATTAACCATGAGTAATTTGAAAGACCGAAAAACAAAAATACTTTCCCCCTTTGATACATCCAGCCACAAGACAGAACGCACTGCTAATCAGAAGTTTGTAGAGTGGCTTAACCAGATTATAAGAGAGCAATCATTACCTATAGGATTTTCAGAACAGGAGACTGTTGGTAGTGATAGGAAACAGCCTGATATTGTCATTTATAAATCTCCACAAAGTAATGATGCCTTATGTGTGATTGAACTCAAGCCTCCATATTTTGACCCCTTTGATTTTAAAGAACTCAAAAAACCTGCATGGGACAAAGCAGTCCAGAGAAAAGCCAGTTATTTCGGATGCTCCAACTTTCAGAAACTTATCTGGTATAAAACAGAAGAAGCAAATAAACAATCCGATGAATCAATACAGATTGCAGGAATATATGAACTTTCACCTATTGAAGACCTTGAGTTTATAGAAGAACCGCAGTTTAAAAACTCAGCCATCAAAGGTATTGAAAAATTTCTCTTTGACCTCGCAGCAGTTTATAAAAATAAAAAGGCTGTTCCGCTTTTACCCATAGATGAATTTCTTATATGGCGGCTTCATGAAAAAAATTACCGTCTCGCCCGTTTTTATAAGAATATTATTAGAGATAAATTTCATAAAGATTCAGCCTTTGCAAAAACACTTTCCATTTGGTTTGTTGAGCAGCAGTGGAGCTTTGCAGGACAGGAGAGTGATTTTGATAAGGCTGCAAGGCAGACCGCTTATCTGCTTATAAATAAGATTCTCTTTTATCAGGCTCTAAAGGCAAAACAGACAAAACTTGCATCACTTGTTATACCTGATGATTTGACTGCAGGGGGACAGCTGCAGAAACATCTTCAGAGCTATTTCAGTTACATAACAGAAAATATTGATTATGAAACCATCTATAGCACAGATTTTATTGACCAGATAGCCTTTCCCGACAGCAGGGTAGTTGTTGAGGAAATTAAAGACCTCATAAATATTGTAAAAAAGCATGATTTTTCAAAGATTGGATTTGATGTTATTGGAAGGATATTTGAAAGGCTTATTCCACAGGAAGAACGGCATAATCTCGGGCAGTATTTTACAAGCCCTGATGTGGTTGACCTTATATTAAAATTCTGCCTTAAGCATGAGGATGATAAAATTATTGACCCTTCGTGTGGTGCAGGGACATTTCTTGTCAGGGCTTACCAGCATAAAAAACTGATGAATAACAGACTCATACATCAGGAAATCCTTGAAAGCCTTTGGGGTGTGGACATAGCAAAATTTCCCGCTCATCTTGCAACTATAAATCTTGCCATTAATGACCTGTCTGTTGTCAAAAACTATCCAAACATTGCCAAAGAAGATTTCTTCAATCTCATGGTTTATCACAAGGGTTTTGAGTTGCCAGAGAAATGGAGAAAGGCAAGGGCTCAGACACTCGGAGTTGAACAAAGAGAGATAACCTATCCGAGGTGGTTTGACTGCATAGTAGGAAATCCACCCTATACAAGACAGGAGGAGATAACCGAAATTAATGAGAAAGAGGGCTACAAAGGAAAACTTATTAAAAATGCCCTTTATAGCGGTGGACAAAAACTTGCAAATATATCCAAAAGGGCAGGTATTCATGCCTATTTCTTTGTTCATGGGACGAAGTTTTTAAAAGAGGGTGGAAGGTTTGGCTTTATTGTTTCAAACTCGTGGATGGATGTAGATTATGGAAAAGGGCTTCAGGAATTATTTCTCAATAACTATAAGATTATTGCAATTATTGAATCAAAGGTTGAAAGGTGGTTTGAGGCAGCAGATGTAAATACCTGTATTGTTATTCTTGAGAAGTGTAAAGATGAAAAAGAGAGGAATGAAAATCTTGTAAGGTTTGTTTATCTTTTTAAGCCATTGAGGCATTTCATCCCTCCTGCCCATGATATGTGGGAAAAACAGAAGCAGAGACTTGATGCCATTGAAAACCTGATAAAGACAATCCTCTATCACAATAATTTCTACCAGAATGATGAATTGAGGATTTATCCAAAAAAACAGAGTGAGTTATGGAGGGAAGGTTTTGATACTGAGGGGAATAAATACACAGGCTCTAAATGGGGTAAATATCTGAGGGCACCGGAGATATTCTTTAAAATTCTCGAGAAAGGTAAAGATAAACTTGTGCCATTGAAAGAGATAGCGGATGTAAGATTTGGAATTAAAACAGGAGCAAATGAGTTTTTCTATCTCACAGAAGAAGAGATAGAAGAAAAAGGCATTGAGAAGGAATTCTGGATGCATAAGGATGAAGATGGAGAGTGGATACCGAATAAGGTTATTGTAAGTCCCAGAGAGGTTAATAGTGTAGTTATAAATCCTGAAGATTTGTCAAAAGTAGTTCTTTTTATAAATAAAGGTAAAGAAAAACTGAAAAACAAAAAAATTTTTTCATATATAAGACATGGAGAAAGAAAAGGATTTAACAAAAGACCAACATGCTCATCGCGAAAGATGTGGTATGAGCTTGAGTATCGTGAGCCATGGCCAATACTTCATCCAATGATTCACCATGATAGACAGACCGTTGTATCAAACAAGTATGGTATTCAGGTTGATCATAATCTGTTTGAGATAAAACCGAAAAGAAAAAGGGATACACTCCCATTACTTTGTTTCTTACTTTCAACTGTGAGCATGCTCTTTAAGGAATTTGGCGGGCGTGTAAATTTAGGGGAAGGCGCCCTTAAAACAGAAGGCATAGATGTGGAAAAATTACCTATTGTTATAAAATTTCCAAAAGAGATAAGACAAAAATTGAGAAAGTTAGCAAAAAAATATCCCTCTCCCGAAATACAGTCCATCTTTGAAGATTTAAAGGCAAATGCCCCGGAAGATGTTACCCTCGGTAAAGTAAATCCAGCAAGGCGTGAATTGGATAAAATAATAATGGATGACATTCTCGGTTTAACTGAGGATGAGCAGCTTGAGGTATATCGTGCAGTAGTTGATTTGGTGAAATCAAGGATAGAAAAAGCAAAGAGTGTTGATAAAAAGGGAAAGATAAAAGATGGACTTGATGTTGAGCTTTTAACAAGAACAATAAAAGAAAAACTTGGAGATAAACTACTTGGTGATTTTTACAGTGAAAAAATCCTCAGCCAGAAAAATCTTAAAACAGTCAAACTTTTTCATATTGCTAATGAGATTAATATTAAAAACGAGCTTTTTGGCTGGCGAATTATATCAGGCAAAGATTATATTGACTGCCAGAGCGAAGCAGAGGCAGAATATTTAAAAATCTGGCTTGAATCAGGACTTGATGAAGTAAGAGTTCCAAAGGATGAATCATATTTCTCAAAAATCCTCCCAGAACTCAAAGCTCTTAAAGAAAGAATAGACCAGATAATATATGACCACATCTCCTCAATCACAAACCAGAAATTACGGAGCATGATTTTACAGAAACTACAGGGGGAGTTATTTTGAATAAAATTAGTAAGGCTAACGAAGGTTTTAAGGAGATAAATATAAAAAGTGTGAAGGGGGCGCTATAGAAAATCAATAACGCCCCTTTTAAATCACCGGTCACCACACAGTGGATTATACTTAGCTCGTATCCTTTGCTCTATCTCAACTCTTCCAGACTGCTGCAAACGTGGTGTGTAGAGAACGGCTACTGTTAGTGAGCTTTTACAATTTCTGCTCCAGCATGTTTTTCTGTCATGAGTTTCAACACGGGTTTTAACTGTTGCTGATTCTCCAACATCAATCAGGATGTAGTCGCCATTATCCTTTTTACAAAGTATAGTGTACACACCTGACCGATCTTCTAAAGAACTTGCTGAACTGGATGGACCATCAAAAGAGTAACTACCTATTGGTATATTCATGCGTCTTCCCTCCTTTCATTATAGATTTGGAGGACGCACCATTAAACTGCCTTGAATAAAACTGTAGATTTTTCTTGGTACTATATCGTCTTATCATTAAACAGCATTTTCATAGCACATCCTAAAACTTGGTTATAAAACCAAAATTTATCAAATATATATACAACATATTGTGGTAAATTAATTAAGAAGAATACTTAATTATCATACCCTTCATCATAACTCATAAATTATGGAGCGGGACTTTATAGAAATTGCAAGGAGAGTTTTTTGAATATGATAAAGAAATTCTTGCTATTCACCGATATTTTGTATTAAGATATTTTTGAGGTTACAATTCATTATCCAACCTAACCATAGTTATATATTTTATGTCCATAATAGCCGAAAGAGAACAAAAATTAGTCTTGGTATGTATATACGACCCGCTACCATTACAAAAAATATGGGTTGACCGTATCAGGCAAGAAAAACTATTTGAAATTATATCAATCTTAGAAGAAAATGTAATTTTGCTTAGAAATATGGCGAAAAATATTGAGAGTTCAATTCAACTAACACGTTTAGAGTATGTAGATTCAAATAATTCGGCATTTGATAAAAGAAATTTAGAAATTTATGAAAAACTTTTACAGCTTTTACCCCCATTGCGTGTAAAAGCTATTGGTATAAATTTGAACTATACTATTACTCGAGATGATGATAAAATCGCATCTGAATTTGTAAGAGACAAGTTTTTAAAAGATAAGGACATTTTACAGAACTTACTTGGTAATAAAATCCTCGGAAATTCAACGAGGATATTCTATGGCGAACCTACTGACCACTTTGATATAAGAATTAATCCAGTTGACCTAATTGGCAAAGAGATAGGAATAGCTATTCACAAACATAAAGATATAGATATTGCTGACCAAAATCTATTAGTAAAGACGACCATGGATTTATTATTTAAAACTTGTCAGGAAAATGTTAAAATTAAAAATAATTTATTTTAGGAGTATTTTTACCTATGGGTGCTGAATTATCCTTACATGATCAAAGTAATACCGGCTGTCAAGTGTCGGCTTACGCTTTGCATAAAAGTATTAGTTCGTCTTTTGAAGCTACTATTGAGAATGATCTTTCAATGGAATATCCACATAGATGTTATGCAAATTCAACTGATTGTGTTACTCAAATAGACTTCTCTCCTATGACACCAATGGGCATTAGGGAGAGGTTACAATTTAATAGCTTAATAACTTATCCCACTTATAATCTAATAGAATTTATAATGGATAAAATTGAGTTTTCATCCCCTACCTTGTTTAACCCTTTGAATATCTCTATGGATTTTTTAATTTCAACAATAGAAGATACTATTGTTTCTTATGAAGAATTGCCTGTTTCATATAATCAGATAATGGTTCGCGGAACACTTAGATATTGTGCAAAACTGCTTAATAAAATATATGATTATTCAGACAAGCTTTTAGTAGAGAAAATAAAGAGGTTTATTATTTTAATCGAAAATCTGCGTAACCAATATGGGGTATTTACTACATTTGCTCACCTTGACCTCACATATATAGAAAATATGTTTGAGGATATAGAAGAGGAAGCATCTAAAAAAGGATATTTACCCAAACTTGAAGATATGCAACTTTAATCCTATAAATGCTGATTTTTTTCTCTACCTACAAATCAGTTATATACGATGCTAATTGTATAATATATTATTGTTTTAAAACTGAACTTAATTCAAAAAACGGGACATTAGTCGTGATAGATTCCCCTCCTTATACTGATATTATCAGAAATCTCACCCAATATTTAATTAACAGAAAAATAAAGATACGAACTATTCTGGGAGTATTTAACGAGGCAAACGAGGAGGTGCTTTCTATGGTAATTAGACAGCGTATTACTGATGAACACCTCAGACGAGAATTAGGTCTCGTTCATGGTGAGAAGTTCTCAGAAGATATAGAACTTAAACTTAATAAAAAGCTTAGACAGAAAGTAAATAAGATGCGATATGAAAACTGGTTTGAACTTGATGAACGATACACGCCAGATTTGTTATCTCTAACTGGAATTAGAAAATTTTTCAATGAAAGGGAAAGTTCTTTTAAATACGAAAGGATACCTTCCCATAATGACATAACTTTGATTCTTTATTCAAAAAATACTGTTCTACCTTTGATCTCAAATGATGGACATATATGTAATTTCAGAGAGGATTTAGAAAAAATGGGATACACCTATAAAATAATACCACTACAAGACTGTATCAAAGAAAATCTTCAATAGATATTGGTAAATTCACTGTTCTTATTATTTCAGACCACATTTCCTCCATCACAAGCCAGAAATTACGGAGCATGATTTTACAGAAACTACAGGGGGAGTTATTTTGAATATTTTATTCTAAGTCCTGCAAAAGTTTATGGAAAGTTCAGAACCTTTTATCCGCTTTGATCAGCTAAAAAGATTTCTTGATATAATTTTCCCCCGAAAGTGCATCTTGTGTAAGAGTTCACATGATGGAGATGCAGAAACTATTTGTCCAAACTGTATGGATAAAATACCGTTTATCAAAAACCCTGCTTGTGTGAGGTGTGGAATACCATTTGAAGTTACATATCCCATTGAAGAGAGTCTTAATTATTTATGTGGTGAATGCAGAAACTCCCCGCCCTTATTTGACAGGGCATTATCTGTATGCCAATATAATGAGGCGGTAAGGGATATTATATCTACATATAAATATCATAACAAACCATACATTGGTAAGGATTTAGTTTCGATTATACTTAAATTTTTAGATGAGAAGATAACTGAACTCTCTCCCAAACTAATTATCCATGTCCCGCTTCATGTGAAAAAATTAAAGGAGCGCGGTTATGACCAGGCTTATATTCTATCTGAAGGGATTGGCAAGTATCTTGATATACCTGTATCTTATGGGAATCTTGTCAGGACAAGATATACTACCCCTCAGGTAAGCTTAAGTGGAAGTGAGAGGATGGAAAATGTAAAAGGTGCTTTTTTAGTGATTGATCCTTCCGGGGTAAAAGATAAATCAATACTTCTTGTAGATGATGTATTTACTACAGGGGCTACAATAAAGGAATGTGTAAAGGTTGTTAAAAAGGCAGGGGCTGGGAAGGTATATGTATTAACATTTGCGAGGGTATAAAATTTTTAAGAACAAAAACCTGATTTTAACCACGAAGCTCACGAAGAATTATAAAGCAGAATATAAAACACGAATTCCACGAATATACGAATGCCACAAATAAAAAAATCAAAATATTGGTGTAATTTGTTCCATTCGTGTCATTTGTGTTTAATGCTTTTATCTTTTTCTTTGCGTCTTTGTGCCTTTGCGGTTAAAGGGGTTTTATAATTTTCTTTACAAGAATGAAACTTCTTTTAATTCTGCCGAAAAATGAACGTAGTTACTGGGGGCAGGTCTCCAGAAGCGGAAGGGCAGGTTTTGTGCGTCTCAACCTCCCCACCATTGCTGCACTTACCCCAAAGGAATGGGATGTTGAAATACTGGATGCCAGGGTCAAGCCTGTTGATTATAACGCAAATATAGATATTGTTGGCATAACAGGATTTACATCAGAGGTGCCGGGTGCCTATGAGATTGCAGATAATTTCAGAAAAAAAGGCGTAACGGTCGTAATGGGGGGTGTTCATGTCTCTGCCATGCCGGATGAAGCACTTCAACATGCGAATGCTGTTGTTATTGGAGAGGCAGAGCTTGTATGGCATAAATTGCTTGATGATTTCAAAAAAGGTGAATTGAAACCAAGGTATAAAGCGGATAGATTATGTGACATGAAAAATATGGCTATTCCCCGCAGAGAACTCCTTGACAGAAAAATGTATTCCGGTTATTACACTTTGCAGGCAACCCGCGGCTGTCCATTTAATTGCGACTACTGTGCAGTTACTGCATTTTTTGGCAATGAATTCAGGATAAGGCAGGTTGATGAGGTAATTGAAGAAATAAAGGGATTTAATTCAAAGGAATTTTTCTTTATGGATGACAACATTGTCGGAAGGCCTAAATATGCAAAAGAGCTTTTCCGAAGACTGATACCCCTTAATGTTATATGGGGGAGTCAGGCATCTATTACAATGGCAAAAAATCTTGAACTGCTGCAGCTCTATGCCAAGAGCGGCGGCAAATATGCATTTATAGGATTTGAGAGCCTTTCCCAGAAAAATCTTGAAAAGATGAATAAGGGGTGGAATACTGCAGAAGGCTATAGAGAGGCGATAAAGAAGATACATGATGCTGGCATAAATATTGTGGGAAGTTTTGTATTTGGACTTGATGAAGATGACCCATCTGTGTTCAGAAATACATTTGACTTTATAATGGAGACAAGGCTGGATGCAGCACAATTTCATATACTCACCCCTCTCCCAGGGACGGTAACTTACAGCACCCTTGAAAAGGAGGGGAGGATAATTGACAGGGACTGGGCAAAATATCATACAGGTGAGGTTGTATTCCAGCCGAAGGGCATGACTGTTGAACAGTTACAGATGGGTTATTACTGGATATTCAGAAAGACATATACTATCCCAAATATTTTAAAAAGGAGTTTAAGAAACCCAAGGGGTATTATCTACAGGATAGCGGCAAATTTAAGCTATAGGAAAAAGGCATTGAAGATGCCTGAAGCTTTGGTATGAAGACAGAAACAAAAACTTGATTAATTCATTGGGCATAAAAAATGTTTGACTAAATGTAATAAAGATGTAGAATTTGTAGAATACAGTAGCCAAAATAAAGATTTATTATTCTGAAGTCTGGATTCTGACTTCTGTCTTCTTAATTCTTTTTTTATGGGAGGTCTTATGGCAATAAAGGTTGGTATAAATGGTTTTGGAAGGATAGGTAGAAATCTCTTAAGGGCATCTTTAAATACAAAAGAAATAGAGTTTGTTGCAGCAAATGATATAACTGATGCAAAGACACTTGCACATCTTTTAAAATATGATTCCATCCTCGGCAATCTGGATGCAGATGTAAAGGCACAGGGCGATACAATCTCAGTTAATGGAAAACCCCTTAAGGTATTGGCAGTATCTGACCCTTCACAGCTTCCATGGAAAGATTTGGGGGTTGACATAGTGGTGGAATCTACAGGCAGATTTACAGAGAAGGATGGTGCTTCAAAGCATCTGAGTGCGGGGGCAAAGAAGGTTATTATATCTGCACCTGCAAAAAATGAGGATATTACCATTGTCCTCGGTGTAAATGAAAAATCTTATGATCCTAAAAAACACCATGTATTATCCAATGCCTCATGCACAACAAATTGTCTTGCGCCGGTGGCAAAAGTTCTTTTAGAAAATTTTGGAATAAAGAGAGGATTGATGACAACCATCCACTCTTATACAAATGACCAGAAGATTCTTGACCTTCCTCATAAAGATTTAAGAAGGGCAAGGGCTGCTGCAGTATCCATGATACCGACTACAACCGGTGCTGCAAAGGCAGTCTCTCTCGTTCTTCCACAGTTAAAGGGGAAGCTTGACGGTATGGCAATAAGGGTTCCTACGCCAAATGTATCTGTAGTTGACCTTGTTGCTGAATTGGATAAAGATACAACTGCTGAAGAGGTGAATGCATCATTAAAAAAGGCTGCTGAAGGAGAACTTAAAGGCATCCTCCAGTACTGTGATGAACCGTTGGTCTCAATAGATTTTAACGGAAATTCCAATTCATCTATTGTAGATGCCCTTTCAACAAAGGTGATAGAGAAAAAAATGGTTAAGGTTCTTGCATGGTATGACAATGAATGGGGATACTCATGCAGGGTCAGGGATTTGATTTCATACATAGCAGGGAAGGGGATATAAAATCTACGATTTTAGATTTACGATTTAAGAAGTTTATATGAAAAAACTAACTATTGAAGATGTGAGCTTGAAAGGGAAGAGATGTTTTATCCGTGTAGATTTCAATGTTCCTGTAGACCAGTTTGGAAATATAACTGATGATACAAGGATAAAGGCGGCACTCCCAACAATAAACTATGCCATTGATGAAGGGGCAAAAGTAATACTTGCCTCCCACATGGGGAGACCAAAAGGGATTGTAGCCCCTCATCTGAGTATGAATCTTGTCCAGAAAAGACTCATGAGACTCCTTGGGAAAAATGTGATAATGGCTGAAGACTGTATAGGTGATGGTGTAAAAAAGGTGATAGATGAGATGAAGGCGGGGGATGTTTTACTTCTTGAGAATTTGAGGTTTCATAAAGAGGAAGAAAAAAATGATGATGGGTTTTCAAAAAAACTATCAGAGCTTGCAGATGTATATATCAATGATGCATTCGGCTCTGCCCACAGGGCACATGCTTCCACCCATGGAATTACAAAATATGTCCCTCAGGCTGCAGCTGGTTTCCTTATGAAAAAGGAGATAATGTATTTTGAAAAGGCTGTATCAAATCCTACCCGTCCATTTGTTGCCATTCTTGGTGGCTCAAAGGCATCTGGCAAGATAGGGGTGCTTAATAATCTATCAGACAAAGTCAATAAGGTAATAATAGGCGGCATGCTTTCGTTTACATTCTTAAAAGCCCTCGGCTATCATATGGGAGGTTCAAAGGTAGAGGATGATATGCTTGAAGAGGTTAAAAAGGTAATGCAGAAGATGAAGGAGAAAGGGGTCAAGTTTTATCTCCCTGTAGATTTTATAGTTGCCGAGAGGATGGATATGAGGGCAGAGGCAAAGATTGTTCCCGCACAGGAGATACCTAATAGCTGGGTTGCCCTTGATATAGGACCTGCAACCTCAACCCTTTTTACAGAGGCTCTATATAATGCCAAGACTATTATCTGGAATGGTCCAATGGGTGTATTTGAAATGGACGCATTCAGCAGGGGGACAATGGCAATGGTTCATGCAGTGGCAAACTCATTTGCATTGACAATAGTCGGCGGTGGCGATACAGATGTTGCAGTGCATAATGCAGGTGAGTCTGACAAGATTTCATATATATCCACAGGAGGCGGTGCATTTTTGGAATTGCTTGAAGGCAAGGCATTGCCGGGCATTGAGGCATTGACAGACAAGAAGGAATGAAACCAATTATAGCCACAGACTTACACAGACTTTTCACAGATTAAAGCTTTTTAATCTTTTTTGTTTTTTAAAATCTGTGTCCATCTGTGGTTAAATATTTTTTATGCGTAAGCCTTTAATTGTCGGAAATTGGAAGATGAATAACACAACTGCTGAATCGGTTGATTTGACAGAGAAGCTAAAGAGATTAATAAAAGATATGGCAGTGGTAGAGGTTGTTGTGGCACCTCCTTTTACATCGCTGGATAAAGTGAGAGATGCAATTAAAGGGTCAAATATAAAATTAGGGGCTCAAAATCTGTTTTGGGAAGATAAGGGCGCATATACAGGAGAGGTATCTCCTTTAATGATTAGAGATTTGGACTGTGAATATGTTATAATTGGACATTCGGAGAGGAGAGAATACTTTAAAGAGTCTGATGAGATTATAAATAAGAAAATTAAAGCAGCACTGCGAAATAAACTCAAGGCTATCGTATGTGTAGGAGAGTCTCTCAAAGAGAGGGAAGAGGACAAGACAATGCAGGTGATTGAATCTCAGGTAAAAAAAGGTTTACAGGGGTTATCTTTGAGTGAGGCAAAAGAACTGATAATTGCTTATGAACCTGTATGGGCTATAGGGACAGGAAGGAATGCCACACCGGCTCAGGCTAATGAGGTTCATACTTATATCAGAAAACTGTTGTCACAGATATTTAATGAAGGTATTGCATCAAATATAAAAATATTGTATGGTGGAAGCGTAAAGCCGTCTAATTCTGCTGAACTTATGTCTGAAAAAGAGATAGATGGTGCGTTGGTCGGTGGGGCAAGTCTTGAAGCCGATTCCTTTGCAGAGATTGTAAGGTCAGCGTGTATGGTATAACTGACAATTGAAGATTGAAAATAAAAAAAATATTTCTTTAAATAGTCAATCTTCAATCGTCAATATTCAATAATCAATTAGAGGGGGGGGTAAATGATAACTTTGTTAACTGTTGTTCATGTAATTGTCGGTATATCTTTAATATTGGTCGTCCTGCTCCAAAGAGGGAAAGGGGCAAGCATGGGTGCTACCTTTGGGGGGTCAAGCCAGACATTGTTTGGGAGTAGGGGTCCTCAGAGTTTCCTTGGCAGGCTTACAACTATAGTGGCGGTAGTTTTTATGCTCACTTCATTGAGTCTTGCTGTCTTATCTTCAAAAAAACCAACTGTAAGCATTATGAAAAAAAGTAATGTAACGGATACAAAACCAGCAGCCACAGCCAATCCTGTAGCACCTGCTCCAAAGAGTGAGACACAATCACAGGAGCAACCTCCTAAAAATACGCCATAGGGAAAGAATGGTGGTAAATAGTGGTAGTGTCGGTAAAAAAATTGACACTGAGAACTAACACTTACACTGTTTTAAGGGTAGTGGAAGGATAGTTAAGAGGATGCCTTTTCTCCAATCATTGTGTCAGTCTCCTGTCAGTTTCATTAATTCTTCTGATCAATGAATGTATTATTCTTAAAGAAATGTCAGGATAGTTTTCAATTGTCTCCTTAAGTTTTTCGCCTGGGAATACCTTTACTATACTTTTACCTTTTGCCCTGACGGTAGCACTACGAGGCTCGTTTGTAAGGGCACTCATTTCTCCAAAATATTCTCCAGGCTGTGTTATTTCGCTTATAACCTTTTCATTCTTTGATATTATAAGCTGCCCTTGAAGTAACTGATAAAAATTCTTATCTGTATTGCCTTCTTTAATAATGAGGTCTCCATTCTCAAATGTAAGTTCATCAGGGTTTAAGAGATATGCAGGGAGTGCTTCTTTAGCCATGACTGTATTTTCTATCACCTGTTCTATTGTACTAATCCCTTCTCTCACTTTATTAAGGGCATCCATTCTAAGTGTAATCATCCCCTCTTTTATTGCAATTTTTCTCAGATGGTCTTCCGGGACATGGGAGACAATAGCCTTCTGAACGGCCTCAGTTATCTCCATCACTTCATATACACCAACTCTTCCTTTATAACCAGTGCCATTACATTTTGGACATCCCTTCCCGTGCATAATCTTGCCTTGAAGTGAAGCTATCTCATTTTCTGGAAATCCTATCTCTATGAGTTCTTCTTTATCCAGAGTAGCCACAGGCTCTTTACAGTTTGTGCAAATTCTGCGGAGTAGTCTCTGTGCCAAGATAAGATTTACTGCTGCTGAAACCAGGTAAGATGGAATTCCTATGTCAATCAATCTGCCAATAGTGGATGGGGTATCATTCGTATGGAGCGTAGTAAAGACGAGGTGACCTGTCATAGCTGCCTTTATACATATCTCGGCAGTCTCCATATCCCTTGTCTCTCCTACAAGTATGATCTCAGGGTCCTGTCTTAAAAATGCTTTTAATGCCGCAGCATAGGTCATCCCTACTTCATTTCGGACGAGCACCTGATTTATCCCTGCGAAATTAAATTCTACAGGGTCCTCGGCAGTCAGTATCTTTACGCTCGGGTCATTTAACTTATTGATTGCAGAATAAAGAGTATTGGTCTTTCCACTTCCAGTTGGTCCTGTGATGACAATCATGCCCTGTGGCCGCTCAATGGCTTTATTAAACTTCTTCAGGGTATCCTCTGAAAAACCGAGCTTTTTAAAGTCCAGCATAAGGGATTCAGGGTTTAGTATTCGCATTACTATTGATTCACCCCATAGTGTCGGCAGAACCGAGACTCTGAAATCAATAGACTTTGTCTTACCCAGCTTCAATTTTATGCGGCCATCCTGAGGCACACGCCTTTCAGCTATATTGAGATTTGCCATTATTTTTATTCTTGAGATTATTGCATTCTTTATCTGAAGCGGGAGGGACATTGACTTATAGAGTGCACCATCAAGCCTGTATCTGACATAAAATATTTTTTCAAATGGTTCAATATGTATATCACTAACCCCTAATTTTATTGCCTTTGTCATTATTCCATTTACAAGCTTTATAATCGGTGCATCTCCTGCACCAAATGCCTCTTTAACCGCTTCCCCTTCGTCCTTTTCTATGTCAATTTCTTCAGTAACCTCGGATACCAGAGAACCAAAGTCATCCACCTCTTCTAAAATCACCTTCTCCTCTACCTCTCCTCCAGATTTTTTAAGGAAACTGTTAAACTCTTCATCACTTATCTTATAATATTTTTTATAGGCTGTGACTATTTCTTTTTCTGTTGATAATGAGACTTTTATAGATAATTTTGTCTTCATCTGTATATCTTCTATTGCCCTGTTATTTGTGGGGTCTGATGTTGCAATGGTGAGGGTTCCATTTGTTATATTGATAGGGAAGACAAAATGCTCTTTTGAGGTTTCATAAGGGACAAGCTTTACAACATCCTCACTGACCTGCATTTCAGATATGTGTGCAATAGGAAAATTAAGCTGGCGGGAAAGGAAATTGATTATCGTTTCTTCATCAATAAACCCGAGAGATATAAGTGTTTGTCCCAGTCTTCCACCGCTTTTTTTCTGAGCGGCAAGTGCCTCGTCAAGCTGAAACTTTGTAATCTGTCCATCTTTACGGAGGAGATCACCAAGTCTTTCAGACTTGACTTCGTCTCTTACTGTCTTTTTAAAACTTGATTTTTTTTCTACTACCTCAGGCATATGCCTCTTTTAAATTTCATTTTAAAGATAATGGTGGAGAATTGAGTTTGCACAAAATTTATTATAAAACAAGATGTTAATATGTCAAGCCTTTATCTCAACAATATGATATTATTAATCTCATGCAAAAAAAGACATTCAGATATATTATTGCAATCAATCTCATTATATTTATAGGCAGTATTGTCTTATTATTTTACTTTGGCAGTTTAGAGACCCCTGAAATACCCCCTGAGGTTGAAAAGGCGATTGAATCAAAAATATTCAATCCTGAGCCTAATGATGTGGGGGAGAATCTGACAGGTGAAATTACATATACAATAAATGCCTTTTCACTTAAAGACTGGATATATTTTGATTTTTCAAAAGGGGCTGTTGTAAGTATTTCTGACAGGACATCTTCTGATTGGGATATGGGATTCAGGAGGGCAAAGATAATTTCAAACAGCGGTGCTTCAAATCCAAGCGGCAGGGGCGGGATAGCGGCAATAGAAAATGCAGAGTTTGTATCTGTCATGGAAGCCCCAGAATCAGGGTATATGATAGACATAAGTAAAAATGCCCTTGAGACAGAAAATCCTGTCATAGACAGGTGGTATCTTTATAACTACATGACACATGAACTTAAGCCTAAAAAAAATATTTATATTATCCGTACGGCAGATGGTAAATATGTAAAAATTCAGATAATGAAATTTTACTGTGAGGGTTTAGCAGGGTGCTACACAATAAAGTATGTCTATCAGGGGAACGGGAGCAGAAGATTTACCCCTTAAAATGATTATAACCTTCCTTTGTTAGAGGGATAGCTTTACCATCAGTATTGACAAGGTTTATCCCCCTCTTCGTAATCTCACCAATCATTGTAATAGGTGTTTTCATGTTTTTCCATAATGATTTTAGTTTTCTTACATTCTCAGGCTTTACAGTAAAAAGGAGTTCATAGTCTTCTCCACCGTAGAGGGCAAGATTTATTTCGGATTTCGGATTTCGGATTTCGGATTTTAATTCTCTTGATATAGGGATATTTTTAATAAATATATTTGCACCAACATTACTCTCCTCGCATATTCTTCTTATATCTGATGCCAGTCCGTCGCTTATATCAATCATGGATGTGGCAAGCCCTCTCACAGCAAGAAATCTCCCTTCCGTAAGTCGTGGAGATGGCATTAAATGCCTTTCAATTAACTTCTTCTGCCACTGACCACTTTTTAATATTTTCATTCCTGCCGCCGAATTTCCCAAATACCCTGTCACAAAAATCTTATCCCCTGCCTTTGCACCTTTTCGTAAAAGCATATATTTTTTTTCAACTTCACCAAGGATTGTTATATTTATAGAGAATTCATTTTTTGATGAAGAAACATTCCCGCCGATTACAGAGACTTTATATCTCTGAGCCCCTTCTTTCACACCCATTAAAAACTCATTTATAAACTTAACAGAAAAATTTTGTGGGACTGCTATGGATAGCAATACATAAAGAGGTATCCCCCCCATTGCAGCAATATCACTTAAATTTATATTAATGGATTTAATTCCGAGTTGATAGGGCTTAGTATAATCAAGGTTAAAGTGGATACCCTCTACAAGGGCATCTGTGGTGGCAATAAGGAGGAAACCTTTTCTAAGTTTAATGGCTGCACAATCATCTCCAATTTCTACAACAATATTTTCATTGAGGCTTTTAAAAATATCTCTTGCATTTTTTATCAATCCAAACTCACCAAGCTGGCTTAATTTCATTGAATCTTTTTCAACTGCTCCAACACATATCTCCTTATCTCCTGTGGCTTTAGGAGTGTCCTTACTATTTTTCCATCTTTAATAAGGGGTTTGAGGAGGGCTTCGTTTTCTCCATCGCAACCACATCTGCCAATTTTTTCATGTAAAGGCATCACTGTATATTTAAAACAGGATTTACATCTATAAACCTGTTTACTCCCTGATTTTTTTCCCCTCTTGGCAACAGGCTTTCCTTCAATCTCCATTATGTCAAAGGAGAAATCTATTGTGGAGGCACCGCTGATAGCTGTCCCTATACCATAGCCATCCACAACTTCATTCAATCTCTCAATTTCATTTTCATTTATACCTCCGCTCACTATTATCTTTACATTTTTATATCCACGATAATCAAGCTCCCACCTGACTTCTCGGCATATCTCAAGCAAATCCCCTCGTCGTGAGCCTGGCGTGTCAAGTCTTACACCAAATAATTTATCACCCATTACTTCAGCAGCCTTTATAGATTCAAACTTTTCATCACAGAATGTATCCACAAGACACACCCTTTTTACCTTTGACTCTATTACCTCGTGGAATGCCTTAACTGCCTCGGCAGAGTCTCCTATCATTAAGACAAGGGCATGTGGAATTGTCCCTGAAGGGTCTTCCCCAAGGAGTTCAGCACTTTTTATTGCTGAAACTCCGTCACATCCTCCGATAAAAGCATTCCTCTCAACCATTGGTGTAATGGCAGGGTGCATCCTCCTTGCACCAAAGCTTATAAGTAATCTATTGCCTGCTGCCTTTCTGCACCTCGCTGCCTTTGTGGTAATACCTGATGCCTGACACAGAAATCCGAGGAGTGCTGTTTCGTAAATGCAATAGTCTGTGTATATCCCATCAATTACCAAGACTGGTTGATATTCGTTAAATATAGTCCCCTCATCCATACAATAAACATCTACAGGAAGCCCTTTTAACAATTCTGCTATTTCTTCTATGCCTGAAAGGATGCCCCATTTCCAGTCTTGTGGAAATCCTTTAAGCCTTACCTCTGCCTTTGCTCTCTTGATAATACCCTTTGTCTTGAGTATCCTTACAGTTCGGTCAAAATATATATCTGTAGTCTTGCCTGATTTTATCTCTTCTTCTGTGGCAATGTGAAACATAACTTTATTCTCCTGATAATATTTTTATAAGTCTAACAACATTTATAGGCAGATTCTACTGATTTTTTCATTGCTATTTTTATTCTTGACATAATGGGTATGGACATAGATAATAGTAAAAATTTTCAAGGGAGGGGAAATGTTTAAAAAGAGTCTAATATCTTTGTTTTGTGTTGTTTTAAATTTTATTGTTTTTGTCCTGCCTGTATTTTCTGAAGAAGCCGATAACGAGTTTGAAGAAGTGGGTACAGCGGAGACATTAGGTGATAATAAATTGGCACTTGTGCAGTTCAGCCTTACATCAACCACTGGGAATGCCGATACCACATCAATATTTACAGGGACCGAACTTTTCTATGGTTCAGGGGGGAATAGTATTGGATTTGATGGTAATCTATATTACGGCGAGCATTCACAGAAACTTATTGTGAAGACATCTGAAGGAAGACTTAAAGGGGCGCATGATTTTGATAAAAGTCATTATACATACCTGCTTGGCACATTAAAACATGATGAGTTTCAAAGACTCAATCTTCGCTCTTCATTGGGGATAGGATATGGATATAAACTGATAAGTGATGCTTATGAGGAATTAGCTCTTGAAGCAGGTGTAGGTTTGCAGGGGGAGGATTTTGGTGGTAATCGAAAGGATGATTATTATCATGAGGGGAGGATCGGCATAAACTATACATATAAGTTTTCAAAGACAGCGAGATTTGCGACTAAAGACGAATATCTCCCATCTCTTGCAGGTGCAGATAATCATAGGATAAGGGGCGAGTTTAAATTAATTGAAAGCCTGTATAAAAATCTTGCAGTCATTCTTAATTTGATACTTGATTACGATGGGTCGCCGGTTGAAAGTGCTGTTAAAAATTTAGATGCGAGGATATTTGCCGGGGTTGGCTATAATTTCTTCTAGCTTTTAATACCTATTGCATTTTTTGCTGCCGATGGTATTAATTCATTAAAAGCCTCTTTCAGAAACTCTGCCGTTATCATACGATAACCTTTCTTTTTAGCCTGCTCCTCAATTGCCCTCTTTGCTATTTCTCTTACAAAAGATGGAACCTTTTCCATTCTGTCTCTTGCTTCTTTTGTCCAGCCTAAGCCTTGTGAATCATCCTCTAAATATTGTGCAAATTTTTCAATTATTGCCTCATTTTTTGATATCCTCTTGGAGAGGAAGTCCTTTATATTGTCTATTACCTCTTTTTTTCTTGCACTCCTAAGCTTTTCCTTCGCCTTATCAAAGGCATCCATCTTCAACTCCTCAAAACCTATCTTTTTCATCCTCTTTGAGGCAAGCATCATTGATTCATTTCTTATTTCTGTAAGGAATTCAGAGTCTATAATTTTCTTGCCCCTCTCTTTAGCCCTTTTGACCATTAATTTTTTTATGCCGGGTTTTACAAAGTCAGGGGCGTTTTTAACTCGCTTTAATGCCTCATCGGTCCATGTAATCTCTTCTTTTGTATCAATTGTCATATATTACTCTTTCAAAAAATACCTCTCGTCTTATTCTCGCCCTTAAAGGAAGAGTGGATGGTATCAAATATCTTTATATCCCATGCAGCCCTTGTAAGCATAAAAAATGTAAAGGCATGCAGTATAAACATAAAAACCATCAGTGTTGAATAAACTGGTACTGCTATTAATGAAACAACAGTCCTGATAAAATATATTATAACCAATATTGATGTAAATATCCTATATTCTTTATAAATGAGATATGGGAAGATAATGATAAATACAATACCGAGTGTATAAAAGAGGTAATTAAATATGCCAAAATCGTGTGGAGGCATCCTGAAGGTGGCAATGAAGAAATAGGCCACTGCATTCAAAAGATATACGAATGCTGCCTGGTGATATTTAGAGGAACACCCTTTACTACTTATAGGTTCTTTATTTTTTAGTCCGTCCATGATTATTCTAAAAACAATTTTATTATATTATGTAATTATAGAATTATTCAATGAAATTTTAATTAAAGAGGGGTGAAAAATGAAAATAGGAATAATCGGATTGCCATATTCAGGAAAGACCACTGTATTTAATGCCCTCACAGGTGCAAGTGCAAAGGTCGGCGGCGTGGCGGCTGCTGCCAAACCAAATATAAGTGTTGTAAATGTGCCTGATGAGAGGATTGATATGCTGACAAAGATGTTTAATCTAAAAAAGGTTGTCTATGCGGATTTGACATTCATTGATGTTGCAGGGCTTACAGGTGAGGCAACGGAAAGGGGGAAAGATATAATTCAATCCATTAAAACTGTGGATGCCATAGCCCATGTGGTAAGGTTATTTGATAATGGGAAACCGCCAGCACTCAAGGCGGATATTCAGAATATTGAGTCTGAATTAATGCTCTCAGATTTTGCAGTTATTGAGAGCAGGCTGGAGAGGATTGAGAAACAAAGGAATATAAGGTGAAAGATGGAGATATAATGAATTTTAGATTTAATGTATGAGTTTGTCTAAATCTTTTTTGTTTTTTTTTGTCATTTTTGATATTATAGCAATATGGGATTTACACCAGATGTGTCTTTTATTATGGCATTTTTGGCAGGGCTTCTATCATTTGTATCCCCCTGCGTTCTCCCTGTGATTCCATTCTATATCACATTCATCACAGGGCTTACTTATGATGAGCTTACATCTGCTGATACTGATAATAAAAAAGAAATAAAATGGCTCACAGTTAAAAACTCCCTCATCTTTATTGCTGGGTTCTCCTTTATATTCATAATGCTTGGGGCAGGTGCTACATCTGTGGGCAAGTTCTTTCTTGCAAAGCAGGATATTATAAGAAGGGTCGGCGGGGTTATTATAATAATATTAGGATTATATTTTATGGGTGTCCTGAAGCTAAATTTTCTTATGTCCGAAAGGCGGGTGCAGATTCAGAATAAGCCTGCAGGCTATCTTGGAACATTTTTTGTAGGCGTTGTATTTGCAGCAGGGTGGACTCCATGCATCGGTCCAATACTTGGTTCTATATTACTTATTGCCAGCACAAAGGAATCAGTAATCACAGGCATAGAGCTTCTTGCGGTATATTCTGCAGGCTTGGGGCTCCCCTTACTCCTCACATCCTTCGCAGTCAATTCCTTTCTTGCATATTTTAAGAAATTAAACAAGTGGATGTGGCATATCTCTGTAGTCAGCGGCGTATTTCTTGTAATTCTCGGCGTCCTTCTTATGACCAATTCCTTCACCATAGTCACCTCCCTTCTATCAAAGTATAATATAGGCTGGGATATTAAAATAGGGCATTAAAATTATGATTGATACACATGCCCATCTTGAGATGACTCAGTTTGATGGGGATAGAGAAGATGTTATTAAAAGGGCAGTTAATTCTGATGTTTCCCTTATAATTGATGTCGGCTCTGATTTAAAAGGGAGTAGGACTGCCTTAGAACTTGCCCACAGATATGATTTTATCTATGCATCAGCCGGTATCCATCCCCATGAGGTAAAGGAGGTAACTCCTGATACCTATAAAGAGATAAAAAAACTGCTCTCTGACCCAAAAGTAGTTGCTGTAGGTGAGATAGGGCTTGATTATTATAAAGATTATTCGCCTTACGATATCCAGAAAAGAGAATTTATAAATCAGATAAGACTTGCAAGGGAGTTTAAAAAGCCTGTAATTGTCCACAGCCGTGATTCAAGAGATGACATGCTCAAGATATTAAAAGATGAAAATGCGTCTGAAATGGGCGGCATCATGCACTGTTTTTCAGGTGATGAGGAGATGGCTAAGATATGCATGAATATGGGATTCTATATCTCCTTTGCAGGACCTATTACATATCCAAATGCAGATAGGTTGAGAAAGGTTGTAAAATCTATACCAATAAACAGATTGCTTATAGAGACCGATTGTCCATATCTCGCACCACAGCAGGTAAGGGGAAAGAGGAATGAGCCTGCCTATGTGAGACATGTTGCAGAAAAGGCCGCAGAGATAAAAGGTTTGAGCCTTGAAGATGTTGAAAGGGTAATAAGACTAAATGTCCATAACCTTTTTGGGATTGGAGATGTGAATGAGATTAGCAGGATTACATATAAAATAAGAAATTCCCTTTATCTGAACATTACTAATAGATGCACAAATCAATGCTACTTCTGTGCAAGGACTACAGAACCATGGGTTCAGGGATATAATTTGAGACTTGAGAAGGAACCATCAGCAGAGGATATTATTAAAGAGATAGGCGACCCAAAGAGATATGATGAGGTTGTATTTTGTGGCTATGGAGAGCCAACCCTGAGACTCAATATTATTGAAGAAGTATCAAAGAAGGTTAAAGAGATGGGTGGAAAGATAAGACTCAATACAAATGGGCATGGCAATCTTATAAATAAGAGAAATATCCTCCCTGAGTTAAAGGGGCTTGTTGATACTATCTCCGTAAGTATAAATGCGGAGGATAGTGAAAAATATAATAAGATATGCCACCCAGTATTTAAGAACAGCACTTACGAGGCAGTTAAAGAATTTATCAAAGAGGCAAAGAAATATATCCATGAAGTGGTAGTTACAATTGTAGATGTCCCTGAAGTGGATGAAGAAAAATGTAAGGAAATTGCAGAGAAAGAATTGGGTGTTAAATTCAGGGAGAGGAGATATAATGTGGTGGGGTGAAAAGAACTTACCCTTTCACCCTTATAAGCTCATCCCCACTTCCCTTTACTTATATGCCCCTGTATCTCTGCCTTTATCATCTGCTTTATAGTCCAGGAGCAGTCCTTCATCCTCTTGAATATATCCATACAGGTTGGGTCTAAGTTGTCGGCTATCCCGCTGTCGCATACAGCAGATACCTCATCTAAAAGTGTATAAAGCTTTTGATGGAGGGCATTTGTAAGTCTTGACCTCTCAACAAGTTGTGCCTTATCATCAGGCAGTTTTTCAAATTTTTCCTTTGGTGCACCACATTTCGGACATTTATTCGGTGCATCCGCACCATCATGTATGTAACCGCATACTCCACATTTCCATTTATTCATAAAAACCTCCCTGAAAAAAATTAAAACTTTTTAAATCTATCCTTCTTTGCCTTGCAAATAGGGCAAGTATCCGGCGCCTCACCCTCAACGGTATAGCCGCAGACATCACAGATAAAAACAGCCCCGAGTGATACATCCTTGCCGCCGCCTACTGCATTTTTAGCCTTTTTATACATCTGTGAATGTATCTTTTCTGCCTCAAATGCACCATATATACTCTGTATAGCCCCTTTTTCATTTTGAAGCTTTGCCACTGCATCATAGGCGGGATACATCTCCTCAACCTCAAATGTCTCTCCATCTATTGCAGACTGCAGATTTGAAGATGTATCTCCAAGATCATGAAGGGTCTTAAAATGATTTGTTGCATGAACCTGCTCTGCAAAAGCTATTGCCTTAAACAACCTTGCCACATTCGGCTTCCCCTCCTTCTCTGCCTTTTCAGAAAATATAAGATATTTCATATGTGCCTGACTCTCCCCTGCAAATGCTGCCCTTAAATTTTGCTCAGTCATTTTTCTCATATCTTCATCCCTCCTTTCGGTATTGAATATAAGCCTGAAGTTTTATAAATGCAAGTATTTTCATAATTGTAAATATACTTTGACCCTAAAATTCTATGTTCTCTAAACAAGGCTTTTCTAATTATATTTCTTTTGACATCTCCTATCAATATATGTTAATAATTTTTCTGTGTGTCTGCCACCAGACCTGATTTTAGCATTATTGCAAGAAGAAGTAGGATATAAACAATAAAATCACCAATAACCAAATTACAATAAACAAATATTATTTGATTATTGGTTAATGGTAATTGGAGATTATTTTGGTATTTAGTGCTTGGTTATTTGTTTTTCTCATTGGGAGGATTAATGGCTGAGAGTTATATTCAATCCCTCTTTGCCGAAAGGCTCGGAGGGGGAAAATTTGGGAAGGATACAAAGATATACAAATTTGAAAAGATAAAGAGAGCTAAGAGGGCTGCAAAGGAAAAGAATCCCAATGTAGAACTTATAGACCTCGGAGTCGGAGAGCCTGATGAAATGGCTTTCCCTGAGGTTGTTAAGACAATGCAGGTTGAGTGCACAAAACCCGAAAACAGGGGTTATGCAGACAATGGCATACAAGAGTTTAAGGATGCAGCCTCAAAGTATATTGAAAAGATATATGGGGTATCAGTTGACCCTGTAAATGAGGTGCTCCATTCCATAGGTTCAAAGCCTGCACTTGCAATGTTTCCTGCCATTTATATAAATCCCGGAGATGTTACACTGATGACAGTGCCGGGCTATCCTGTAATTGCAACACACACAAAGTGGTATGGCGGAGAGGTTTATAACCTCCCATTGAAGGAAGTAAATGAATTCCTTCCTGATTTAGATTCAATACCAAATGATATAAGAAAAAGAGCAAAGCTTCTTTATTTAAACTATCCCAATAATCCTACAGGCGCTGTTGCCACTGAAGAATTCTACAGGAAGGTTGTTAAGTTTGCAAAAGAGAATAATGTTGTAGTAGTTCAGGATGCCGCTTATGCTTCATTAAATTATAATGAAAAACCTTTAAGTTTTCTTTCAATTCCAGGTGCAAAAGATGTAGGTGTGGAGGTTCATTCTCTATCAAAGGCTTTTAATATGACAGGATGGAGATTGGCATTTGTAACAGGCAATCCCCTTGTGGTAAGCGGGTTTGGGTTTGTGAAGGATAATTATGATTCAGGACAGTTTATAGCAATACAAAAATCAGGTATTTACGCACTGAAACATCCTGAGATTACTGATTCCATCTGTGAGAAGTATAAAAGAAGACTTAAGATGATGGTAGAAGTATTGAACTCAGTTGGGTTTAATGCAAAGATGCCGGGCGGTTCATTCTATTTATATGTAAGGGCGTCAAAAGGTATAAAAGGCGGTAGAAGGTTTGAGCTTGCAGAGGATTTCTCCGAGTATCTCATAACAGAGAAATTAATCTCCACCGTTCCATGGGATGATGTCGGACACTATATTAGATTATCTGCTACATTTATTGCAAATGGAGAGAAAGAGGAAAAGAGGGTTATGGAAGAGGTGAGGAAAAGGTTGTCAGAGATGAAACTTGAGTTTTAAAAATGTCTGTCTTTATTGGTATAGGTTCTAATGTTGGTGATGCGATAGATAATTGCATAAAAGCCGTAAAAGAGATAGGATTGCTAAAAGGTAATAGAATAGTGGCGGTTTCTTCTCTTTACAGAGCCGAGCCGATCAGTCATATTAAGCAGGATTGGTTTATAAACTGTGTGGTAAAAATTGAGACTGACCTGACACCTTATTCCCTATTGTCTGGTTTACAGGATGTGGAAAAAAGACTTGGAAGAAAAAGGGATATTAGACATGGCCCAAGGACAATTGACCTTGATATCCTTATATTCAACAGTTTGATAATAGATGATGATAAATTAAAAATTCCCCATCCGAGGATGCATGATAGGAGGTTTGTCCTTGAGCCGTTGGCTGAGATAGATGAAAATCTCATCCATCCTATTATAAAAAAGGGTATTAGTTTGCTGTTAAATGAAGTTGGTAAAGAGCAGAAAGTAGAGCCTCTATGGAACTGGATAAAGCCCGATATATTGCTATTGAAGGTCCAATAGGTATTGGAAAGACCAGCCTTGTGCAGCTGCTTGGTGAATATTTTAATGCACATACAGTATTAGAAACTGTTGAAGACAATCCCTTTCTTAAAGAATTTTATAAAAACAGGGAGAGATATGCCTTCCAGACTGAGATGTTTTTCCTGTTAAGCAGATACAGGCAGCAGATGAGCCTATCACAGTATAACCTATTCAACAGAGTTACAATTACCGATTATATATTTGACAGGAACAGAATATTTGCGTATATTAATCTTAATAATGATGAGATCAGGCTTTACGAGGATGTATATTCCATATTGAGGAATAAAATCCCGAAGCCGGATCTGCTCATATACCTGCAGGCAGATATTGATACACTGAAGAAAAGGATAAATATGCGTGGCAGGGCTTTTGAAAAAAATATCAGTGATGAATATCTTGATGGGGTAAATAAGGCATTCAATAATTATTTTTTTCATTATACACAGTCACCGATTTTAATTGTAAATGCCAATGATATTAACTTTGTTGAAAGGAAAGAGGATTTAAAGGATTTAATTAAAAAGATTTTATCGCATAAAAAGGGTAGAGAATATTATTCACCACTTGGATCCATTTAGCTGGACCGGGATGGAAGGTATTTTCGGTTGTATCAGCAGATAGTAACAGGAGACCTTAATAAAGGCTCTAAGTTACAGGTTAGGCGTAAGGGGTTGACCCCAACTGTTACGATAGAAAGTTAAGCCTTCTGAACCAGTTCAGAAGGCTTTTTTATTTTCGGAGGTAAGGAAAATGAAAAAGAACAAGGTTACAATTATTGATATACAGAAAATGAAGTCTGAGGGGAAAAAGATTACCGCCCTGACTGCCTATGATTATCCCTTTGCAAGGCTTCTTGATGAGGCAGGTATAGATATCATTTTGGTCGGCGATTCGCTCGGGATGACTGTCCTCGGTTATGAAAATACCCTGCCTGTAACTCTTGAGGATATGATATACCACACAAAGGCTGTGAAGAGAGGGGTTAAGTGGGCATTTCTTGCTGCGGATATGCCTTTCATGTCCTATCAGGTCTCTATTGATGATGCACTAAAAAATGCAGGGAGGCTGATAAAAGAAGGTGGGGCAGAGGCAGTAAAATTAGAGGGGGGGATTGCCATGCAGGAGATTGTAAGTGCCATTGCAGAGGTGGGCATACCTGTTATGGGGCATATAGGGCTTACGCCTCAATCAATACATAAATTTGGTGGTTATAAGGTTCAAGGCAGAAAATCTATAGAGGCAAGAGAGATAATTGAGGATGCAAAGGCGTTGGAGGATGCAGGGGTATTCTCAATCGTCCTTGAGGGGATGCCGCTTGAACTTGCTAAAGAGATAACACAGAAAGTAAAAATACCCACTATTGGGATTGGTGCAGGGCAGTTCTGTGACGGGCAGGTTATGGTTATTCATGACCTTCTTGGGCTGGCAGGGGAATTTAAGCCAAAATTTGTGAAGAGATATGCTGAGGGAGGAGAGATTATCAAAAATGCTGTAAAGGAATATATCAAAGATGTGACAGATGGGAATTTTCCTACAGATGACCACAGCTATTTTATGGAAGAGAGACATCTCCGTCCTGTTCAGAAAGGGACAAAAACCTAATTTGAGCCATATACTTTCACTGACTAATAAGTGGTTCAAACGGTTTTAAAAGTCTGTGTAGATCTGTGGTTAATTTTATAATTTATGAAAGTAATCAGTTCAATTATAGACATAAAAAAAATCTCTTCGGATTTAAGAAATAGTGGAAAGAGTATTGGTTTTATCCCTACAATGGGTGCACTTCATATGGGACATACTTCCCTCATGGAGAAGGCAAAAAAGGATAATGATGCAGTTATACTCTCAATATTTGTTAATCCGACCCAGTTTACTGCTGGAGAGGATTATCATAATTATCCAAAGGATATTGAGAAAGACAAGATAATAGCATCCAAGAGCGAAGTGGATTATTTGTTTTTGCCATCAGCAGATGAGATGTACCCTGAAGGGTATAAGACTTTTGTAAATGTAGAAGATATTACAGAACCCCTGTGTGGTAAGTTTAGATTAGGACACTTTAAAGGGGTTGCAACAGTTGTATTAAAGCTCTTTAATATAGTTAAACCTAAGAGGGCGTATTTTGGGGAAAAAGACTACCAACAGCTGTTGGTTATAAGAAGGATGGCAAGAGATTTAAATTTAGATATTGAGATTATAAATATGCCGACAATAAGAGAGAAAACTGGACTTGCGATGAGTTCAAGGAATAGGTATTTAAATCAAAATGAGATGGTATCCGCTGCTGCTATATATAAAGCACTTAAGATATCTCAGGAGATGGTAAAGGATAGCGAGAGGATATCCCAAAAGATAATAAACGAAATAGAGAGGGTCATTAAAAGCGAAGACGGTATAAAAATAGAATATATCTCTATCTGTGACCCTGACACACTGGAGGATATGAAAATAATTAACGACAGGGCGCTGATAGCCATTGCTGTCAGGATAGGGAATGCCCGTCTTATAGATAATTGTATGGTGGAGGTAAGATGAAGAGGATAATGCTCAAGGCAAAAATTCATAGGGCACAGGTTACTGATGCCAATATAAATTATGAGGGGAGTATTGAAATAGACAGTGAATTCCTCAAGACTGTAGACATATTACCCTTTGAACAGGTTCAGGTCTATGATATAAATAATGGGAATAGATTTGAGACTTATGCCATAGAGGGTAAAGCCGGCAGCGGAATTATTAGTGTAAACGGTGCTGCTGCCCGCCTTGTAACAATAGGTGACCTTGTGATTATAGCATCGTATGGGGTAATGGATGAGAAAGAGGCAATTGGGATTAAACCAAAGGTTATTAAACTTGACGGCAAGAATATATTAAAAAAATAACCCCGAACTTTAAAACCCTAACCACTCAACCTACCGCGAAAAGTTCGGGGCATTGAGCCATTTAATGACTGTCTCACTCATATCTGGGTCTTAGCACAAGATCGGCTCATCCGTCCCTTGTTTGCCCAAACTCTCAATGGCTCAACTATAATATAATACCTGATGTTGAATCTGTCAATAGCCTAATGAGTTTAATAGATATAGAGATATATACAAAAGATGATTGCCACCTTTGTGAATCTGCAAAGGATGTACTGATGAGTGTTGCCAGAGATTACCCTTTAAGGATTACTGAAATTGATATTACAAAAGACGAAAAGGTTTATATAAAGTTTAGAGAGTCTATACCTGTAGTTTTTATAAACAAAAAGAGGGAATTTATCTATAAGGTTCATGAGATTACCCTGAGAAAAAAGCTTGATAAGCTGATTAATTATCAAGGTGAGAAGCCATGAAACTAAAAATCATCCTTTCATTAATCTGTTTTTTGTTCTTCAGTTCTTGTCAGAGTTTCAAACCTCATTCGGGCATAGTTGTTTTGCAATCTTTCCATCCCGATACTATTTCAATCAGAAATATTGCTGTCCTCCCTTTCAGAGACGGCAGCCTCAACCCTCCTGAAAATGGCACTGTGATATGCCACTTAACTGGTCAGACATTCAAAGGGGGAAAGGTAGAACCTGATTCAGGTAGAAATGTTGCATCATTGTTTTATCATGTTTTATTAAACAATAAAGCTATCACACTTATCTCTGAAACAAATGTGAATCTTATGTATGATACTATGGATAAAAATCTCTTAGATACTTATAATATTTCTCTTGGGAAAAGTTTTGGTAATGCACTAAATGTAGATGCAGTCTTAATGGGGGTTGTCTTACGCTATGAGGAGAGAGATGGAACATCGTGGGCAGTAAACAGACCTGCCTCTGCTGCATTTACCGCAATTTTGGTAGATGTGAAATCAGGCGATATTTTATGGAAAATAAGATTTGATAAGACACAGGAAGCACTTTCTGAAAATGTCCTGAATATAAAAAATTTCCTGCGGGGCGGTGGAAGCTGGCAGACTGTGGAACAGCTTTTATCAATCGGTATTGAGGATGCCCTTCAGAGTTTTCATATCCGATAAAATTATTTTTTTGTGTTTTTTGCTGTGGTAAATTTCTTTAATTGTTTCCTGTAATATATATCTTCAGGCTTTAACCATATCGCCTTATTTATGGTTTCAATAGCATTATCAAACTCCCTTTTTATATAATAGAGGTCTGACAGGGTATCCAGATATTCAGGTGAATTTGAATTTATCTGGATTGCCTCTTTTGATAATTTAATACCTTCATCTATATTTATATTCTGTTTTACATATAACCTTGCCAGCCTGTTCAGGGCAGGTGCATGGTGCGGGGATATTTCAATTGCCTTTTTGCACTCCTGAACTGCCTTGTCATTTGCCCCTTTGCGGCCATATATCATGGCAAATCCAAGGTGAGCTCTCACATTCTTTTCATCAACTTCTATAACTTTATTGAATTCTGCTGCTGCTGTATCTAATTTCTCTATGCTTAAAGCCTTAAAACCCCTATTATTAGCTGCCTCCAAGTGAACTGAGTTTATCTCTTCTACTTTTTTATATTCATTTAATGACTCACCTTCTAATCCTTTTTTGTAATAAATATTGGCTAAATTAAGATGCCCCTCTATATTTTTATCGTTGATTATTATTACTCTTTTAAACATTTCAACTGCCTCGTCTTCTAACCCCTTGGAAAGGCTTATTTCACCAAGATTGTAAAGACTGCCTTCATGTTCAGGTGAAAGCTGGACAATATTTTTATATTCATGGTAGGCATCATCCACCATATTTTTTTTCTCATACAAAGCCACAAGGTCAAGATGCATCTCTAAGTTTTTGTTATCCTTTTCTATAGTCCTTTTTAATATGGTTATCAATTCATCATCCATCTCTTTCTTTTTATACAATTGAATCAGCTCATTGTAGGGCTCTAAATTATCAGGGTTAAGATTTATAGTTTTTTTATACTCTGATACAGCCTCATCTTCTAATCCCATTTCCATAAATGCCCTTGCAGTTGTCAGGTGTATATGAGGGTCTTTTAAGTCCAGATGTGCTAGTTTGTTAAATGCAGTTATTGCCTCATCTGTCATTCCACTCTCTTTTAGTGACACGCCTTTCTGCATAATCTCTACAGGGTCTTCTCTCTCTATTAGGTTATTAAATTTATCTATGATATTTAAACTGATAGAAATATTAGATAAAGCAAAGATGATTAACAGACCTGCTAAAACTCCGGCACCAATTTTTATGCGTCTTTTATTTATAGAGTGCAGATAATTATTTTTTTCTGAAGATTCCTGGCTTAATATATCCTCCTTCGCTTTTCTGTCTCTCTGCATCTCGCAACTTCCATTAAACTGAGCCCCTTCTTGTATATGCAACATTGGTGTCTTTATATTGCCGAGGAGCTTCCCCTCTGCATTAATATCTATTTTATGATTTGCCGATACATTTCCAGTAACTTCCCCTGAATTAAAAAGACTCCCTGCTGATATGTTTGCATTTATTATCCCTGACTTCCCAATTATAAAGGTATCGTTGGTTATTATCTCACCCTCAAATTTGCCGTCAAAACGGAGTGCCCCGTTAAATTTTAAAGTCCCCTTCATAAATGTCCCTTCACCAAAAAAAGAACTAAGGGATTGGGTATTATTACTTTCTTTTTTCATATAGGTTTTTGTTATTTTACCGGATTCAGGTTCTCATTAAGTTTTACTGCCTCATCAATCAGCATTATTGGTATATCATCCTTAATTTCATACATAAGCTTACAGGCTTTACAGATGAGCCCGTTTCCATCCTGTGTAAGATAAATATCCCCTTTACATTTGGGGCATGCTAAGATATCTAAAAGCTCCTTATCTATTGGCATAATACCTCCCCCTTTAAATTGACAATTGACTATTGATGATTTAACTGCTGAAAATACCTCATCCACAGAAATCAATTTCATACACTCAATTGTATCACAAGCTCTTTTATAACATCCACTGCACTCAATCTTCTTATGTATTATAAAATGATTACCTCCATAGGGGCCGTTTCTTAACGGGTCAGTGGGGCCATAAATTGCAACGGTTGGTATCTTCAGTGTCGCAGCTATATGGAGAGGTCCTGTATCCCCGCCTATGAAAAGTTTACATCTTCTCAAGAGCACAACAAGCTGTTTCAATGTGGTAGGTGGTGCGGCAAAGGGCATACATGACATTGAATCCGCCACCCCATTTACCATATCCTCCTCGCCAGGTCCCCATGTAAGAATGATATTAGCTCCAACTTCTGAGATAATGCGGTCGCACAGCTCGGTATAATTTTTTATTCCCCATTCTTTTGTCTTCCACCCTGCCCCTAAATTGACTGCAATAATTGGCTTTCCATTTATACTGTTTTTTAAGAGAAAATCATTTATATATTTGTCATCTTTCAGTGATGTGCTTATAAAAAATTCTCTTTTAATTTCTTTAAAATCAAAAAGTTTGAGGAGGCTTAAATTTTTATCAACTATATGAATAGCCTCCTTCTTTGGAGAGACTTTTTTATTGGTGAACAAGATATTTAAAAATTCCCTGCAATTTTCTGAATCAAACCCAATTCTGGTCTTTGCCCTGCTCAAATATGAAATGACACCGCTCTTGATAAGTCCCTGAAGATCTATTGCGGTATCAAATCTCTCTTTTCTGAGTATATTTATGACATCCAATAATTCCTTAATTGTCTTCCTGTTTAGAACCTTACGCCATTGTTTAGTATTTATAGTGATAATTTTATCAATATCTTTGTTCCCCTCCAGTATTTCCCTTGCCTTATCTTCAACAATCCATGCGATATATGAATTAGGGAGGTTATGTCTGATGGTTCTGAGGACAGGAAGGGCATGAACAACATCACCAATAGAACTGAGCTTAACAATAAGGATTCTCATATATCAGTAAGCAGTAGGTAGTAGCAATAGACGAAAGGTTTTTTCTGCTTACTGCTTAGTGTCTACTGCCTACTTTCTTTATTATCTCCGTAGATGACCTCTCTTTTTTGTCCCCTGTAATTGCCACCCTTCCACCGTATGCCCTAACAGTATCAACCTCCGGGACACTATCTTCAGTGTAATCTGTCCCCTTTGCATGGATATCAGGCTTTAAAGTCAAAAGGAGACTTGAAACGTCTGGTTCATTAAAGATCGTTACATAATCAACATACTCAATAGCGGCTACGATTTCAGCCCTTTCATTTTCAGGTGTTACAGGCCTTCCATTCCCTTTGAGTTTTTTTGCAGAGGAATCACTGTTTATTGCCACTATGAGCATATCACCCAATTCTTTTGCCTCTTTCAGATACCTTATATGCCCCACATGAAGAATATCAAAACAACCGTTTGCAAATACAATCTTTCTCCCCTTTTTTCTTTCTTTTTCAACAATGACTTTAAGGTCATTTATTTTTTTTAGCTTATTCATATTAAGTGTTAGTTATTAGTGCCAGTGTTTCACTCTCTATGGCATTTTTAATCTCTTCAATCGTTACTGTGGCAGTTCCACTCTTCATAACTACAATGCCCCCTGCATAATTCGCAATTCTAGCCGCCTCCTTCATTGAGGCATCTGAACATAGTGTGAGAGTAAGTGCACTTATAACTGTATCCCCGGCACCTGTCACATCTGCCACCTGATCAGTCCCATAAACATCTATATCTGTAATTCCGCCATTCCGCTCAAAGAGGGTCATACCTTCCTTACCCCTTGTTATTAAAAGCCCGTCGCTCTTAATCTGGTTTAGAATCTTTCTGCCATATTTGTTTATATTATTTCCATTTAATGTTGTATTTAGTGCAAATTCTACTTCCTCAGTATTTGGTGTAGCTGCTGTTATGTGACGATATTTTAGAATATCAAAGCGTGAATCAACAGTGATTACCTTTTTACCACTTTTTGCCAGCCTGTTTATCCTATTTAAGATTTTTTCAGAAATGGTCCCGAGCCCATAATCTGAAACGAGGATGGCATCCATCATCTTGGACATCCCATTAAAAATTTTTAATAGTCTTTCTTCTATTTTTTTGTTTGCTATATTGCTATTCTCTCTGTCTATTCTTATTACCTGCTGTTTGGTAGTATTAGAGCCTCCTGCAAGGATTCTTGTCTTTGTGGGGGTTAATCGCCCCTCATCTGATACAATCCCCTCTGTATCTATTCCCTTTTCTTTCAAAAGGGCAATGAGTTTTCTTCCCATATCATCATCTCCTACAATGCCAACTGGGAACACCGTCCCTCCAAGAGAATGGATATTATTTACGGCATTTGCACCGCATCCCGGCAGGACAGTCTGGGAATCATACTTAAGTATAAGGACAGGCGCCTCCCTTGACACGCGGGAGGTCATGCCGAGTATATACTCATCAGCCACCATGTCGCCAATCACCATTACCTTCTGTTTTGAAAACTTCTTTAAGATATTTTTAAATCTATTTTTGTCCATTTTTTATATTCTCTAAAATCCATTTAACAGCATCATACAGGTCATCTGCAACACAATCAGGTTTCTTAATCCCATCACTCAAGTATTCAAGTTCCCCTTTCCCATAGCCCGTAAGCACCAGAATCCCCTTTGCCCCAACATTGTGGGCAAGTGCAACATCGCTTAACTTATCACCAATTACATATGATCTGCTTATATCTACATTGAGTTCATCTGCTGCTGTCTCTATCATGCCCGGATTTGGCTTTCTGCAATCACAAATTTTCCTGTATTTCTTATTTTTCCCATCAGGATGATGGGGGCAATAATAGATTTCATCCAGATAGGCGCCTGATTTTGAGAGGAGTTTTTTTAGTCTTTCATGTGCCTTGTGTATAAGCTCTTCAGGAAAATACCCCCTTGCCACACCTGCCTGATTCGTAATAACCACTGCCTTTAACCCATTTTTATTAAGGAGCTTAATCGCATTAGATGTCCCTTTAATAAGTTTAAGTCTGTCTATATTGTTTAAATACCCAACCTCCTCACTGATAGTCCCATCCCTATCTATAAATACTGCAATGTTTTTATTATTTGATTTCATCAGGTGGCTAAAAAAGGTTTTACTCTATGTCAACATAGATGGTCTTTTGCATCTCAAAATGGTTGGCAGTAATTGCAGCGGTCCCTCTTGTTGCACCTGTAAGGGTGATATAAAAATAATATGCCCCTGCAGTAATCGGGCCTGTAGTTGTAGTTGAACCTGTTAATGTCGCCGACGAAGATGATGCGGAAAGTGTGCCATGTGTATTTATTGAATATGCTACATTTATAATTGCAGATGTCCCTGTAACACCTGATACACCATATCCACTCAAAACAGAACCGTCAGTATTATAAATCTTTGTAGTTATAGTTGCAGTATTACCGACACCAATCTTACTCTTATCACTCCATATATCCATGGCATTTCCCTCATATGCTGGACTGCCAAAACTGACTGGCCCTGTAATCTTATTTGCCTTACTTGAATCACAGCCTATTCCAGCAATACATATAGTAATGAGAAAAATTAATGTAACTACTATTTTTATCCTCATCACTGCCTCCACACAGTTTCAGTGTCAGTTTTTAGTGTCATCATTTTCTCTTACTTACACTCCTTTAATTTATTAATACCTTTTTGATTAATCCTTGGGCTATATCACTCCGAATTTCAACAGAACCAATTTTCCTCATCAAAATAAATCTAATCTTTTCTTCCTTTACCTTTTTATCTAAAGAGAGTGAATTTATTATATTGCTAACATCTAAATCGGCAATTACAGCTGGTAAACCTGCATTCTTAATTAGATTAACTACCCTCTCATAATCTTTATTACTGCATAATCCCGATTCCAATGACAGCTTTACGGCATATACCATGCCGATTGCCACAGCCTCGCCATGCCTGTATCTCTTATAGTCTGTCAGTGATTCAATTGCATGCCCAATGGTATGCCCAAAATTTAATATTGTCCTCAAACCACTCTCTCTCTCATCTTTTGCCACCACATATGCCTTAATCTCGCATGCCCTTTTTATTGAATATATGAGTATATCTTCATCAAGGTTAATCAATCTTTTTATGTTGCCTTCCAGATATTCAAAGAAACCTTCATCTTTGATAATACCATATTTTATAATCTCTGCTACCCCGCATAAAATTTCCTCTTTTGGCAGAGTCTTAAGTGTATCTATATCAATAAAAACCGCCTTAGGCTGATAAAATGCCCCGATTAGGTTCTTCCCCCTCGGATGATTTACTGCTGTCTTTCCACCAATACTGCTATCCACCTGTGCAAGCAGGGTTGTTGGAATCTGTATATATGGAACCCCTCTTAAGTATGTTGCCGCAACAAATCCTGCTATATCGCCTATAACCCCGCCGCCAAAGGCAATGAGCGGGGATTCCCTTTCCATCTTTATATCTATGAGTCTGTCATAAATCCCAGCAGCAGTCTTTATTGTCTTATATTCTTCACCATCGGGTATTTCAACAAAATTTACATTAAAACCTGCACCTGTCAAAGAATTTTTTAATGCATCACCGTAAAGCTTGTTTATTAAAGGATTTGTAATAACAACTATCTTCCTGCCTGTTTTAATATTTTTTAGTCTATTTCCGCATTCAAGGAGGAGTCCTTTATCAATATAGATTGAATAACTCCTCTCCCCAAGACCTACATTTACTACCTCCATTATGACCTTATTATCTTCGGCGTAATAAATATCAGGAGTTCTTCGCCGTCATCCCTATCCGACTTCTTTTTAAATAACCAGCCGATTATGGGTATCTTCATGAGCCATGGAACCCCCGCAACATTCTCCTGTTTTGTAGTTTTGTAAAGGCCGCCGATAACGGTTGTCTCCCCATCTCTTATTAACACCTCCGTATTTGCCTTCTTTTTTATTATACTCGGTGTTCCCTGAACCTGATTTGCAAAATCTGCCTCATTTTTTGTGGCTACTATCTTCATAGATACAAAATTATCGGGTGTTATATGAGGTGTTACTGTCAGACTTATAGTAGCATCTATAAACTGAATCTGTGTCCCTGACTGGGATACAGTAGCATAAGGTATGCTTCTCCCGCTCTCAATTACAGCCTCCTTGTTGTCAGAAGTGGTTATCTTTGGAGTTGAAAGTATCCTTGCCTTTCCTGTAGCTTCTAATGCCGATAAACGGAGGTCAAGCTGGGTAGCACCTGTTACGCTTCCAAGTGTGGCGCTTATTGCACCTCCACTCCCCAAGCCGGCAGCAGCGGGGAGACTGACCGCACTTGTTCCTACTGAACTTCCTGTAACGGCGACTGTATTTGGGAAATTAACATCTGATGCAAGGTTAAATTTTCCACCCCACTCTATTCCAAGTTCCTTTGAAAAGTTTTTGTTTACCTCTACAATTCTCGCCTCTATAAGCACCTGAGGCGTCCTCTTATCCAGTTTCTCAACGAGGGACTTCATCTCTGTTATTTTTTTTGCTATATCCTTGACTATAAGAGTGTTTGTCCTTTCATCTATGGTAATATCACCCCTCTTGCTTTTTATTTTTTCAAGATTTTTTGTTAAATCTCCTGCCTTTGCATAGCTTATGGAGAATATCTCAGTAATCAGCTCTTCTGTCTCTTCTTCAACCACCTTACCCTCTATAGCTGCCTTTTTAGCCTCATTAAATGCCTTTTTTTCTTCCGCTATTTTTGCAGCAGGTGCGATCCTTATAATGCTCCCCTCTCTTATCATATCAAGTTTATTCGTTTTTAATATTACATCCAGTGCTTGTTCCCATGGGATGTTGATTAGCCTCATGGTAACCTTTCCCTTAACATCTTCTGAGGTTATTACATTTAACTCACTGACTTCAGCTATAAGCCTTAGTATATTAGTTATATCTGCATCCTGAAAATCCAGAGATATCTTCCTGCCATTATATTTCTTCCCCCCCTCTAAAGAAACATCGTTTATCTTCGCCTCTGCTGAAACTGATTGTTTTGCCTCTATCTTCTTTGAAGCAACTCCAGGAGGTTCTATATCCAATACTATATCTGTCCCATTACGAGAAATATTGTAAGAAGAAATTTCTGTAAGTTCTGCAACTATCCTTACAATAGGTTGTGGTTTATCTTTATGCTGAAATGCGCTTACCTTTTTCACAAAGGTTGATACCTGTGTTGTATCTAATGCCTTCTGTCCCTGAGGCAATATCCGGGCATCTTCCACATCCATGGAGAGCCTCTTTAAATCCTCTTTCTTTATCAAGGTAAATTTTGGTTCTACGCTGTCGGTTTTTACAATTATTCTTGTCTTGCCATCTGATAGCCTTTGAACGTCAATAGAATTTACAGTGATTATTTTTCCTGATGCAACAGTTGTCTCATTGTTCTCTTCAGTAGATTTACTTTTTATAGAGACTATTATTTTGTTTGATGCAGGTTTTGATATTTCATGGGAGATGGGGGCACTTAATCCAATCTCAACCCTTGTAGTATTGCTCTGTTCAAAATAGTGTAATGCAACCGCTCCTACAACCCCTCTTTCAACCTTAATCGGGCTTTTTATATCACCTAACCCAACATTGGACAAATCAATAATCAATCTTGAAGGGTCATTTAGCTTAAATGCGGTATATTGAAGAGGGTCTGTTGTCTCGATTGTAAGCTGAACCATATCAGCCGATGGCTCTGCATAAACCTTTGTAAGGGCAGCCTTTTCCCTTTTTGATTGATCAGCCTTCTCTTCAACCTTTTGGGAGGATGCGGCATTATCAAGTTTTTTGCTTTCTGTCTTTGAGGTGGCACACCCAGAAAAAAAGTAAGCAGTAAGCAATAAACAGTAAGCAGTGAAAATTAAGAAACCTTCTTTTCTGACTTCTGGCTTCTGACTTCTTACTTCCAACTTCTGCATCTCATCCCTCCTTCTTTAACTTTAACTCAACAGTTCTTGTTTTTACCTTTTTATCTACATCCTGATATTTCTCTTCAACTGTGACAGTATCGGCAGTTAGATTTCTCACTATCCCCCAGCTTTTGCCTATATGTGTCCCTTTCTTTATCGTATAACCTTTGCCATCAGGTGTCTCAACCAATGCATATCTGCCAACCCCACCCCAGATTATGGCAACTACCTTTATGGATGCCAGCTCAAACTTCTGTAGTGGTGTAAGCGGAATCTTTTCCAGTTCTTTTTTAAATTTATCTTCTTCTTTTGCCTCTTCAATCTTCCTTCTCTCTTCCTCCTGTTTTATCTGTTCTTTTTTACCAAGTATGAGTGATCTGAAAGGGTCTACCTTGCCTATTGGATTATATATATAAATATCTTCACTCTTCACCTTTTCTTCTGTCGGTTTTGCCTGCCTTGATATATCAGCAGGTTCGTCTGCAGGTATAGTGACTTGCTGTTTTTCATCAACCCCATATGCCGGTTGAGTATACCACAGTATAGTAAAAAATAAAACGGGAAAAGAATAAAGGACTTTGATGTATATGGGCTTATTAAGAAATCTCATTTTTTCTTTTCCTCTTTCTTCATAGGTTCTGGAGGTTTTTCACTATACCTAAATGTAATAGCAGAACATTCCATTTCAATTAAGGTCTTTCCATTATCTTCTTTAGGATTGGCTATTTTCACATTTGATATAGTAACAATTCGTGGCATCTTGCTCACTTTATCAAAGAATTCCAGTGTATTATGAAAGCCTCCGTTGATTTTAATCTGGACAGGAACTTCTGCATAAAAATCCTTCTGGCTCTCTGTTCCTGGCTTAAAGGTAAGCATATCTAACCCTGACTGCATACCGAGATTTGATATTACTGTCAGAAGTCCTGGGATTTCCTTCTCCTCAGGCAACTGGGACTTTGCAATAGCTAAGTCTATATCAAGTTTTTCTATCTCTTTTTCAAGGAGAGGGAGCCTCTTTGCAATCTTTTCATTCTTTTCAATCTCCTGCTGTAATTTAGCTAACTCTCCGTTCAATTTTGTAATTTCCTTATCTTTGCTCATATGAATAAAATAGTAGTATGGGGCGAAGAGGATAACCTGTAAAACCACTATAATAAGCCATCTTTGGTATAAAGGTATGCCTCCAATCTTGTCATAAGGTATCTTATCAAGCAGTTTTTTAAGTGCCTCCAACTTTGCCTCCCGCCTCCTGTGGTTTTCCCTCTAATTTTTTAGCTTGAGATAATTCTATGACTGTATTCAATGTAAACTTTTTCACCTTTTCCCCTTCTATAACGATTTGTTGTATTTCAAGCAATTCTACATTTGAAAAGTATTTTGAGGTGTCAAGACTTTTCATGAAATTTGCTATCCCCGGGTCAGAAAATGAATAACCATCTATTTTAATATTCCCTCCACTTTCCATAATTGATGTAAGCCATAAATCAGATGGTATTAAGATATTTATTTCATCAAAGACTCTGGTAGGTCCAGACCGTATTTTTTCTAATCCCCCTATAGCCTTTAAAATATCCTCAAGCCTATTTTTCTTTTTTTCTTTATCATTAATCTTATTTATAATTGTATTTAAACTATTGAGCTTTGCCTGAGCATTACTTATATTTGTATTTATTCCCTTAATTTTATCATTCTGCGAATACCATAAAAAACTGCTTAATCCAACAGTTGCTATCATCAGAGCCACTGCCAGAGACATCTGCTGCTTGATCCTTCCCCTCTCTATCGCCTTCCTGTCAAATATCAGATTTATCTTTATCATAACTTGAAGCAGTGTCAGTGTCAGTTAAAGGATTTTTTTGCTGACACTGTTCACTGACACTGACACTGATTATGGTTTTGTCTTATCCCCGAGCCTTCTTATAGCGAGTCCTATGCCTATTGCAGCAAGTGGTGCCATATCCTGTATATATTGAAGGTCAAATATCTTTGGATTTATTTTTATGTTCTTATAAGGGTCTATTATTTCAGTTGGTATATCAAAGTTCTCTGTCAGAATTTTTTCTATCCCTGGTATCCTTGCACATCCACCGCTTATGACGACTTTGTTAATATTTTTTTCGGTAGATTTTATGAAGTTATGAAACATCTTGTTTATCTCATGAGATAATTCCCCAAGGACTGTTGTAATAGTATTTGCCACATCCTTTTCAGATACGCCGTTCAGCCCTATCCCCATCTTGAGCTTCTCTGCACCTTTATGATCTGTATTGAAGTTTTTCTGTAATTCATGATTGATCCGGTTGCCTCCGCCTGGTATATCCCTCGTAACCTCTGTTACGCCATCCACCAGTATATTTACATTTGTAAATGAGTCTCCCATATCTATCAGTGCCACTACCTCACCGTATGGGATGCCGTAGTTTAGTTCATATCCGTTTTCTATGGCAAATACATCCAGGTCAACAATGATTGGTTTTAATCCTGCATCAAGTATTGGTTTATTGCGATTCTCTATCAATTCTTTCCTTACTGCCACGAGCAGAACATCCATAGTTATCTTTGGTTCATCTTCCCCTTCTTTTTTTTCGTTTTTTTCAGGTGTTATCTCCTTTATAATCTGAAAATCCACATTTACCTCTTCTATAGCAAAGGGGAGATACTGCTCTGCTTCAACCTTGATAGATTCTGCCAGTTCATCCTCTGTCATCTTGGGAACATTTATCTTTTTTATTACTAGTGATTGGCCTGATACAGCAGTAACAACCTCTTTTGTGCTAATCTTTTCCATCTTGAAGAGGTTTTTTATTGCATTAGCTACTACTTCAGGTTTCTCTATTGTTTCATCCACAATAGTTTCAGGGGGGAGGGGCATAATTCCAAAATTAAGAAGTTCAAAGCCCTTTTTCCCCTTCTTCAGGCGAACCAGCTTTATGGAATGTGTTCCTATATCAAGCCCTACTAAATCCTTTGAACCAAACATAATATTACCTCAATCTTTAAATAGTTTTCCTTTATCACTGAACTTTAACCCAAGGGCTATTATTATTTTCCTCTTTGTATCCAGCCTGCATGGATACCCTTTCTCAATCCTGTCTATAGTCTGAAAGGACAGCCCAGTTTTTTTTGCCAACTCAGCCTTGCTGATCAACCTGGATTCCCTGATTGTTTTTACACTATTAACACTCCTCATTTAGACCTCACGAATGATATTACCTCTTTTAATTAGAGTTTCGGAATAATTTTGAGGCAACTTTATCATAGCCATCCTGTGCTGTCAAGTATAATTTAATAAAATTAATGTTAATTATATCAAATCAGTATCAAATTATACCTCTCGGTTTGTATCCCAATTATTATCTCACGTTAATCTCAAAAGAATCTTATGCGTTAAAAAGAGATAAGAAAAATCTATACAGATAAAAATAAGGAAGATAACAGAAAAGATAGCTCAGAGACTGAGGAAAAGACCTAACCCAAAAATGCAATTGGAATTAACGCAGAAACTATATGATTTTAAATACTAAATCCGACGACTCGCTTTGTGGGCACCTTGAAATTAAATTGTTTTTATTTGATATTTTTTTCATGCTCAATTATTTCTCCTATTGCTATCTCTTTTCTGCTTTCTAATACTATGGCAGTGGATACTCTTTCCTTTGGTTTAATTATCCGAAGGCTACCGATAACAACCTTTGGAGCCTCCATCTTTTCTCCCCTTTTAGCCTTTTTCCCTATTTGCCCCTCACTTTTAAATATGGTGAATCTATCACCCGCAGATGCGCCACTTTCGGTTCCTACATCAACATAAACAATATCTCCTGTAGCAACAGTATCCCTCTGGTCTTTGGCATCAATGATATAACCTTTTATGTCTTTAGGCTCTATCTTTGCGGCAGGGTCTATCATAGGGATGGTCATATCTTCTCTATCTTTTAATTTATTTCCAATCTCTATAGTAGTAAACGATTCAATTATGTTTGCAGTAGAACTATCTTCTCGGACATCCTTTACTTCCAATTCACCCAATACTTCAATCAATATACCCATATTTTTATATGTAATTGGATGAGTAACTACCCTTAAAGGCTTATATATTGTAAATTTATCACCAAGCTTTACCCCTTCTTTCACTCCCATATTTATATAGACCGTATCGCCTATTCCAAATATAGTTCTTGTTTCAGGGGAATCAAATATTATTCCTTTTTCAATTTCTTTCTGTATTATATAACCTGCCGAGGCTAACGCCGTAATAGTAGTTAACGGAATTTTTGGCGGGGGTGGGGGCGGAGGAGGCTGTAATGCCACCAGCGGGAGGGGCGGTATTATATTCTCGTCTATTTCTTCAACAACTTGAATAGGAGTTGGTTCAACCTCTATCTCATCAAATGCCCCGGGAATAACTATATTGTCTCCCGGATATATACGGTGCGGATTGGCTATAGACTTGTTTTTATCCCATACCTCCTCCCACTTAAAAGGGTTGTTAAGATATTTCTTTGATATATCCCATAGGGTATCCTTTTCCCTTACGATATGCACTTTTGGAGTCTTTACAATTTCTTTTTGAGGGATTTCTTCAGCAGAAGCGGTATCAGCCAGAAGCCAGAAGCCAGAAGCCAGAAGCCAGAATAAGGAGGCAACTATTCTTCTATTTTGTATTCTGTATTTCCTTTTCATTTCCCTATCTCAATATTTTTTATTTTCTCTTTTGCCAATCTGGCAGCCTTGTTTTTTGGAAATCTTTTAATAAGGTCATCCAGCTCTTTTATGGCAGACTTTTTATCGCCAAGCTCATTATACACATATCCTATTTTAAGCATTGTATCAGGAGTCTTGTTACCTTTTGGATATTTTTCTACAACCTTTTTAAATTCAGACAATGCAACAGTATATTCTTTCTTGGCATAATAACATTCACCTATCCAGTATTGAGAGTTATCAGCAAGGGTATCTTCCGGGTGATTATCTAAAAATATCCTGAAATTGGCTATTGCCTTGTCATGCTCACCACGGATGAAATGGTTGTAAGCCTTCTTATAGAGTTCTTCAGGAGATAGACCTGCAAGGCTTTTCAGCTCATCTTCCTTTTTCTCCTGCACCGGCACACTTTCTATTTTCTCAGGTTTGGGGGATTCTGGAATTATTTCCTCCTTTGGCGGGGGTGGAATTTCCTTTACCTCAGGCTGAGGCGGCGGCGCAGCCTTCTCTTCTACAGGCAGTTCAATTATTGGACCTTCTTCAACCTTTGCAGATAGATTGAAAAGCTGATTTTCTAAGTCCTTTGATTTATCTTCAAAATGCTGTAATTTATTTTCAATACCGGATATTTTTACCTCCACATCAGTATTGCTTTTTTGAATATCAGCTATCTGGCTTTTTAGATATGCAATATCCTGTTTTAAAATATCGGTAGTTTTGTCAGTGCCACAGCCGATAACAGCTATTGCAAAAAATATCATTAAAGAGAGCAATCTATTTTTATTTTGCCTCATCAATATCCTCCAATACTTTTTTAGACTTATCTTCTTTAACTTCCGAGAATTATAGATAAATAGTCATTACCTGTCAAGGGAATACCTCATTAGATTTATGAACTTTGATTTATCACCTAATTTGAATTATACTACAATTCATTGAAGGTAGGTAATATGGAAGAAGTTTCTTTTAATTGTCATAAATGTGGAAACTGTTGCAGTGACCCAAATGGCTGGGTTTATCTTGATAATGAAGATATTAAAAGACTCGCCCTCTTTTTCAATCTTCAACCCTTTGAGTTTACTGCCAAATATGTGAAGTATTATAAAGGAAATGCGGTATTAAGCGCCCCTGCTTTTAACGAGCCCCAAACTGCAATTGATATAGATTATGATACATCCCATTATTTTTCAGAAGCTCTTCATGATTTCCCATCTCAACAATCTCACCGTCATGGATTACGATTATTTTATCCACATATCTTATTGTGGATAGCCTGTGTGCAATTATAATGGAGGTGCGGTTTTTAATTAATTTACGGAGGGCATCCCTGATTAAAATCTCAGTTTCTGTGTCCACACTTGATGTAGCCTCATCAAGGATTAATATCTTTGGATTAAATGCCAATACCCTCGCAAATGAAATGAGCTGTTTCTGTCCGAGTGAGAGAGTGCTCCCCCTCTCCTGAACATCTTCTTTATATCCCTTTGGCAATTTTTCTATAAATCTATGGGCATGGACAATCTCTGCCGACTCATAGACCTTCTCTATTGATATCCCGTCCTCACCCAGTCTTATATTATTTTCAATATCGCCTGCAAATAGGAATACATCCTGTAGGACTATCCCGATATTTCTCCGTAAAGATTTTTTATCAATATCTCGTATATCAATATTATCAATTAATATTCTCCCCTTTTGAATATCGTAGAACCTTCCGAGGAGATTTATAATAGATGTCTTGCCTGCACCTGTCGCACCGACTATGGCAGTACTTTCACCCGCCTTAAGGTGAAACGATATGCCCTTCAATGTCAAATCCCCCCCATTCCCCCCTTTATTAAAGGGGGGGCGAGGGGGATTATAAGAGAACCATACATCTTTAAATTCAATATCTCCTTTTACATCTCTTAAAAGTACAGGTTTTTCTGGATTCTGAATTTCTTCGGATGTGTCAAGTAATTTAAATATCCTTTCTGATGATGCCATTGATGCTTGCATTATGTTATATTTTTCTGCAAAGTCCCTTACAGGCTGGAAGAACCTCTGGACATACTGAATAAATGCCACCATCACACCAAGCTGTATCCCGCCCCTTATTGCCTCGCCGCCTCCATGCCAGATAATGACCCCGACAGCAATAGCAGAGAAAAATTCTATACTGGGGAAATAAATGGCATTATAGATAAGAGACCTCATCTGCTCATCCTTATTCTCTATATTTATCCTGTCAAATCTCTTAAAATTTTCATCCTCTCTGTTAAATACCTGCACTGTGCTCATACCTCCTATATTTTCCTGAAGATATGAATTCAGTTTGGCAAGATTTGTCCTTATATTCCTGTAAGAATCCCTTGCCCTGTCCCTGTAAAATTTTGTCGCATAAAGGAGGGGAGGAAGGACAATGAATGTCAGGAGTGCAAGTTTAAGGTTTAAAATTAATAGGGCGATGGCTATGCCTATGAGTGTGAGGAGGTCTCCAATTGCAACAACAATCCCCTGAGTGAACATCTCATTTAAAACCTCTATATCGTTTACAAGCCTTGTGACAAGCCTGCCGATGGGATTATTATTGAAAAACGAGAGGGACATCTTCTCTATATGGGCAAACAGCTTTACCCTTATATCATACATTGCCCTCTGTCCGGTTAACTGCATTATATAAACCTGTGCATATTGGAGAGAGAATGTCAGGAGTAAAACCATAAAATAGACAGCCATTATGAAATTCAGCCCGTTCCAGTCGCCATTGAGTATGTAGTTATCTATGGCTATCTTTGTAAGATATGGCCCTGACAGGTTCAATATAGAAATGATAATCAGTAGGAGTATAGATATAGTGAGTTGTTTTTTATATGGCTTAAAAAATCCGAGGAGCCTCCTCATCAGCCTCGCATCATAAGCCTTTCCTATAATCTCATCTTCATGAAGATTTGCCTGCATTCACTCCTCCACGATTTCCATCTCAGAGAAAACCTGTTTTTTGTAAATACGATTATAGAGGCCGCTTTTTGAAATAAGCTCATCATGGCTTCCTGTCTCCGCTATTCTCCCATTTCCCATTACAGCAATCATATCCGCCTCTTTCATTGTAGAAATTCTATGAGAAATTAAAATGACAGTAATATCCCCGATAGAAGAATTCGAGGACATGTCTTTTAATGACGACATTATATTTGTAAATACCCTTCCCTCCGTGGACGCATCCAAGTTTGAAAAGGCATCATCAAGTATCAGTATCTTTGGTTTTTTAATGATTGCCCTTGCAATCGCCACCCTCTGTTTTTGTCCGCCCGACAGAGTTACACCCCTTTCACCAATTACTGTATTGATGCCATGCGGAAATATTTCTATATCCCTTTCAAGTCCTGCCATTGCTACAGCCTTCTCAATGTCATTGTCGCTAATATTATTTACACCAAAGACTATGTTCTCTCTTATCGTATCTGAAAAAAGAAACGGCTCCTGTTCTACATAACCGATGTTATCTCTTAGTATTTTAAGTGGTATCCTTTTTATATCAACTCCGTTAATAAAGATTGAATCGTCAGGGGCATCGTATATCCTCATTATCAGTTTAACCAGTGTGCTTTTTCCTGAGCCGACAGCACCTGCCAATGATAGTGAACTTCCAGCCTTAATATTCAGATTAATATCCGAAAGAATATTATTTTTGCCAGTGTATGAGAATGTGAGGGATTTAATTTCTATTTCCCCCTTTTCCCTCCTCCCCTTTGTAAGGGGAGGTTGGGTGGGGTAGAAGATGGGGATTGGAGATGTAGTCCCATCATAAATCTCCTCCTTTACATTCATAATCTCTTCAATCCTTCGCATGGAGGCAATCCCCCTCTGTGAGAGGTTTATCATAAATCCTATTGCAGCCATTGGCCATGTGAGCATTGCCAGATACCCGTTAAATGCGACATAACTGCCGAGGGTCAGTTGCCCCCTTATCACTTCTCTGCCTCCAATCCAGAGGACAAGGGCAGTTGCAAGGCCTGTGGTAAAAACCATCAATGGGAAAAATGCACCTGAAATTTTTGTGAGTTCTAAATTTTTATTTATAAGCTGCTCGTTAAGTTTCTTAAACCTGTTTAATTCGTTCTCCTCCTGCACATAAGCCTGTATGACCCTTATCCCTGCAATATTCTCGTGAACCATTGAGCTTATCTCCGATAATTGTTTCTGGACAGATTCAAACCTCTGTCTTATCTCCTTACTGAATTTCAAGACAATAATAGAAACCAGTGCCATAGGCAGGAGGGAGATGCCGGTAAGTTTGGGGCTTATAAATATCATAAGTATGAGACAGGTGGTCATTATTACTGCGGTATCAACAATAATTACACTCCCGATACCGAGAAACTCCCTTACAGCCTGAAGGTCGTTGGTGGCTCTGGACATAATATCCCCTGTCTTTGTATGCTGGAAAAATCCCCAATGCAGCCTCTGCAAGTGCTTAAAATAATCGTTTCTCAAATCATATTCCACCTTCCTTGAAATGCCGAAGAGGTGTTTCCTCCAGTAGTAGCGGAATACTGCCTGGAGTCCGACTGCAGTTATGATTAAGACAGAATATTTTATAAGGGGGACAACCCCCTTTAGTTCCCCCTTAACAAAGGGGGATTCAGGGGGCTGAACAAAGCTTTTACCTATGTAATCAATGGCAAGTTTGATTAGCCATGGAGGCAGGAGTCCGAGTGCATCGGTTAAAATAAGGGCGATTATGCCGGCTATTAATTCATATTTGTATTTCCTTGTATATGTATAGAGATTTTTTAATGCATCCACTTTTTATGATTATACTACAGTGTTGGTTAATCCCTCAATTCGCCCTAAAAATTCGTTTGACACATTCAGATTTCAGGGAGTAAACTTATGCAATTCGTCATTCCTGCCTGTGCGTGGAGGCACGCAGACAGGCGTATCATTCGTGTTGGCAAGAAACTTATAAAAATTTGCCACAGAGGCACAGAGACACAGAGATATTAAAACTTCTTTAAATATTTATTTTCCCCTCAGTGCCTCAGTGTCTCAGTGGCTAAAATTAGGTTTTTGTCCTTAAACAGGGGGTGTTAAACATGATATTAAAAAGGCATATATTTACAGTCATTGGCCGTATCTGTCATTGCGAGCCCATACACCAATATATAGATATGGGGGCGAAGCAATCTCAAAGATTTCCTATACACAAATGTAAATGATGGAAACTTATTATGCCATTAGAAGTTGTAATTAAAGAACATGCAAGATTTGAAGCATGGCGAAGAGGTATCACAGAGGAATTTATAAGATTTGTCATTAAAAATCCACAGCAGAAGTTATCTGCTAAAAATGAGCGGATTATAATACAAAATAGGTATTATGATAAGATGGAAAATAAAGAAATGCTTATAAGAGTTATAGGGGTTGAGACATCTGAAGAATTCATTATAATAACAGCTTATAAGACATCCAAAATTAATAAATATTGGAAGGAGGAAGCAAGATGAAAGTGATATATGACCCAGAAACAGATACCCTGAGCCTTATTTTTAGAGAAGAGAGGATAGCCGAAAGTGATGAGGTTAGAGAAGGAGTAATTATAGATTACAGCGAAGATGGAAAGGTCGTATCAATGGAGATACTTGACGCATCAGAACAAATATCAGAGCCGCAGGGAATATTGTTTGAGCTTAAAGGAAAAGAAAAGACTATCGCTTAACGGCTTACCATAAAGATGCTTATAAAAAGCTGAAAGGGGGTGGAGCATGAGATATTTTTCTGTAATTATTGCTCGCATCTGTCATTGCGAGGTGAAACCGAAGCAATCTTTGTTCCCGTTTAAAAACATAACGGGACGTGTTTGGGTAATTATTATTGCACTGTTTTTATTTTTCCCTTCTCTTGGTTTTGCAGAGACTAAAGAAATCATTTCTGAAGGCACATACAATATGGGTGATGGGGAGACGCCGAGTGTTGCAGAAAGCAGGGCATTGCTTCAAGCAAAGAGGACTGCCCTTGAGCAGGCAGGGACTTATGTGGAGAGTTACACAAAGGTTAAAAACCTTCAATTGACAGAGGATGAAATCAAGGTTCTATCATCAGGGATAATGGAAGTGGAGTTCCTTGATAAAAAGAGGACTGTTGTTGGAGATGGGATTCACTTTTGGGTCCAAATCAAGGCAAAGGTCAATCCTGATAAAATTGAGGAAATGGCAAAGAGGGTCAAAGAGAGAGCAGTTGTAGAGGATTATAAGAACATACAGGAGGCTTATGACAAGAGCCAGAAGGATATTGAGGAATTAAAGAAACAGTTGGCACAGGCAAAGGGAGAAAAGGAAAAGAAACAGGTAGAGGCAAAAATAACAGATGAGGAGAGACTCTTTCAGGCTAATGAGTGGTTTGAAAAGGGCAATAAGCATAATTTAGATTTTACATGGACAGAAGTAGAAAAG
>Ga0209324_10000103_pt1 | contig 50585 bp, 49 predicted proteins | sample Rifsed19ft3_FD_184015 | JGI IMG/M metagenome (GOLD analysis project Ga0209324, IMG submission 184015) | Soil microbial communities from Rifle, Colorado, USA - sediment 19ft 3 (version 2) | ecosystem: Environmental > Terrestrial > Deep subsurface > Rock core/Sediment | place: Rifle, Colorado...
CGGCGGAAGGGCTGAAAAAAGTAGCCGCAGCTATTTCAGTGAACGGCGGGATGGAAGCGGTTCAATTACGCGTCGCGGAAAAAACGGTAGAGCAATTCGGACATCTTGCCAAGGCGACAAATACGCTGATATTGCCTTCTAATTTTGGAGATATGTCCTCCATTATTGCGACGGCCATGACTGTCGTAAAGCATATGGAACCAAAGATCAAGCCGCAATAATCAGTAGTTCGATCCCAGCGCGGCCCACCAGACAAAAGAAGGGGCTACGGAGAAATCCGCAGCCCCTTTTACTCTTCCGGCGATACCCTTATTACCCTTTAGAGCACGACGACCTCACGGCCTTCCAGTCGACGTCAGGCAGGATGGGCTCTGTCTTTTTTGTCCGGGGCGTATTCGCGATGTGCTTTTTTATGCTCTCCACCCTTGAGGCTGTCGACGGGTGCGTCGAGAGATAACTTAGATAGGCCTCGGCGCTCTCTGCGTCCTTGTCCTTGCACTCGCATTCCCGCATGCGCTCGAAGAACGTGACAAGGCCGTTCGGGTCCGTGCCTGAATTGACGAGGAGCTCTGCTCCCTTCCTGTCCGCCTCGTCCTCGAGCTCCCTCGAGTAGCTCAAACTCCCGAGCGTGCCTGCCGCGCCGGATATCCCGCTGAAATCCCCGAAGGCCAGGCTGAAGAGTATCCCGGTCGAGAGGCCCTGGAGCATGCCCTGAGTAGAGTGGCGTTGAAGCACGTGCTCCATCTCGTGGGCCATGACGCCTGAGAGCTCTTCAGGGCTCTCGGTCGCCTCGATGAGGCCTGAAAAGAGGACTATGTGCCCCCCCGGCGCGGCAAAGGCGTTCACCATCGGGTCGTCAAGGATGTAGAGCCTGAAGTCGTAGGGGTTTGCAGGCGTGGCCGCGTCGAGCCTCTGCAAAATCCTCTCGACAGAGGCTCTCAATTCGGGCGATGAGCACTCTGGTATGATGTCCGTCACGCCTTCCACGAAAGACCTTCCCAGCCTCTCCTCGACTGAGGGCGGGACGTGCCTCGCCGCGAAGGAGACCGCGGCGGGTATGGCCCAGGAATAGGCGACGGCGGCGACTGAAAGCGTAACGAGGGCGGCTGCCGGTATTACGTAGAGGCCTTTCCCTGCCCTCTCGGGCCTCAGGAATTTCCTGCCGTGCTTCGGGGCTATCTCGCGGAGCGTCCGAATGAACTCAGGGTCGTCGACTATGAGGGCCTCGGAGCCGCGCTCGAGCCTTGCAGGCTCGCCCTCGTTGGCTCCCTGGGTCTGGACGACATCATCGAAGGGCCATCTGATAGATGAGCCGTTTTTTTTTATGACGAGGCCTTCCGGCGAGGCAGACACCTCGACCTCGTGCCTCCGGGCGGTCCGGCCGTCGTAGTAGTACGCCTGCCAGAAGAGCCTCACGCCATTACATCGCCATGTCGATGTCGAGCACGCCCGCGAGGCCTTCGCCTACGGCCTTCGCGTTCTGCGGGGCGTGGGCAATCTTGCCGAACTCGACCTCTCCCTTCATGGTGAGGTGCCTCGAGAGGAAATTCACGCCGCGAACGATGACCCAGGGATAGGCAAAGCCCAGTGTGAGCGCAATGAGGAAGAGGTTGCCGACCGTGAAGTTGAAGAGCTCCCGCCCGGTCGCGTCAAAGGTGAAGCGCGCCTCCCCGAACGAGGTATGCCCCCAGTCGTAGCGTCTGACCTTGGCCGAATACCAGAACCAGCAGAGGCCGAGCGTTGGTATGGTAAGGAGCCATGCCTTGAGGAAGACCTTCCTTATATCCTCCGCCCTGCCGTCATAGCTGAACGGGGCTGTGCCGTAGTTGCTCTTCGCGCGCCAGAACCCCTCCTTGTGTACGTGGAAGTAGGGCGAGTAGAGGCCGAAGGTGAGAAGCGTGAGTACCGTGCCCTTTATATGGAGGAGCGTGTACTCCTTCGCAGTGCCCTTGAACGAGAAGGACGCGCCGTGCCAGGATGTGCGGCTGAGCTTATATCTCCGTGACCCGACCAGCACGGCGGGGAGGAGCATGAATATGACGGGGACCACGAGTAACGCGAAGGCCGGGTGCACGAACGACGACAGGGCGTTTGGCACGCCGAGGAGCAATGCTATTATGGCCGCAGCCTTCATCCAGCCGATGAACAGCTCTTTGCCGGTGCCGGTGAAGCTGAACCTCTCGCCCATGAGCTCTGTGGAGCTGTAGAGGTACCTGCGTATCTTCGCCTTGCCCCAGAAGTGGTAGACGCCGAAGGTAAGGAGGGCAAGGAGGTTGCTTACCACGTAGAGGCGCAAAAGCGCAAGGCTCTTTCCGTTGAACGAGAGCTTGCGCGCGGCAGGCGCCTGGGGCTTCCCCTTCGCGGCGGAGAGCGGGATGACCTTCTCTTCCCTTGCCCTGGGCTCCGGTGTCCCGGTCTCAGGCGTCTTTGCCTCGATGGCAGGCAGCTCGATGGCAGGCACCTCAATGGCCTTGCCTTCGGTTGGCGCGGCCTGCTCTGTACAAGAGTCCGCCGGCCGTTCCACGCCCGGTGTCTCAGGCTCAGGCGGCATGCTGAAAAGGAACTTGTGATCGCATCTGGGGCAGGTCGCCGTGGCGCTCCTGAAGTTCAGTTTCCGCGGGTCTGTATCTCTTTCGTAATTGCACGCCGGGCATGTTATCTGCAAGGCAGCTCTCCTTTTAAGTTTATTCAATCCCTTATCGCCTGCGCCGCGAGAAAACTTGACCGGTTTTTAACCGGACGTTCCAGTCTGTCAACAGGTGTTTACAGCGCCGGTTTTCCTTCCAAAGATTACAGGCCGGGGTTAAAATAAACATACCTTTGATTTTACTGCCCTTTTGGCCCAAGGGAACAAGCCTGAAGGCTGGCCCGTTTATATCCGTATGCATGAGAAAGACAGCGACCTATATCTCATAGAAAAGTCCAGGAAGGGCGATGACTCGGCCTTTGAAGCCCTCGTCATCAGGCACCAGGACAGGGTCTTCAACATCTGCCGTTATATGCTCGGCGAGAGGGATGCTGACGACGCCGCCCAGGACACGTTCATAAAGGCATACAGGAACCTCGGCAGTTTTACGCCCTCGCCGGGCTTCTCCGCATGGATTTCGCGCATCGCCGTGAATACCTGCATCGACTACAGGAGAAGGCCGTCCCACCTCTCATTGACCGCCGCGACCCCCGAGGGAGAAGAGTACACGCGCGAGCTGTCGTCAGGCGCGCCCGGGCCTGAGAGTTCCCTTGAATCTAAACGGGCAGGGCTCGCCGTGGCAGAGGCGATTGGAAGGCTGCCCGGGAAACTGAGGGCCGTGGTGGTGTTAAACGAGATAGAGGGATTCTCATACGAGGAGGTCGCGGCTCAACTGGAGATCCCGGTCGGCACGGTAAAGTCGAGGCTCTCAAGGGCAAGAGAGGTGTTGAGGAGGCTCCTCTCCTTTGCAAGGGAACAAATATGACTGACAGAGCGTTTACATACAGGAGGGGATAGATGGACTGCAAAAGGGTAAAGGCGCTTATGGAAGAAGGCACGGGCGCGCTTCCAGGCAGCGAGCAGAACGCGCTCAGGGAGCACCTCGAGGCCTGCGAAGGGTGCGCGCGGGAATCAGGAGAGTTAAGCGTGATGCGCTCTCTTCTGAGCGCCGCGCCGAGGCACAAGGCCCCTGCGGGCTTTTCCGCCAGGGTAATGGCGCGGATAAGGCTCGAGGAGGAGGCCGCCAGGGAGCCCGGCTTCTTCAGATGGCTCATGTCCATGCCATTGCATATCAAGGCCGCTGAGGCTGCGGCTGCGGTGCTGGCCATCTCGATCGGGGTCTGGTCCGCCGGGTTCCTTTCTGAGAGGATAGCCGCCGGGCAGACAACTGAAAACTATACGGAGCTGGCTTCACTGGAAGAGCTCGATACGGTGCCGCCCGGGTCAATGGGAGACATGTATCTTTCAATAAAGGAGAACGGCAATGAGCAGTAAGGCCATTAAATTAGCGCTTCTGATCTCGCTACTCTTCAACTTATCAATAATCTCGGCGGCCGGGTACTTCTATTACAGGGACGTCATGTGCGGCCCTTCCGCCAGGGCGGAGAAGAGGCACGCTGCCTTCGCGAAGAAGCTGGACCTCACGGCTGAGCAGCGGGAGAAGATGCGCCATGAGGAGCAGAGGTTCACAAGCGCGACCGAGGGCGCCCGGGCCGAGCTTGTGGCGAAGAGAAAGGCGCTTCTGGCAGTCCTGAAGGAGGACCGGCCGGACAGGGCGGCGATTGACGCGATACTTTCGGACATGGTCGCGCTCCAGGGGAAGATAGAGGCCCAGGCAATGGAGCACATCATAAACGAGAAGTCCGTCCTCGACAAGGAACAGCAGGCCAGGTTCATGAATCTGCTTGAGAAGCGGCTTGAGAGGGCGCACTCGCGCGAACAGAGGCACCAGGAAAGGGGCTTTGCCCGGTAAGCGAAACGCAAAAAGGAGGAAGTATGAAAATGTCACTTGGAAAACCGGCCATGATGCTGGCGGTATTGTTTGCCGCCTCTTCATTCGCGGTGCTCCCTGCCCGCGCGGACATGGAGGCGAAAGATGGCAAGGCGTCACATGAGTATTGCGGCGGCAAGAAGCACCATGACGGATACGGCAGGCTGTCGTCGAAGGAGCAATGGAAGAAGTCGCTTACCGGCGGGCAGGCCTCAGAGATCTCCGGCCTTCGCCTTTCCTTGAAGAAGGAGCTTGCCGCCGTCAAGGCAAAGCTGGGGCTCAAAGAGGCGGAGATAGACGGCCTGCTGGTCTCCGATGCCCCTGACAGGGCGGCCCTGGATAAGCTCGTAGGCGAGGCCGCGGATCTGAAAAAAGAGATGATGAAGGCGAAATACGCCCACATGGTAAAGGTCAGAAGCCTCCTTGCCGCCGAGCAGAAGGCCATGTTCGACACGGCGGTCTTGATTGGCGAAGGTCACAGGCATCGCCACTGAACGTCTTGTCGCCGTAACGAGCGCGGGAGAGACGCCGGTTGAGCCTTGCCTCCGAGATGGACGCGCTGGCAGAGAAGGAAAGGGCATCAGTCGCGGCAGTGAGATCGCTTGACAAACCGGCCGCTCTCCGTTAAACAGGTTTATGCGCGCCTTATGGATTTCCTTGCGGCGCGTGCGAGAGCATAAACCAGCAACGGAATGAAAGGGGCCGGATATGGGACTTGCTAAGAAAGCAGTGAAGGTATCGGTGGTTATTTTTGTCGCCCTTGCGCTCGCCTTCCTCGCGGCCTTCATCCTGACCTCAGGCGATCATCATCTCCTCAAGACAGCCGCGGAAGACCCGTCTGTGCCGCGCGTTAATATCAACGGCAACGTCTTCCACGCCGAGGCCTTCGGCGACCCGGAAAAGCCCGTGGTCATCGTCATCCACGGCGGCCCTGGCTGGGATTACAGGAGCCTCCTGCCCCTTAAGGCGCTCTCGGACGAGTTCTACGTGGTCTTCTACGACCAGCGCTCTACGGGCCTCTCGCCGCGCGTTGCCCCGGAGGGGCTTACGCTGGAGAGCACGCTCTCCGACCTCGATTCCATCGTGGACCACTACGGCATGGGGCGAAAGGTGCATCTCGTGGGACACTCCTGGGGCGCCATGCTCGCGTCCGCATACCTGGGCATGCACCCTCAGAAGGTAAGCCATGCCGTGCTCGCTGAGCCGGGCTTTCTCACGACTGAGCTCATGAAGGAATCGAAGGCGAGCTTCGGCCCGAGGCTGGAGGCGGGCTTTCTCTACAGGGCAGGAAGGGCATGGTTCGAGTCCCTCCACATCGAGGGCGGCAGTGACGCGCGCCTCGATTACATCATAGGGCAGGTCGCGCCCTACGCCAACCCCGAATTTTTCTGTGGGGGGGATATCCCAGAGGCGGCAAAGCTCCACTGGAGGCCCGGCTCCGCTGCCATGCAGGCCATTATGCGCTCGGCAATGGACAAGGACGGCGTAATACAAATCGACCTTACAAAGGGCGTTGAGCGCTTCACCGGGCCGGTCCTCTTCCTTGCCGGCGAATGCAATACCCTCGTTGGAGAGGCGCACCAGGCCAAGCAGGCTAAGTTTTTCAAAGACGCCGAGCTTCTGGTCATAAAGGGCAGCGGGCACCTGATGTTCGGGGAAAGGCCGGTAGAGACGATAGCGGCGGCGAGAGGGCATCTCAGGCAATGACCTTCGTATACCTCGCGCCTGCTTTCAAATGGATTGAAAAAAAAGAGTGTTTGTTTTAAAATCCGCATACTTAGATTAAATCCCGCTTTTTGGTCGTTCAATCGTGAGCAATTCAGAAAAGAGAGCCGTCATCATAGGGGCGGGCCCGGCCGGGCTCACAGCGGCCTATGAGCTTATCGAAAAAGGCATAAAGCCCGTCATATTCGAGCAGACCTCGGATATCGGCGGCATCTCCAAGACGGTCAATTACAAGGGCAACAGGATAGACATCGGCGGCCACAGGTTCTTCTCGAAGTCCGACAGGGTCCTCGACTGGTGGCTCAGGATAATGCCCTTGCAGGGCGCGCCCGCGAGGGATGAGCTGATCCTCGGGAAGGATTTCTCGCGCAAAGAGGTCGAGCGCATCATGGAAGGCGCTCACTCGTCCGGCAGGCACTTCCCTGACCCCGAGAAGACAGACGGCGTCATGCTCGTAAGGAGCAGGCTCTCGCGCATCCTCTTCCTCCGCAAGTTCTTCGACTATCCCATAAGCATGAACGTGGACACGGTCGCGAAGCTCGGCGCGGTCCGCCTCGCCAGGATACTTTTGAGCTATGCCCGGGCAAGGGCCTTCCCCGTAAAGGAAAATTCCCTCGAGGACTTCTTCATAAACAGGTTCGGCAGAGAGCTCTACGCGACCTTCTTCCGCGACTATACGGAGAAGGTCTGGGGCGTGCCCTGCACAGAGATAAGCCCGAGCTGGGGCGCCCAGCGCATAAAGGGCTTATCTGTCACAAAGGCCCTCGCGCATGCTGCCAGAAAGGCCGTATCAAAGGACAGGAGCCTTAAGCAGAAGGGGACGGAGACGAGCCTCATAGAGCGTTTCATGTACCCGAAGCTCGGCCCCGGCCAGATGTGGGAAGAGGTTGCCCGTCTGGTTACCGAGCGCGGAGGCGAGATACACATGAACGCCTCCGTTGTCGGCCTTGAGCTGGCCGGGGACAAGGTCGCCGGAGCCGTTGTCAGGGACGAGAAGACCGGCAGGACGAGCGCGCACAGAGGCGACTGGTTCCTCTCGAGCATGCCTGTAAGGGAGCTCGTTCGGGCTATCGGGGAAGGCGTGCCGGATGACGTGCGCAGGATCTCCGAGGGCCTCGTCTACCGCGACTTCATAACCGTGGGCATGGTCCTGAAGAAGCTCCGGATCAAGAACGAGACCAGGATAAAGACCATCAACAACATCGTCCCGGACAACTGGATATACGTGCAGGAGAGCGACGTCAGGCTCGGCAGGATCCAGGTATTCAACAACTGGAGCCCCTACCTGGTCAAGGACCCGGACACCGTCTGGATAGGCCTCGAGTACTTCTGCAACGAGGGAGACGGGCTCTGGAGCATGACGGATGAGGCGCTCGCTGACTTTGCGTCAAAGGAGCTTGAGAAGATAGGCGTTGCCGCCAGGGAAGACGTATTGGACGCCACGGTGCTCCGCATGCCCAAGTGCTATCCGTGCTATTTCGGCACCTACTCGAGCTTCGATGTGATAAGGGAGTATGTTGACAGGATTGAGAACCTCTTCCTCATAGGCCGCAACGGCATGCACCGCTACAACAACCAGGACCACTCCATGCTCACCGCGATGGCCGCCGCCGGGAACATCTCGAAGGGGATAAGGTCAAAGGAGAACATCTGGTCCGTGAACGCCGAGGAACAATATCATGAATCGAAGTAGCGGGCGCTTGGCAAGGTTCTCGCTGACTACTGCTCTTTTCACAGCCGGCATAATAATCGGCTCCCTTCTCTGGAACAGGATATCCCTCCCTTTCGAGAACCCATGGGGCGTCACCGGCCTTTTTACCCTGATCCAGTACAACCCGGCTAACAATATCTTAAGGTTCATCGTCTTCATAATATCCCCCTTTTTCCTGCTCTCCATCTTCTATCTGCTCTCAAGGGGGCGTTTGAGAGAGAGCACCTTCCCTGCTCCGGCCGCCGAAACACCTGCGGCTGCGCAAAAAGGCGTTCTTGCCTTTCTCGTCCTGATGCTCTTCTCAGTGATAGTCGCCCTCAATTACCCTGAGCGCGGTCTTTACGAGCGCGTGGACACCTTCCATGAGGGGGAGTCCCTCGGCACTGCCGTATCCCATGAGGCGGGCCTGGTCCCATACAAGGACTTCATCTTCGTGCACGGAGCCTACCAGGACCCACTGCGCTCGATAGCCGCCTTCAAGCTCTTCGGCAGGTCTATAGGCGCGGTGCGGGCATTCGAGAACCTTCATGAGCTCGCCGCCTTTGTCCTCCTCGGCCTCATGTCCTGGAGGCTCTTCGCGGGAAGCTTCGTCTTCGCATTCAGCGCACTTCTCATCTCGGCCGTTTACATATTCGTAGAGCCTGTCCCTGAGTTCATGCCCTCCCTCATCCTGTGGAGGGAGTCGCTCGCATTCCTCTTCGTCCTCGCTGCGCTCTCGTTGAACGCCAGGATGCGCCGGGGCGAGAAGGGCGGGGCCGGGCTCTTCGCTGCGGGCTTTTTCTTCTCCTTCATACCCATTGCCTCTTTCGCCTGCTCGATCGACAAGGCCTTCTACATCACGGCTACGTTCATCGCGCTCTCGCCGCTGCTGTATTTTTTCTCGTTCAGGGGATGCAGGACCTTTCTCGCTTCGATAGCCGTCGGCGCGGCGGCCGGGGCGGCTGTGCTCGTTGCGGTCCTCGGGGAGGGGGCCGGAGCGTTCTTTGAATATGTTTTTTTGCGCCTGCCCAGGTACAAGGAGCTCATGGACGGGCTGGTCTACCCTTTCAAGACCCCTTCCGCGTACCTCTTCCTCGTCCTCATGGCATTTAACCTCTTCTGGATCGGCATGAGGTTCCTCCGCGAGATCGGCGCCCGGGGCGCCTTGGGCGCAGGGGCGTTTTTCAGGGGCAATCTCATCGAGCTCACGCTCCTTCTCCTTTCGATATTCATGATGAGGAGCGCGCTCGGCAGGGCAGACCTCCCGCACATAGCTTACAGCGCGTGCTTCACATACCTGCTATCGCTCTATCTCCTCTTTACCGGCCCCGGCATTCGCCTTTTTGCCAGACCGGCATTCAGGCAGGCAGTAAACAGGGGTTCGGCGGCACTGGCAGCTTTGCTGATCGCGTTCGGCATATACAGGATACAGAGCCAGGACCTTTTGAACAGGAACTTCCCGTATCACGTGAGCGACTCCGAGCTCATACCGCCCAACTACAAGGCCGCCATATCGTTTCTCAAAGAGAACCTCGGGCCGAATGAGCACTTCTTCACCATGACCTCAGAGGCGGCCTGGTACTACTTTGTCAACAGGCCTTCGCCTACGCGTTTTCCTGTGGTGTGGTTCGCGATGCCCAGATTCTATCAGCAGGAGATAATAGAGGACCTCGAGGAGAAGAGGGTAAAGTACATAATCATGTCCAACTCCAACTGGTCGAACAAGATAGACAAGATAAGCAGCAAATCGAGGCTCCCCATTGTGAGGGACTACATATACGCCAACTACACCGTCCTTGGCATGATAGACGACCACGAGATCTGGGTAAGGAAGGGGGCCGGTCCTCCTACCAGCTCAACCAACGGGCTATGAAGGCGTTGCCCCTCCTCAAGAGGAGCTTTCTCGCCTCGTCGCCGAAGAGGATGAGGGCCGCGAAGGGCAGCGCGAGCGAGAGCTCGGCAGCGGTAAGCGGATAAGTGCCAAAGACCTTATGCGCGACCGGGTTGTAGACTATTATCCAGAGGAGCGTCAGCTCCGCTGCGATGCCGAAGAGTATGAGCCTGTTCGAAAGAAGGCCTTTCTTGAAGACCGACTCCCGCCTTGTCCTGCAGACAATCACATTGGCAATCTGGCAGACTACTATGCTTGCGAAGAAGGCCGTGACGGCCTTCATGTAAAGGGGGTCGGAAGGTAAGAGCGCCTCTCCCCAGGTCCAGCCCCCGGCATAGAGGACGGTGAAGTAGGCGTAAAAGCCTGCCGCGGCCTGCACCATCCCGAAGAGCCCGTAGGAGATGAACAGGAGCCTCGGGGAGAGAAGCCTCTCGGTCCGCGGCCTCGGCGGCAGCTTCATCACGTCGTCCTCCGGTGTTTCCTTGCCCAGGCCCAGGGCTGGCAAGAGGTCGGTGCCGAGGTCAATGGAGAGTATGAGGAGCACTGTCAACGGCAGCGGTATCCCGAGTATTACGAACCCGATGAAGGGCATTATCTCGGGCACGTTGCTCGTAAGTATGTACTGGATGAACTTCCTTATGTTGCTGAATACGGTCCTGCCTTCCTCTATGGCGTTTACTATCGTGGCGAAGTTGTCGTCGAGGAGCACCATGTCAGCGGCCTCTCTCGCCACCTCTGTGCCTGAGAGCCCCATCGCGACCCCCATGTCGGCGTGCTTCAAGGCCGGGGCGTCGTTCACGCCGTCGCCGGTCACCGCGACGACCTCTCCCATGGACTGGAGGGCCTTCACTATGCGGAGCTTCTGCATGGGAGAGGTCCTCGCGAATATGATATCCTCGCCCTTTAAGAATTCCTTTAGCCGCTCTTCGGCGCACCCCTGAAGCTCGTCCCCGGTCATTATCCCTGGCTGCCCGCGGGGGTCTATCATCCCGGCTATCCTGGCTATTGCCTCCGCTGTGAGGCTGTTGTCGCCGGTTATCATTATGACCCTTATGCCTGCGGCCTTGCACCGCGCTATTGCCCCGGGTATCTCCTTCCTCGGCGGGTCTATCATGCCGATGAGGCCTATGAAGACAAAGCCCTCCTCGCTGCCCGAGACCTCGTCCGAGTACGCGAGCGCCAGCACCCTTTCGCCCCTCGAGGCCATGCGCTCGTAGCGGGCCATGACGGCCGCCTTCCGTTCCTCGCCCATGGCAGCTACGGCGCCGTTCGTAAGGCCGCCTTTGCATTTCGCGAGCACGACCTCCGGCGCGCCCTTGAGATAGGCCTTCTGACGGCCGTCCGTCTCGTTTATCGTCAGCATCCTGCGCTTGACCGAGTCAAAGGGCGATTCCCTTAACCTCCTGTTGGCGCTTATTATGCCTGAGACGTTGGCGTGCTGGGCCGCGAACCTCATGAGGGCGGTCTCCGTGGGGTCGCCGTGAAACTCGCCATTTACGAGCCTCGTGTTGTTGCAGAGGACCGAGGTCCTCAAGAGCGCGTCGAGGCCGGGCATGCGCTCGATGCCCTTCTCGTTGACGTTCCTTTCCTCCATGCCTATAAAGAGCGTGTTGACCGATATCCTGTTCTCGGTTATTGTCCCGGTCTTGTCCGTGCAGATGACGGTAGCTGAGCCCAGGGTCTCGACCGACTCGAGCCGTTTGATGAGCGCCTTCCTTTTCGCCATGCGCTCGGATGCCATGCTAAGAGAGAGCGTGACCGTCGGGAGCAGGCCCTCCGGCACGTTCGCGACTATTATGCCTATGGCGAAGATCATGCCCGCAAGGAGCGTGTCTCCCGAGAGAAGGCTTACGCCGAAGAATGTCGCGCCGAGCGTGATGGCTATTATAGAGATGACGCGGATGAAGTGGTTGAGCTCCCGCCGGAGCGGGCTTGCCGTGGCCTCGGTGCGCCTGGTGAGCCCGGCGACCCGGCCTATGTGCGAGCTCATCCCGGTCGCGTAGACAAGGGCCTTGCCGTTGCCGGACTGGACCGTTGTGCCCGAGAAGACCATGTTCCTCGATTCGAGTATGTTCTCGTGAGTGCAGACGAGCTTTCGGAGCTTAGGCTCTGATTCCCCGGTAAGCGACGAATGGTCGACCTTGAGCGTGTTCTCCTCGATGAGCCTGCCGTCGGCCGGGACCCTGTCGCCCTCCTCGAGGAATATGACGTCGCCGGGCACGACGCCCTCGGCGGGGACCGTCTGGCGCGCCCCGTCCCTGAGCGCGTCTATGGTATCGGGCATCATCTTGCGGAAGCTCTCTATTATCCGTTCTGATTCGTACTCCTGTATGAAGGCGAAGACCGCGTTAATGACGACGACGCCGGCTATGGCCAGGCCTATATAGAGGCTGCCCATGCCGGGCGAGAGCCTCTCGGAGGCAAAGGCGAGGAGCGCGCCTGTCCAGAGGAGTATGGCGAAGAAGTTGAAGAGGTGCTTGCCGAAGCGCCTGTAGAGCGGGACCCGCTCCCGGGCTTCGAAGGTGTTTGGCCCGTACTGGCTGAGCCTTTGGGCCGCCTCTCCTCTGGAGAGGCCGCCAGCCGAGGAGGCGAGCCTCGAGAGGAGCTCTTCGAGGCTTATACTGTGCTCGTCGTCGCTGGTTTTTACGTTTTCAGGCATCAGCTCTGTGGTGGTCCGGGTTTTTTTTGCAATAGCCCTATTATATCTTTTTTGAAGGATGCGGGAAGCGGCATTTGCCTTTACGCGGAAAGGAAGTGATTTGGAAGCGGCATGCAAGGCGAAGCAGGAGAGGGATCAGGACTTGAAGAGCTCTTTTAGCTTCTTGAGCGGGTCCCCGGCGCTTCCTTCCCCGCTCCTCTCTCCGAGCTCGAAGAACTCGCAGAAGTTCGCCCTGTCCTTATGGACGACGCGCTCGGCAGAGTTTTCGCGGCATTCGTTGTAGGATGCAGTATCGTAGAACCTGCAGTTGAGGCAGACCTTTACGTCAGAGCCGCACCTGGGGCAGCGCTCGCCCCTGCCGGGCCTGCCCTCAACCTCTATAGTCCCCTTGCAATGGAAGCATTTTGCCATGAAAGATATTTTAACACCGGGAGAGAGAAAAATAAACCCGCGCGATTGACTGAAGGCCTGCCCTCCCATATCCAAGCCCATATCTAACTCCTTATTTATCCTATTCTTTTTTCATTGCCTCGCCGCAGGAGTTCTAATTGTTACAATAATTTCACTCCTTGTGTCTTGACAGCCATAGCTCGATTTTTATACCATATACACCATCCCAACTCTTCTCTCAGGATATGGTTCGGTTGGTTCCGCAACTGCTTTTTTGAAGCTCAGGAGGCAGCATGAAAAGGATTTCCGGGGTAATCGCGATACTGGTTTCTCTCTCCGGCATCTCGCCGGCAGTTGCGGGCGAATACGGTCTTTTAAACGGGCCGGTCACGCTCGTGGCCTATAACTACATCCACATCTCGACCTTCGACGGCTTTGTCGCTGCCCTCGACGAGAGCCGCGAGTACGGCTCGACAATAAAAGAGAAGGCCCCCCAGACCGGCTACAGGAACATACACACCTTTGAGAGCTTTACGGCCATGCTCGTGGATAATTACGACAGCGGGGCTAATAAGAATATACGTAAGCATATAGAGACCTTCCCGTCTCTCGCGGAGAGCTACCCCAGCGAAAGATACCAGGCCATAATGGACAGGTCGAGGTTCACGGCGTTGGATGGCGAGGGCTGCGGCAACGTCCAGGCCGACCTCCTTTCAAACCCGGACTGGGCTGAGGCTGGCTGCATATAGGGTCTCTCTTTTCCTGAGCATGGAAAGGGGGCCTGCTCCGGCCGGCATATGTCCTTCAACGCGCAAGGCGCTATCCACCTTCCTTGACTGCCAGTCAATTCCTGATATATTCTGCATGTATACCTTCTACTCGCCTCAGGGCCTTTAACGGATGCCGGGAAAACCATGTCGAAGCCAAAAAGCGTACCCTGGCGAGGGCTTTTCTTCCTGACTCTCTTCCTTTTTCCCGTTTGTGCTTTCGCGGCGCCGGGCATAGCCGAAAGACCAGGCGGGATGCTTCCCATTGACAGGACCTTTCTTGACGAGACAGGCCGGTCCGTTACGCTCGGAAGCCTCATCGACAGGCCTGTCGTCCTCTCTTTCGCCTATTTCGGGTGCAAAGACGTCTGCAATACCTATCTCGCGAACCTGGCCGATACCTTCGGCAGGATGGACTCTGTCCCCGGCAGGGACTTTACTGCCATTACCATGAGCTTCGATGAGAGGGACACGCCTGAGGACGCCGCCTACAAGAAAAGGAATTTCCTGATGGCCTCCGGCGGCACGATACCGGAGGCCGCCTGGCGGTTCCTTGTAGGCCAGCCTGACTCCATCAACGCGGTAACGGAAGCGGCGGGGTATGAGTTCGCCAGGGCGGACGAGGGCTTCAACCACCCGGGCGCGCTCGTCGTGCTTTCGGCCGATGGGAAGATAATAAGGTACTTCTACGGAGGCCGCATGCTGCCGGCAGACCTCGAGATGGCCCTCCTCGAGGCCAGGGACGGCAGGGTTACAGCCTCCATAAAAAAGGCGGTGCAGTTCTGCTACAGGATAATCCCCGAGGGCAGGGAGGGTTTCTTCCGGGTGCTCAGGTACGCCGGGCTCGCCACGCTCGTATTCTCCGCGGTCTTCATGATCTGGCTCGCAACCGGCAGGCAGGGGAAAAGGGAATAAACGCATGAGTATCCAGGAGAGCTATCTTGAGGCAGGGCCCGGCTCGCGTTTGTTTTCATGGATATTCTCGACAGACCACAAGAGGATAGGGCTTCTCTATCTCATGGTCATAATGAGCCTCTTCTTCGCAGGGGTCGCGCTCGGATTTCTCATGAGGCTCGAGCTCATCTCGCGCGGCCCGACCATCATGGAGGCCCAGACATACAACTCGCTCTTCACGCTCCACGGCGTCATCATGATCTTCCTCTTCATCATCCCGGTCACCACGAGCGTCTTCGGCAACTTCATGCTGCCCATCATGATAGGGGCGAGGGACGTGGCCTTCCCGCGCCTTAACCTACTTTCATGGTGGATATTCGTGGCAGGCGCGGCGCTTGCCTTGGCGACGCTCGCTTTAGGCCCGGCTGACACTGGCTGGACCTTCTACGCGCCATACAGCCTGCGGACCGGACAGTACGTCTCTCTCGCGGTCTTCGCCGTCTTCGTGCTCGGCCTCTCGTCGATACTCACTGGCATAAACATGATAACGACCGTCCACAGGCTCCGCGCTCCGGGCATGACCTGGCACAGGCTGCCGCTATTCGTCTGGGCCGTCTACGCGACCGCGTGGATCCTCGTCATCGCCACGCCCATACTGGGGGTTAACCTCCTCATGGTCATGGCCGAGAGGTTCTTCCATATAGGCGTCTTCGACCCGGCCCTGGGAGGAGACCCCATACTCTACCAGCACCTCTTCTGGATATACTCTCACCCTGCGGTCTATGTCATGATACTGCCGTCTCTGGGCGTCATAGCCGAGATAATCCCGGTCTTCTCCAGGAAGATAATCTTCGGCTACAAGGCCGTCGCCTATTCGAGCATCGGGATCGCGGCAGTGGGCTCGCTTGTCTGGGGACATCACATGTTCGTAAGCGGCTACAGCTACACGGCAGGGGTGATATTCTCGCTCTTCACGTTCCTTGTAGCCATACCGAGCGCCGTGAAGGTCTATAACTTCGTGGGCACGATGTACAGGGGCTCCATCGTCGTAGACACGCCCTTCTATTTCGTGCTCGCCTTCATATACATGTTCGCCATAGGCGGGCTCACGGGCGTGATACTCGGAGCGCTCTCGATTAACATACACCTGCACGACACCTATTTCGTCGTGGCCCACTTCCATTACATAAAGTTCGGGGCCGCCGCGTTGGGCTTCTTCGCGGCGCTCCATTACTGGTTCCCGAAGGTCTTCGGCAGGATGTACAACAGGGGTTTCGCGAACCTCTCCCTGCTTGTTTTCTTCATAGGCTTCAATCTGCTCTTCATGCCGATGTTCGTGCTCGGCTACGAGGGCATGCCCAGGCGGTATTTCGATTACCTGCCGCAGTACGCGAGCCTCCAGGTACTCTCCGTTGTCGGCTCGTGGGTGCTCGTGCTCGGGCTCGTGATGATGTTCGGGAATCTCATAAAGGGGTTATTGAGCGGCAAACCGGCCCCGCAGAACCCCTGGGGCGCGGCCACGCTCGAATGGCAGATTCCCTCTCCGCCGCCCAGGGAGAACTTCAGGGAGATACCCGAGGTGCAGCACAGCCCCTATCACTTCGAGAACGTAAGGCGGGAGCTTGACTGATGAGCGAGGGCATGGAAAGAACGGCGCACAGGGACTACACGGGCGCGAAGATAGGCATGTGGCTATTCCTCTTCACCGAGTTCTTCCTCTTCTTCGCCCCGGTGCTCCTCTACACGATATACAGGTTCAGGTATCACGAGGCCTTCGTCGCGTCGAGCCACGAGCTCGACCTCGCGACAGGCTCGATAAATACGGCCATACTCCTTACGAGCAGCCTGACGATGGCCGTTGCCGTCTCCGCCCTGCAGAGGGAGAGGGCGAGGCTCTGCCTCTGGATGCTCGGGCTGACATTCGCTCTCGGCGCCGTATTCCTCGCCAATAAATATTTCGAGTGGGCCGCGAAGTTCTCCCACGGCATCTACCCGGGGAGCGACGCCCTCGCAGGCGGCCCTCCGGGCCAGGGCATATTCTACGGCCTCTATTTCTTCCTCACGGGCCTCCACGGGCTCCACGTGCTCGCGGGCATGACGCTCATCGGCGTGATGGCCGTCATGGTCCACAAAAAAAGGGTGAGCGCCGCCGACCACGTGAGGCTCGAGAACACGGGGCTTTACTGGCACCTCGTCGATATCGTCTGGATATATCTCTTCCCGATCTTCTATCTGGTCAGGTGAACGGATGCGCGAAAGCGAAGAGAAACACTACATAGCCAGGTACACGACCCTTGTCGTAGTATGGGTCGCGCTTATCGTGCTCACCTGGCTCACGGTCCGGGTGTCGGGGCTGGGCTTCGGGACCCTGAGCATTCTCGCGCCGTTCCTCATAGCGTCGGTAAAGGCCTTCCTCGTGGTCGATTACTTCATGCACCTCAAGTACGAGAGGCCGTTCTTCAAGTGGATACTCCTGGTCGTGCTCGGGATGGTAGTGGTGGTGGCGTGGCTGGTCTATGAAGACGTGGCGTACAGGTAGCAGGCTGCTGAAAAAGCCCCATCTGCTTTGTTGGCCTCAAAGCTCGTCACTGCGACGTACATGAAGAGTACGCCTCGTTCCTCGCTCCCCGATTTAACCGGGGCCTCGCATATGGAGCTTTTTGAGCAGCCTGATTAGGTGGGAAATTAATTACAGGCTGCGGCAATAACCTTCCCCTCCCTTGACGGGAGGGGACTGAGGGGAGGGTGGAGGTATTTCCATCCACCCTGCCTGAATTGCGCGATTAAAACATTGAGGGGCAACCGATGTCAGCGGCGACAGTTCTCGGAAGAGATACAGACCTTGTGTTCCTGGTCATAACGGGCATCTGCGTCCTGCTCGCGGCGGCGATCGTCGCTGTCATGCTCTATTTCGTATTCAGGTACAACAGCAAGAGGAGCCCGTCTTCCTACGAGGTCAAGGCGAGCCCGACGATGGAGCTCTCGTTCCTCGGCGGGTCGGTGGCGCTGGTGCTCGCCATGTTCGTGCTGGGCTGGGACGGGTACGAGGCCATGTACAGCAAGGCGCCTGACGGCGCGCTGGCGGTAAAGACCACCGGGCAGATGTGGCAGTGGAGATTCGAGTACCCCGGCGGCAGGCTCTCGAACAGCCTGATATTGCCGGCGAAGAGGCCCGTAAGAATAGACCTCTCCTCGGCGGACGTGATACACAGCTTCTATGTGCCGGCCTTCAGGGTGAAGCAGGACGCCCTCCCCGGAACACAGAGGTCCATCTGGTTCGTACCTGACACGGAGGGCACATACGACCTCTTCTGCACCGAGTACTGCGGCACGGGCCATTCGCGAATGATAACGAAGTCGGTTGTGGTGAGCGGCGCTGACTTCGAGGCGTGGCTCGCCGGAGTTAAGGAGATAGAGCCCGTGGCGGCCCCCGCTGAGGCGAAGACCGGAGCGCCGGACGGAAAGGCGCTCTACGAGAGCAAGGGCTGCTCAGTCTGCCATTCGATTGACGGCACGACCATTATAGGGCCGACATTCAAGGGGCTCTTCGGATCAAAGGTGAAGGTTACGACCAACGGCAAGGTCCGCGAAGTGGTCGTTGACGAGGAATATATAAGACGCTCCGAGCTTGAGCCGACGGCGGATATTGTCGAGGGCTTCCAGCCCGTGATGCCGCCGCAAAAGGGCGTGTTGAAGGAGGAGGAGATAAAGGCGCTGATAGAATTTATAAAGGGGTTGAAGTGATCGTTATTATGCCGGAGCGAAGTATCTTGAGTGCTGGGTTACTAATTAAATGGTGCGCACGGCGCACCCTACTCGGCTGGCCACGCCAGGGCCTATCATGTTGAGGGCAGGGTGCTTTATCGATGCCATGAACCCTTCCAGCCTTCCTTCAGGGTTCTCCAATACCTTTACCTCAAAGAGGCCGCGTCGATTCTCAACCATATACAAATAATCCTGCCGCCGTTTTATGCCGCTTATCTCGAACTCGAGCTCGCCCATCGCGTGCGCGTCGCTTACTCTCGCGTCCCTGACAGTCCCGGCGCCCGGAACAGCGCCTCCCATGCCGCCCGCAGGCACATTGATTATCATGTCATGGTAGGTCTTCTTCGGGGCGAACCCGGACCTGTTGTAGAGCGAGAAGGAGTCCATGTTCATGGCGCTGCCGACAAGGCGGATAGACTTGAACCCCTTTTGCCTCGCGAAGCCGATTATATGATCGACCAGCGCCCTGCCGACCCCCATACGGAAGAAACTCGGATGGACGCTCATTATCCCGAGGCTTACATGGTATTCCCTTGGATGGTAGAAGCACGCGCCCATCATCTGTCCGGTCTTTTTATTTAAGGCTGCGACGCTGCTGGCAGGGGTAAGGTCGTTATAGATGTCGTAAAACACAGCCGCGTCCCCGGGCTGGCACCTGAAGTAATCGCCGCACCAGCCCTTCCGCAAATACCATGTGTTGAAGGAGCTGTGCACCAAAAGGGCGTACTCGCTTCTGTCAGAGTCTCTGAGATGCCTCAACTCGAAATCAGACATAGTGAATAGACGGCGGCCTTGTGCAGTTTTTTGGATTATTGTTTATACCATGGAAAACATTTCCTAAACAGGATTTTTAAAGACAAATCCCTGTCCGGCCGGGCAGGCAGGATCCCGAACTTCCCGCTTGACAAAAAAGCCCTGAAGGATTAGTATAGAGCCCACAAAAAGGCATCTTCTTCCGTAACTGACGGAATCAAGGTGGGCGGACCACCGGGGAGCGGAAGATCATATATCAGTGTCGACCGTCTGGGCAATGCATGACCTCAACTGAGGTAGTGTAAGGGCCGCAGGCGGTTTTTTTTAGCCCTGGAAATCCTGAATATCATTAAATAAATCCATATCAGCAAGGCCTTAAAAACAAGGAGGAGTTTTCAGTCATGAAGAAGAGGTATCTTTTGGCGCCCGGCCCCACACCAGTGCCCGAGTCCGCGCTCCTCGCGATGGCTCAGCCCATAATCCACCACAGGACCCCGCAGTTCTCCGAAGTCTTCAAGGAGACGGCGGAGCTCCTTAGATACGTATTCCAGACAAAGCAGGACGTGCTCATGCTCGCGGCATCGGGCACGGGCGCGATGGAGGGCTCCATAACTAACCTCTTCTCCCCCGGCGACGAGGTCATCGTCATAAACGGCGGAAAGTTCGGCGAGAGGTGGGGCAAGATCTCCGAGGCCTACGGCCTCAAGGCCCACTGGATAACCGTTGAGTGGGGCAAGGCAATTGACCCGGCGATCGTGAAGAAGGCCCTCGATGAGAACCCGTTGATAAAGGCCGTCCTCGTGCAGGCGAGCGAGACTTCGACCTGTGTCGCCCACCCCGTAAAGGAGCTGGCGGCCCTCACAAAGGACAGGGATTGCCTCCTCATAGTCGACGGCATCACGGGCGTCGGCGTCTTCGACCTGCCCATGGACGACTGGGGCATAGACGTCCTCGTATCCGGCTCGCAGAAGGCGTTCATGCTGCCTCCGGGCCTCGCCTTTGTCGCCCTTAGTGAGAAGGCCTGGAAGTTCCAGGAGACCGCGAAGTGCCCCCGATTCTACTTCGACTACAAGAAGGAGAGGAAGAACCTCAAGGACAACACATCTGCCTATACCCCGGCGGTATCGCTCATAACCGGCCTGAGGGAAGCCCTCCTAATGATAAAGAACGATGGCCTTCAGAACGTGTTCGCGAGGCACGACAGGTTGGCGAGGGCCACGAGGGCGGCCGCCACGGCGCTCGGGCTGAAGCTCCTTGCGCCTGACGCCCCTTCGAACGCCGCCACAGGCGTATTCATGCCGGAGGGCGTAGACGGCGGCAAGCTCGTCAAGTACCTCCGTGACGAGATGGGCGTGACAATGGCCGGAGGCCAGGACCACCTGAAGGGCAAGGTCCTTAGGGTCGCGCACCTCGGCTACGTCGACACCTTCGATACCATAATCGCCATATCGGCGATAGAGATGGCGTTGAACAAGTTCGGGTACAAGGCGCAGTTCGGCAAGGGCGTGGCGGCTGCCCAGCAAATCCTAATGGAAGGGTACAAGTGATATGAAGGTACTCATTAGCGACAGCATGTCTTCAAAGGCCGTCGAGATATTGAAGGGCACTCCCGGCCTCCAGGTCGATGTGATAACGGGACTGAAGCCCGAGGAGCTCAAGGCAAAGATAAAGGACTACCACGGCCTCGTCGTGAGGAGCGCCACCAAGGCCACGGCCGAGATTTTGGAGGCGGCAGAGAACCTCAAGGTCATCGGCAGGGCAGGCACGGGAGTCGACAACATAGACACGATCGCCGCCACCAAGAAGGGCATCGTTGTCATGAACACGCCCGGCGGCAACACCATCACCACCGCCGAGCACGCCATCGCCATGCTCGTGGCCCTGGCGAGGAAGATACCCCAGGCGACCGCCTCGATGAGAAAAGGCGAGTGGGAGAAGAAGAAGTTCGAGGGCACCGAGATAACCGGCAAAACGCTTGGGGTGCTCGGCGTCGGCAACATCGGCAGCGTCGTCGTAAGCAGGGCGCAGGGCCTCAGGATGAACGTCATCGCCTACGACCCGTTCATTTCCGAAGAGGCGGCGGACAAGATGGGCATAACGCTTGTCTCCATGGACGACCTCTTCAGGAGGAGCGATTTCATATCCGTCCACGTCCCCCTCACGGCAGAGACAAAGAACATCGTCAACGCCGAGGCCTTCAGGAAGATGAAGAAGGGCGTCAAGCTCATCAACTGCGCAAGGGGCGGCATCGTAAACGAGAAGGACCTTGCCGAGGCCATAAAGGAGAAGATAGTCTCCGGCGCGGCCCTGGACGTATTCGAGAAGGAGCCTGCTACCGCCGACAACCCGCTCCTGCAGATGGAAGAGGTCATACTGACCCCGCACCTCGGCGCTTCCACCCAAGAGGCGCAGGAGAACGTCGCCATTGCCATAGCGGAACAGATAGCCGATTACCTCGTGAACGGCACCATAAGGAACGCCGTGAACGTGCCCTCCATCCCGGCGGAGCTCCTCGCGGCGCTCGGCCCCTATATATCCCTCGGAGAGAAGCTCGGCAGCTTCCAGGGCCAGATACTTAAGGGCGGCATAGAGGAAGTCTCGATAGAGTACAGCGGGGACGTCGTAAACTATGACGTCGCGCCCATAACGATAGCCTGCCTGAAGGGGCTCCTCGACCAGGTCCTCGACATGTACGTGAACTTCGTCAACGCGCCCTTTGTCGCGAAGGAGAGGGGCATAAAGGTAGTCGAGATAAAGAGCTCGCGCTCAACGGACTTCGCCAGCTCCATAACCATAAAGGTCAGGACAAAGGACGAGGAGAACGTGGTAGAAGGCGCGCTCTTCGGCAAGAAGGAGCCCAGGATCGTAAGGATAGACAAGTTCCTCCTCGACGCAGTGCCCGAAGGCTACCTCCTCCTCCTTCAGAACGAGGACAAGCCGGGCGTCATCGGCAACGTCGGGACTCTCCTTGCCGCCAACAACGTGAACGTCGCCAGGCTCCACCTCGGGCGCTCTATCGCGGGCGGCGAGGCCGTATCGGTCTGGAGCGTTGACACCCCGATCGCCAAGGGGCTCATAGACAAGATACTGAAGCTCCCGCACATGGTATCGGTCAACGTAATAGAGCTGTAAGCCATTAAAAAACCTATAGACCGTCGGATAAAGCCGTGTTATGGTATGGTGCCTGTAACACGGCTTTGTCTTGGCTTACGGCTGCTGAAAAAGTCCATATCTGCTTGTCGAGTCGCTCGTCGCTGCGACGTACAAAAAGAGTACGACTCGCTCCTCGCTCCCCGATTTAACTGGGGCCTCGCATATGGAGCTTTTTGAGCAGCCTGAAAAACGGAGTTCAAACAGCTTTTATATGACATCCACCCCCACCATATCCCTCCCGCAGGGCGTAAGGGACATACTCCCCGACGAGGCCGAAAGAATAGGCTCTTTAGAGACCGGGATACTCTCGGTATTCGCGGCATACGGCTTCAAGAAGATAATAACCCCTCTTCTTGAGTACGTGGACGTGCTCTCGCTCGGCGTGGGCTCTGAATTGAAGGACAGGGTCATAAAGTACATAGACCCGTCCACTGGCCGGGTCATGGCCATAAGGCCCGACATCACACCCCAGATAGCCAGGGTTGTCGCCACGCGCATGCGCGACCACAAACTACCCTTGAAGCTCTGCTACAACGAGAACGTCATCCGCTACCAGGAGCCCAGGGACGGCAAGAGCACCGAGGTGCTCCAGATAGGGGCGGAGTATATCTCGCAGAAGGCCGGCCCCGAGGCGGACGCCCAGATGATAGCGATGGCGGCAGAGGCGCTCTCAGCCGTGGGGCTCAAGGACTTTAAGATCGACATAGGCGACGTGGGCTTCCTCCGGAAGATCCTGGAGAGCCATTTTGACGAAGAGTTGAGAAAGACCGTCCAGTCCATACTCGAGAAGAAGGACACCTCCGGGCTCAAGGTGTTCCTCGACGATGTGAAGGGCATAAAGGCAGGCGAGAAGGAGCTGCTCATAAGCCTTACCACCTTCTACGGAGAGGAAGAGGTAATAGAGAAGGCCGTTTCGCTTACAAAGGACAAGGGCGCTCTCTCGTCGCTCGAGTACCTCCGCGAGGTCGTCGAGATAATCTCGAAGAAGGGCTTGAAGGACTGGATAACCATCGACCTCGGGGAGGTCAGGGGCTTCGATTACTACACCGGCATAATCTTCGAGGGTTTTGCCTCCGGCATAGGAAAACCCATACTCGGGGGCGGCAGGTACGACAACCTCTTAGGCAAATACGGCTACCCCTGCGCCGCGACGGGCTTCGCCTTTGACGTGGAGCATCTTGCGGCCGGCATAGAGGCGCAGTCAGGCAGGAAATAATTTATAGCAGGATGCTGAAATATTGATTTTGTTTAGGCTGCTCAAAAAGCTCCATATGCGAGGCGTCGAGGAGCGAGGAACGAGTCGTACTCTTCATGTACGTCGCAGTGACGAGCGACGATGACAACAAAGCAGATGGACTTTTTCAGCAGCCGGTTGCGAGGAGTAATATGGCAAAAAGTTTAGTGATAGTCGGCGCCCAGTGGGGAGACGAGGGCAAGGGCAAGATAGTGGACATCCTCACGGAGAGCGCGGACGTGGTCGTCCGGTTCCAGGGCGGCAACAACGCGGGGCACACGGTCATAGTCGGCGAAGAGAAGTTCATCTTCCACCTGCTGCCTTCCGGCATACTGCACAAGGGCAAGGCCTGCGTCATAGGCAGCGGAGTGGTATTGGACCCCGAGGTATTGATAAAGGAAATAGAGGTGCTGAAGGCAAAGGGCATATTCAGGCCCGAGGACCTTCTCATAAGCAAGGACGCGCACCTCATCATGCCCTACCACAAGAGGCTCGACGTCGCGCGCGAGAGGTTAAGGGGCGAGAAGAAGATAGGCACCACCGGACGGGGCATCGGCCCGGCCTACGAGGACAAGGTCGCCAGGTGCGGCATAAAGTGCGGGGACCTCCTGAACGAGGAGATATTCAGGATAAAGCTCAAGGCCAACCTCGTCGAGAAGAACCACTTCATCAAGACCATCCTCCACGAGGATGGCTTCGAGGTGCACGAGCTCTACCACACGTACATGTCCTACGCCGAGGTGATCTCAAGGCACATAAAGGACACATCGAGGTTCCTCTTCACGGCCATGTCAGAGGGCAAGAAGGTCCTCTTCGAGGGCGCGCAGGGGACGCTCCTCGACATAGACCACGGCACGTACCCCTATGTCACCTCGAGCAACACGGTGGCCGGCGGCGCCGCCACCGGGAGCGGCATCGGCCCTTCCCGGATAGACAAGGTAATCGGCATAACAAAGGCCTACTGCACGAGGGTCGGAGAAGGCCCGTTCCCGACCGAGCTCCAGGGCAAGGAGGCGGACTGGCTCCGCGAGCAGGGCGGCGAGTACGGCGCCACGACCGGCAGGCCGAGGAGATGCGGCTGGTTTGACGCCGTAGCCCTCCGGTACGCCGCGCGCGTGAACGGGCTCGACGGCCTGGTGGTCACAAAGCTCGACGTGCTCGACAAGCTCTCGAAGATAAAGGTCTGCACCGGGTATAGATTCGAGGGCTCTGAGATCGACGACTTTCCCACAGAGGCAGGCATCCTCTCCAGGTGCGAACCGATATACGAGGAACTCGAGGGCTGGAACTCCCCCACGCAGGGCATCACGAAGTTCTCCGAGCTTCCCGCAAAGGCCCAGGCCTATATAAGGAGGCTCGAGGAGCTCTCCGGCGTCGAGGCCGTGATAGTCTCCGTAGGCGCGAACAGGAAGGACGCCATCGTGTTGAAGGACCCGTTCGAGTAAACCTGCCGGTTCTCTGAAACTGTTACGGGAATAAAAAAATGGGCAAGGCCGGAAGGCCTTGCCCATTCGATTTTATATGGAGCTTATTCTTACTTCTTCGCCTTTGCCTGCGTAGACTTGCCTTCGAGCTCCTGTATCCTCTCCTGGGCCTTTGTCCACCACTTGCTGTGCGGCTGCGCGAGGTTCGAGAACTGCCTCCAGTTCTCTATGGCGCCCTTCTTGTCGCCCTTCTTCTCGAGGGCAAGGGCAAGCCCATAGTAGCCGTTGGCGAGGGTGGGGTTTATCTCAAGGGCCTTCCGCTGGTTCTCTGCCGCCATGTCGAAATCGCCCTTGTCGTAGTAGGCGAAGCCCAGGTTGTTGTAGGCCTCGGAGCTCTTCGGGTTATAGGTGAGGACCGTCTCGTATTCTTTTATGGCCTGGTCAATCTCCCCTTTGAGCGAGTGCTGCACGCCCTTCTCGAAGTGCTCCTTGCCGGGGTCGGCCTGCGCGGGGGCTGCCTGCTGGGGCTGCTGGGCCTCCTCGCCCTTGGAGCAGCCGTAAGGGGCCGTCAAGATGAGCGCTGCCAGGACTGAAAGGGCCGAAGCCTTTAGAATCTTAAGGTAATTTCTTGAGCTGCTCATACTCCTCCTGTGGCGGGAAAATGGTATTTTTCACCGGATACTAACAGAATCCGGGGTGGAAATCAATTCAAATCAGGGAAGGGGCTGATTGCGCGGGGGCTAAAAATTTATTTCACCTCATGTTTTTTCATGATATAAGGTTTAAGCCCTGAGGAGTATTCGCCGCGCCAGGGCCTGTGCTCCGAGCGGCTCATGGAGAACGAGATGGGGAACCTGAAAGAGCTCTTAAGGGCGGACAGATTCGAATTGCAGATACTCGGCAGGCTCAAGCTCGAGGGCAGCACTGCCCCGGCCGAGTCGTGCCTGTGCAACACCATCAACATCTCCACCACCGGGGCGCTCGTGGAGACCGGCTTCGTAGTCCCGCTCGGCGCGCTCATCAAGTACAGCTTCACCCTTCCAGGGACCGAAAAAAGCCTTGAGGTAACGGGCGAGGTGGTTAGGGGAGAGGCAAGCGCGGAGAGCCCGAGGAGGGTGAGGCCCGGCATCGAAACGCCCCGCAAGCTCCAGCGCTACGGCATAATGTTCCTCGACCTTACCGACAGCGACAGGAAGGCCATAGAGGAATTCCTCGGCTTCTACAGGAAGAGGAACCAGGAACACCAGAAGCTCTGAATGGCGCCGCGCCAAAAGCGCGTCGCTTATTTATTACTGACATCCTATCAAAGTCCATCAGGACAGAGGGCCCCTCGGCGGGTCCTCGCAAACAGACCGGGCGGGCGCCCTCTATCCCCGTAGAGAGTCCAGCCCCTTTAGCCTCGCACATAATAAGCCTTCATAAACAGATCAACCGCGCCGGATAGAGGCCTTAGCCCCGCCTCCAGCGGCCTGACCCGTATTACAGAGAACAGCCTATGTCCGCTATTTTCAGGAAGGGTCTTCTCGCTGTCGCGCTCATCTCACTTCTGCTCGCCTCCCGCACAAAGGAGCCCGAGGCGCCGCTGCGCGTGGGAACGAACGTCTGGCCGGGCGGCGAGCCCGGTCTTTACGGCGATACCCCTCTCATAGACGGCGGGCCGCTGAGGGGGCATGAATGAGACGAGCCTTTTTCCTTAACAAGGTCCCGCTCCGCTACCTCATCCCGGCCCTGCTCACGGTCTTCGCGGCGATCATCTTCCTCTATACCATCCTGGTATATGTCCCCATCGCGAACAGCAAGCTCGAGAGGGACGAGATCGAGGAGATAACGCAGGAGTTTACCTTTTTGCAGAGGCACTTCGAGAGGGATCTCCTGAAGAATGAGATCGAGGAGGTGCAGCAGGAGTTCTCTTCTTTGGCCGCGAATCCATCGCGCGAGTTCGCGATCCTGCTGGATGAGAACGACCGCATCATCGCCGCTATCCGGATAAGCTGGGTGGGGAGGAAGGCCGAAGACGTCCTCCCGGGGGTCTTCGACAGGAACGAGTTCAGGAAGGCCCGGGAACACTACCGGGGCAGCGTGCTATTCTCCGAAGACAGGCGCAAGCTCACGGGCTATTTCCCGGTCGGGCTGGGCGCGGCACAAGACGAGCTGAGGCCCGGCAGGGTAGGGATGCTCCTCATGCGCCACGACCTTGGCCCTGATAAGGCCGTCCTCAAGAGGAAAATAGAGCGCCACCTCCTTCAGATATTCATCATCCTCGGTCTGCTGACGCTCGTCATATGGCTTATCCTGCACATCGCCCTTACAAAGCCGATAAAGGCCTTGAAGCAGGCCGCGTCCCGGCTCGCCTCAGGGGACATGGACGCGCGCACCGGCCTTTCGGGGGAGAACGAGATAGCGGCTATCGGAAAGGCGTTCGACCTCATGGCCGAGAGGATAGGCCGTACGCAGAGGAGCCTCGCCGAGGCCGGAGAGAGGCTCAGGGAGGCCCAGGAGATAGCCAGGCTCGGCAGCTTCGAGCTCATGCCCGGCGAGAGAAGGCTCGTCATCTCCGGCGAGCTCTGCTCAATACTCGGCCTGCCGTGCGCCGGGCCCGTTGACGTAGAGAGCTTCCTTGAAATCGTGCATCCGGAGGACAGGCCCTCTGCCGAGAGTTTCTTCTCCTCCGGCGCGGCGGAGGGCTTCGACCTGAGGCTAAAGAGCGGCGGAGCCTTCAAGACCGTGCACGTGGAGGCCAGAAGGGACCAGGGCGAAGGCCCTGGGAAGCGCGTGCTCGGCACCATGCAGGACATATCCGAAAGGAAGGCGGCCGAGGAGGAGACGAGGCGCATGCACTCGCAGCTCGTCCAGGCGAACAAGATGAGCTCCATAGGGACGCTCGCCTCCGGCATAGCGCACGAGATAAACAACCCCAACAACTTCATCCTCTTCAACTCCTGCCTCGTCGCTGATTCATGGAAGGACTGCGCCGAGGTCCTCGAAAGGCATTACAGGGAGCACGGCGAGTTCGCCGTCGGAGGTCTGCCGTACACTGAAATGAGGGAGCTCATGCCCGATCTACTCGACGGCATACTTGAAGGATCGAGGAGGATAAAGGGCATAGTCCAGGACCTGAAGGACTTCTCGAGGGTCGACAGGACGGGGCTCGACGGGAGCTTCGAGGTGAACAGGGCCGTCCTCTCCTCCTGCTCCATTTTGAGGAACCAGATAGACAGGTATACCGAGCGCTTCGAGGTCAGGTGCGCGGACGGGCTTCCGCCCGTGAGGGGCAGCCTTCAGAAGATAGAGCAGGTCATAATCAACCTCATAATGAACGCGCTGCAGGCGCTGCCTGATAAATCGAGAGGGGTAGTCGTGGAGACAGCGGCAGCCGGCGGCGAGGTCCTCATAAGCGTAATGGACGAGGGTGCGGGCATGGGGCAGGATGTGATTGGCAGGATAACGGAGCCATTCTTCACGACCAAGCTCGGAAGCGGCGGCACGGGACTTGGCCTCTCGATCTCGTATAATATCGTGAAGGAACACGGGGGCACGCTCGAGTTCACCTCCGAGCCGGGCAAGGGCACAAAGGCCCTCGTAAGACTGCCTACCGCCGAAGTCCCCCTTTCCGGCAAAAAGGAATAGCCCTATCTCGCGCCCGTCATGGCCCCTCGTGAGTATCTTCATTATGCCGGCCGTTACAGCGACTGCCGCGTGCTCCGGGTTCCTGCCAGTGGCAAAGGCGTTGGGAGAGTCCTGGTCGATCAAATAGAGAGCGGGCATCGGCATCCCGGCCTTCATCGCGAGGCCGCGGATGACGTCGAAGAGCGTCGGCGCGCTTCCTTCCTCCACTCCCTTTGCATTGTACATGCGAAGGACTATTTAGAAAACCGGGCCGTACTTATATCTTATGGGGGAGTAAAAGGCGGCTGTGCCGAAGGGGTTCTCAGGTCCGTCCTGCAAGCGCGCGGATGGCGCGCCTTACGTCCTGGACCGCCACGCCCGTTTCCATGCAGTAGCCGTGGGGCCTCCTGTTGACTATGGCGTAGACCGGGAGGGGATACGCGTCCTGGAGCCCGCTGGCGAGGTCCCTCTCGCAGGCGACGGCAATGACGGCCTGGGGCCGTTCCTCGTATACCTTCCTGCGCGCCACGGTGCCGCCGGTGGAGATGAACAGGCTCACGCCGTACTCGTCGGAAAGGGAGACAAGCTCGCCTATCTCGCACTTGCCGCACCCTATGCAGTTCCTTACGTTCCTCGTCACCTTTATCTTGCAGTTGTCGAACTGTATGCAGTGGGGCATGAGTATGAGGAGCCTCTCTGGCTTGAAACGAGAGCCCATCATCGCCACCATCTGGTTGTTTATCTCTATGAAGGCCTGCTCGATCTTGATCTTCGGTATCTTCAGCGCTCCGCCGATTATTGCCATCACCGGCAGATAGAGCCTCATGATGAGCCACCTTAGAGAAGGCGAGTAGAATGGCACACGGCCCTTCATGGCGGCGTTCAGGATGAGGGCGCCTCCTCCGAAGAGGGCGGCTGAGACAATGATAACGATCGCGCCCAGAAGCCACGGCAGGGCAGGGTGGATGCTCCGCAGGCCCACGGTGGGTATGTACCAGAAGAAGAAGCCGATGGCAGAGATCGCAAAGGCCAGCAGGAGGAGCAGGGTTATGAAGACCCCCTTGCCGGGCTTGTAGGCAACGCTCTCCGGGCTGCCGTGCCACTGCTGGCCTGAATTAAGCAAAGCGCTCTCCAACTTTAAGCCTGTAGCCCTTTATGAAGTCGACTGCGCTCATGCGCTTCTTGTTCTCGGGCTGAAGCTCCGTTATCTCGAATACGCCGCTGCCGCACTCGACGAGTATGCCTTCCCTGGTGAGGCCGACCACCGTGCCGTGAGCCGCGCCTGAGACGGACTCAGCCTGGGCGACCCTGCCTCTGTGGACCTTCAATGTCCCTTTCTCCCAGGTAGTGAACGCGCCAGGCCAGGGATAGAGGCCCCGCAAATGGTTTTTAATCTCGAGGGCGCCCTTTCGCCAGTCTATCCTGCCGTCCTCTTTCCTGAGCATCGGGGCATAGGTGGCCTTTGAGCTGTCCTGGGGTACGGGCGTTATGCTGCCCTCGATAAGTCTCTCTATCGTAACCCGGAGGAGATGAGCGCCCTTGGCCGAGAGCCTCTTGAAGAGATCCTCGGCAGTGTCTTCCTCGCTGATTGGCTCCTTTTCGCACAGGAGTACGCCGCCTGTGTCCATCCCCTCGTCCATGAGCATGGTGCAGTTGCCTGTCTCCATCTCCCCGTTTATGATGGCCCGGTTGATGGGGGCCGCGCCCCTGTACTTGGGCAGCAGAGAGGCGTGCAGGTTTACGCATCCCATTGGCGGCAGCGTAAGTACGGATTTCGGGAGTATCTTGCCGTAGGCGACGACCACGATGACCTCTGGGGCGAGATCCTTCAACTGCCGCAGAAACTGCTCGTCCCTGAGCTTTGCGGGCTCAAGGACGGGTATGCCGTTCGATGTGGCCAGCTCCTTTACCGGCGAGGGGACGGTATCGAGGCCCCTTCCCCTTGGCTTGTCCGGCTGGGTGACAACGGCGACGACCTCATGGCCCTCGGCAAGGGCACTAAGGGAGGGCACCGCGAAGACGGGCGTGCCCATGAAGACTATCCTCGCGGGGCGGCTGCTCAACTTAAAGCGCCTTCTCCCCGGCTTCGAGAGACTTCTTTATCCTTCTCTTTATCATCTCCCTTTTGAGCCTTGAGAGCCTGTCGATAAAGAGGATGCCGTCGATGTGGTCTATCTCGTGCTGCAGGGCAATGGCGAAGAGTCCCTCGGCCGTTACCTCGATGGGCTTGCCGTCCCTGTCGAGCGCCCTGACCGTGAGCTTCGAGAAGCGCTCCACGTCCGCGGTGAAGCCGGGCACGCTCAGGCAGCCCTCCTCGTATATGGTCTGCCCCTCGGAGGAGACTATCTCCGGGTTCACGAGGGCCAAGAGGTTCCTGCCCTGCACGCGCTCTTCGTCGCCATCGCCAGGCACGTCGAGCACGACGACGCGCCTGTCCGCCCCGACCTGCACCGAGGCAAGGCCTATGCCCTTTGCCTTGTACATGGTCTCGATCATGTCGTCTATGAGTTTTCTTATCCCGTCGTCCACCCTCTCGACAGGCAAGGCCTTTGTCTTGAGGAACGGGTCGGGGAATTTCAATATATCGAGTATCATGGCCACTTGAAGAGGGCCTGCCTGATTTACGGCCCCTTTTTTTTGGGTATATCCCAACTGAGCCGGGCGCGAAGCCCTCAGGGAATATGATAATACATGGGCCGGGCCATTGTAAAGATGGTTATGACGGGCAAAAAAAAGCCCGTGAGCCTTGCTCACGGGCTTTTTTGAGGGGAATGGCGAAGAGCTACGCAGCCCTCCTGCCGCCGCGCTCCCTCTCCTCGGAGACTCCCGCGCGCATAGCAGTCTCTTTATGGCGGCCTACCCAGCCGCCGAGGACCGCCGCAACGGCCGTAAGGAGCAGCGCGAAGAAGCCCCAGAGCGATGCCCTGGAAGCGGTATCAAGGGCTGTCTGGGCCATCTCGGGGGTTATTCCGGGCATCTCGCCCGCGATAATCGCGGCATTCCTGCCGATTACGCCGGCAAATGAGCTGATAAGCCCGCCAGCGGCCGTGGTCATGAGGTAAAAGGCCGTGAACGTAAAGAGGGCCCAGACCACCAGACCGTGAAGACCGCTTTTGAACTTATCGGAGATACTCGATATCCTGGAGCATACCCAGCCGCCCACGAAGAGCGACACCAGGCTCACCGCCAGGATGTAGATGCCTGACCCTATCCCTATGGTACCGAAGCCCTCCTGGGTAACAGGGCTTATGATGCCGAAGCCTATGCCCATGCCCAGGAGCATCCACAGGAGCTGGTTACCGAGGGCCACGAGCGTGCCGGCAAAAATACCTCCCCAAGAGACTCTGTAGTACCATGGCTCTTCCCTGTACATGCCGGGGGTACCGGTCTCGGAAACATATGCCATAATCAACCTCCTCCTTCCTTAAAACATAGCTGTGACAAGTACTTACACCTAATATAAGTCTATACCAGGGTTAGGGGGGTGTCAATTTCAGGCACTTTGGCGGGAGAAGGGGGGGGGCTAAGCCACGGTGGCCGGGTCCATGTCTATGGCGAGGTTGACGGCGGTCTTCTGCGAGATGAAATTGGCCCTGAGGGCGCTTACAAGGGTGTGCAGGGCATTTATATTCTTTGCCTTCAGGAGTACCTGCCACCTGTGGCGGTTCTTTACCTTCTGCACCAGGGCAGGGGCAGGCCCGAGCGCAAAAATTTCATACCTCTTTGCCCTGATAATCCCTTCAGCGGCCGCCTTGAGGCCTGTGGCGCAATTCAACACATCGGCCTCCCTGGCGCCTTCGAGGCGCAAGGTGCACAGGCGTGAAAAAGGAGGGTAGAAGAGCTCCTCCCTGGTCTCTATCTCGTTCGCGAAAAAAGAGTCATAGTCATGGGCCACTATCGAGTTATAGCAGTAGTGGCCGGGGTTCATGGTCTGTATGACGACATGGCCGGGGTCCGCCCCCCTTCCGGCCCTGCCAGCCGCCTGGGTTATGAGCTGGAAGGTCCTCTCGGCTGACCTGAAGTCCGGGATGTTGAGAGAGGTATCGCCCGAGACAACGCCCACGAGCGTCATGCCCGGGAAGTGGTGGCCCTTTGAGGCCATCTGGGTGCCTATGAGCACGTCGAGCCTCCTGGCCTCCACATCCTCGATTATCCTCCGGGCAGCTCCCTTGCCTGATGCCGTGTCCCTGTCCATCCTCCCGACCCTCGCCTCGGGCGCGATCCTCGCGACCTCCTCCTCTACCCGCTCGGTCCCCGCCCCCGGGGTGACGAGGTTTACCCCGTCGCACTCCGGGCACAGGTCAGGCGCGGGGATGGAGAGGTCGCAGTAATGGCAGAGGAGCTGTCTTTTCCCCTTGTGCAGCGTTAGAGTGACCGAGCAGTTCAGGCACTCGAACTTATGGCCGCAGTCCCTGCACAGGAGCGAGCTCGAAAATCCGCGCCTGTTGAGGAAGAGGAGGGCCTGCATGCCTTCGCGAACAGTCTCCCTCAAAAGGCCTGAGAGCCTCTCTGAGAGGACCTCCTTGGAGCCCTTCATGTCAAGGACCTCTATTGTCGGCAGCGGCCTTGAATCGACCCTGTTCCTTATGACAAGTGGCTTGAGCTTGCCGGTCCGGGCGTTATGGAAGCTCTCGACCGAGGGCGTGGCAGAGCCGAGGACGACCGTTATGCCGAGATGCTTCGCGAGCATCATGGCGGCGTCCCTGGCGTTGTACCTTACGCCGTCCTCCTGCTTGTACGACGTCTCGTGCTCCTCGTCCACTATGATGAGGCCCAGATCCTTTACAGGAGAGAAGAGGGCCGAGCGCGCGCCGACGACTATATCCGCCTCGCCCTTCAAGACCCTTTGCCACTCGTCAATGCGCTCTCCCTCCGAGAGGCCGCTGTGGCATAGGGCGACCCTGCCCGGAAAGAGCGCGCGGAGGTATGCCGCTGGCCAGGGCGTCAACGCTATCTCAGGGGAGAGGATGACGGCCCTTTTGCCGAGCCTTACGGCCTCTTCGAGGGCCTTTAGATACACGAGGGTCTTGCCGCTCCCTGTGACGCCGTAGAGGAGGAATGGCGAGTATACGGCAGAGTTCATCCCCTCTTTTATGCTGTCTATCGCGGCCTTCTGTTCGGCGTTCGGCTCAAAGGGCGCCTCCTTTGGCGCCATCCCGGAGAAGGGGTCCCTCATGACCTGGCGCTCTTCTATCGTGACGACGCCCTTGTCTTCGAGCCTCTTTATGGCGTCCCGCGCATCGAAGAGCGCCTCAGAGAGCGCGCTGAGTGTTATCTCCCCGCCGATGCCGGAGAGGTATTCGTATGCCTTCTCCTGGACGGGCGAGTTCCTGAATACGGGTTTCTCCGCGCCGGAGAGGAGCCTTACGAACCGTTCTGTCTTCTTTGATCCGCCGCCGGTCAAGTCCTCCTCTTCCGTGAGAAGCCCCTCTCTCTTGAGCCGCTCTATCGTGCTCAAAACCGGAGAGTCCCTGAAACGTTTTTTGAGGGCAGATAAAGAGACACCCTTTTTCGCCGCCTCGAGGATACCGGACTCAAGGGGCTTTAGCGCGCGGGAGGGCGCGCTGGCGGCCCTGAATAGACGCGAGCTCTTCAAGTTCAGCGAGCCGGGGTGTATTAGAGAGAGGACCTCTCCCAATGGGGAGAAGTAGTACGACGACATCCATCTGAAGAACTTGAGGCGCGCCTCGTCGAATATGGGCACAGGGTCGAGTATGTCGGAGATAGGTTTTATGCCCTTAACAGCGGAAGGAGGGGAGGAGGGGAAGCCGACTATGTAGCCTGTTACGAGCCTCTTGCCGAAGGGCACAAGGGCCCGCTTGCCGATCTCAACGTCCTTCGCAAGCTCTTCGGGTATGGCGTAGGTGAAGGTATTATCGAGCGGCAGCTCGACGGCAATCTCGGCAAAGGCTTTTTTCATGACGGGATTATACTACGAGGGGCGTTTATGGAAGGGGAAATTATTCCGCCTTCTAAAAATCAGAAATTTTTCCTGAGGTCTCAGGCGGGTTCAATTTTGTAAATTGAACCCTATGGTTCGTAGAACCACATACGAATCTTCGGGTTCAGGGTTCAACCCTGAACCCGCTTAATAACGATTTTTAGGGCTATTCGACCCACCCGGCCTGGTCGTACTCGTGCGGGGCCTGGTCCTCGAACCTGGTGTACTCGTTCATGAAGGTGAGCTTCGCGGCGCCTGTCGGGCCGTTTCTCTGCTTGGCGACGATTATCTCCGCGCTCTTCCTGATGCCGCAGGTGCACAGGTCAGCCGGGCATTCGCACTTCTTGTAGACGCCTTCCCTGTAGACGAACATCACGACGTCCGCGTCCTGCTCTATTGCGCCCGATTCTCTGAGGTCGGAAAGCTGCGGCAGATTGCCCTCCCTCTGCTCGGTGCGCCGGGAGAGCTGCGAGAGCGCGATAATCGGGATGTGCAGCTCCTTTGCCATAGCCTTCAACGACCTGGATATGTCGGATATCTCCTGCTCGCGGCTGTCAACGCCGCGTCTGCCCCGCATGAGCTGCAGGTAGTCGATGACGAGGAGCTTCAACCCGAACTCCTCCTTCCATCTCCTGGCCTTTGCCCTCATCTCCAGCACGGTCTGCGCTGGCGTGTCGTCTATGAAAATCGGCGCCTCGTAGAGCGTGCCCACGGCGGTTGTGAGCTTGCCCCAGTCCTCGTCCTTCAGGAAGCCGTTCCTCAGTTTCTGCAGGTCTATCCTCGCCCTTGACGCAAGCATCCTCTGGACGAGCTGCTCCTTGCTCATCTCAAGCGAGAAGACCGCCACAGGCACGTTCGCCTCTATTGCCGCGTTCTCGGCGACGTTCAGCGCGAACGACGTCTTTCCCATGCCAGGCCTTCCGGCTATGATGATGAGGTCCGAGTCCTGAAGGCCCGCGGTGAGCCTGTCGAGCTCGCGAAAGCCCGTCGAGACGCCCGTGATATGGCTCTTTCTCTCGTAGAGCCTCTCTATCGTCTCGAATGCGTCCTTTATTATGTCCTTCAAGGCGAAGAAGGACTTCTTTGTCCTGTCCTGGGATATCTGGAAGATCTTCTGCTCGGCCTGGTCCACGAAATCGTCGGCGTTGTCTACGCCCTCGTAGCCGATCGTCGCTATCTCGGTCGCCGCGCCGATGAGCCTCCTCACCACCGCCTTGCTCTTCACTATCCTGGCGTAGTACATGATGTTGGCGGCGGTGGGCGTTATGTCCACGAGCTCTACTATGTATGGGATGCCTCCGACAGAGGCGAGTTCCGTAGAGTCCTTGAAGTGGTCGGAGAGCGTGACGATGTCGATGGGGACGTTGTTCTCGGAGAGTTTCACCATGCCCTTGAAGAGCTTGGCGTGGGCGTCGTGGTAGAAGTCCGCGCCGTCCGGGGCTAAAAGCTCAAGGACTTTATTGATGGAGTCCTTCTCAAGGAGAATGCCTCCGAGGACCGACTGCTCTGCCTCGATGTTGTGCGGGGGCACCTTGTGGGAGATTTCTCTGACAGGACGAATGGCCATAGTACACTACTTTACTGCAACGGGGTTAAAAGAAGGTTTGAAAGCGGCTGATTCCTGACTACGGATGGAACTGTCTTCAAAATCCCTTGCGAGGCGGCTCTTGAAGCCGCCTCGCAAGGAAAATTACTCCGCCTTCGTTACGTTGACTGTTATGGCGGCGGTCACGCCGGCGTGGAGCTTTATGCCGACCTTGTGTTCGCCCAGGCTCTTTATGGCCTCGTCGAGGAGGATGTCCTTCCTCCCGACCTCGAAGCCCTGGGACTTGAGCCCTTCCTCTATGTCGTGCAGGGTGACCGAGCCGAAGAGCTTCTCCTCCTCGGAGGTCTTCCTGGAGAAGCCGAGCACAACGGCGTTAAGCCGGGCCTTCAGGTCCTCGGCCTTCTCCTTCCTCGCCTGCATCTTCCTCTGGTACGCTTCCTTCTCAGCCTCGAGCTGCCTCATGTTGCCGTCGGTGGCGGCGGCGGCAAGCCCCTTGGGGATGAGGTAGTTCCTGGCGTAGCCCGGAGCGACCTTTACCACGTCGCCGTAATTTCCGAGGTTCTCGACCTCTTTCCTAAGTATCACCCTCATATCAACCGCTCCCTGACAGGCTGCTGAAAAAATCCATCTGCTTTGTTGGCCTCAAAGCGAGTCACTGCAGCGTACATGAAGAGTACGCCTCATTCCTTGCTCCCCGATTTAACTGGGGCCTCGCATATGGAGTTTTTTGAGCAGCCTGAATCAAATTTGAGTTTAGCAACCTGCTACATGCTCGTAGTCGTGAAAGGCAGGATGGCAAGGTTCCTGGCCCTCTTTATGGCGCTGCATACAATCCTCTGGTGCTTGGCGCAGGTGCCCGAGATCCTGCGGGGCACTATCCTGCCCCTCTCTGTCACGTATGACCTCAGGGCCTTTGCGTCCTTATAGTCTATTGTGAGCCCCTTGGTCTTGCAGAAGCGGCATACCTTCTTCTTGTGGAAGGGCCTCCTGTCGGGACGTCCGCCGGGTCCGCCTTCGCGTCTGGGCCCGGACGGCCTGTCCGTCCTCTGGGGCCTGTCGGTTCTGACTGGTCTTTCCGGTCTCTCGTCAGCCATTTGCCTGACCTCCTTCCGTCTTTGCTTCCGCAGTCGCTGGCGCCGCAGGCGCAGCAGCCTGTGCCTGTGCAGCAGCAGTCGCAGCAGCAGCAGCAGCAGCCGCAGCAGCCGCAGCAGCAGCAGCAGCAGCAGCCTGAGCCTTCTTGGTCTCTATGACCCTGATGGTCTGATAGCGCAGCACGTCCTCGTTGAGCCTGAGGAGCCGTTCGACCTCTTTGCTGCCCTCCGGCGAGCTCGTGTAGTCGAGGACAAAATAGTAGCCCTCGTTCTTCTTCTGGATGGGGTAGGCGAGCTTCCTTCTGCCCCATTCATCGACCCTTGCGACCGTGCCGCCCGCGCTCTCGAGCGAGGCAGTGGTCTTCTGGATGATGCCTTTTACGGCATCCTCCGCAACGTCGGGCCTGACGATGCAGACTGTCTCGTACTTGTTCATGATCCCTCCCTATGGATCCCCGCCTTATGGCGGGTTCGTCCCGTTTGAACGGGACAAGGTGGTGGTTGATATAGGCCGGCCGGAATAAGGCCGGGTGCATAGCCCCTATGCACTTATGGAACAAGATTTTATACTATTTCCCGGGAAGATGCGCAAGAGGTAATTTGGGGAGGGTGGTGTAATAGTAACTACTTGGAAAACCGGCAATTTTTGCCAAGAAGTAAAAAGGGGACGGATTTATTTTTTCTTTCAACAATTCTCGTGCTGGAACTCACGACAGCCTGAGCTTAACCGCCTTCTTTTTCCTGAAAAGCTCCTTGTGCTTGGCGAGGTAATAGACTATCGCGATGTTTATGACGAGGATTGTGACGCGGAGCACGGTGACCTTCTCTATTACCTCGTAGAGCTCGAAAGGTATGAGGAGGCCGGTCGCTATGACCGTGAGCCACTCTGCCCAGCGCTGCCTGAAGTGAAGCCCGACCGCCTCTATCGTGTTCATTATGCCGAATACGAACACGACGGCGGTAAGCCCGATGAAGACCCCGTTGTCGAGGACGCCCGCCTTCCCTATCAGCGAGCCGATGAATTTGTGGTCTGTGTCGAGGTTCATGCTCACGGCAAGGGCCGTGAAGGTCTCTTCGACCGTCTTTCCGAAGTGTTTGAACAGGGATATTGACAGCGCTATCTCGAAGATCCCGATACCGGCCTTGAAGCCTATAATGAGCTTTAAAAACCTGTCGCTCTTCTTTCTCATCTAAGCCTCAGGAGGCCTTACACGTATGCCCCTGCCATTGAGGTATTCCTTTGTCTCGGGGATTGTGAAGACGCCGAAGTGGAATATGGACGCGGCGAGAGCGGCGTCCGCGAGCCCTTTCGTGAATGCCTCGTAGACGTGCTCGAGGGTGCCCGCGCCGCCGGAGGCTATTACCGGAATCGATGTCGCGCGGGATACGGCGCTCGTGAGCTCGAGGTCGTAGCCGTCCTTTGTGCCGTCCCTGTCCATGCTGGTGAGGAGTATCTCGCCCGCGCCCAGCCGCTCCATCCGCTTCGCCCACTCGACCACGTCAAGGCCCCTGGCCTTCCTGCCGCCGTGGGTGTAGACCTCCCAGCCGTTGCCGGCCCTTTTCTTCGCGTCTATGGCAACGACTATGCACTGGCTGCCGAAGCGCTCGGAGGCGCGCCTCACGAAATCCGGGTCCTCCACCGCGGTCGTATTTATCGAGACCTTGTCGGTGCCCGCGTGCAGGAGCTCCTTTATATCGTCCAGGGTCCTTATGCCGCCGCCGACCGTAAGGGGCATGAAGACCTCCGAGGCGGTCTTCTCGACCACGTCGAGAATGGTCTTCCTCTTCTCGTGCGAGGCGGTTATGTCGAGGAATACGAGCTCGTCCGCGCCCTGCAACTCGTACGCCTTGGCCGACTCTACTGGGTCGCCCGCGTCGCGGAGCTCTACGAAGCTCACGCCCTTGACGACCCTTCCGTCCTTTACGTCAAGGCACGGTATTATCCGTTTCGTGAGCATCTAAAGAGAGCCTGCCGTCCTTATGGCTTCCGCGAGGTCGAGCTTGCCCGTGTAGAGGGCCTTGCCTATTATCATGCCCTCGAGCCTGACGCCCCTGTATGATTCGATATCCGCCACCGACGATATGCCGCCCGAGGCGACTACCGGGATGCTGACGCACTCGGTCATCTCCCTCGTCGCCTCGACGTTGGGCCCTGCCATCATGCCGTCCTTGGATATGTCGGTGTATATGATGCAGCTCACGCCCGCGCCTTCGAGGTTTTTGGCGAGGTCAACGGCCCGTTCGCTCGTCACGGTCACCCAGCCCTTTATGGCGACCTTGCCGTCCTTGGCGTCGACCCCGACGGCGACCCTGCCCGGGTACTTGCGCGTGAGCGTATTCACCAGGGCCGGGTTCTCGTAGGCCGCCGTGCCGATGATGACCCTCTTGACCCTCGGCATGGCAAGGTACGTCTCGGCGGTCTTTATGTCCCTTATGCCGCCGCCTATCTGCACCTGCACCTTTATTGAATTGATTATCTTCTTTATGACAGGGAGGTTCTTCGCGTTCCCTTCGACGGCGCCGTCGAGGTCCACGAGGTGTATTATGGATGCTCCTCCGGCCTCCCACTTCTTAGCCATCTCCCAGGGCTCGTCCGAATAGACGGTCTCATCCTGCATCCTGCCCTGCGTAAGGCGCACGCACCTGCCGTTCTTTATGTCTATTGCCGGGAATATTTGCAACGTGAAACCTCCTTAGCGCATCCGGCTGAAGTTCTGGAGCACCTTGAGTCCCGCCTTCTGGCTCTTCTCAGGGTGGAACTGGCAAGCCATTATGTTGTCCTTCATTATGCTGCTCGTGAAATCCATGCCGTAGCCGGTGGTCGTTAGGTCCACTGACCTGTCCTCAGGCACCGCGTAGTACGAATGGACGAAGTAGAAGTAGGTGTTGTCCTCTATGCCGGCCAGCAGCGCGGAGTCCTTCCTCTTTCGCGCCTCGTTCCAGCCCATGTGCGGCACCTTGAGGCCGGTCCCTTCCGCGAAGCGCACGACCCTGCCCTTTACAACACCCAAACCCCTGTGGAGGCCGAACTCCATCGATTCGTCAAACAGGAGCTGCAAGCCCAGGCAGATGCCGAGGAAGGGCTTGCCGCTCTCTATTGATTTCATTATCGGGTCGATGAGGCCGTAGTCGTCCAGGTTCCTCATGCAGTCCTTGAACGCGCCGACGCCGGGGAGCACGACGTGGCTCGCGTCAAGGATGGCCTTGGGGTCGCGTGTGACCGATACGTCCGCGCCGACCCTCTCAAATGCCTTGGCAACGCTCCTCAAGTTGCCCATGTCATAGTCGATTATGGCTATCATCTCAAGCTAAAGCTTGCCCTTTGTGGAGAGCACCCCTTTAATCCTCGGGTCTATAGTAACCGCCGCGCCGAGCGCGCGGCCAAGGGCCTTGTAGACCGACTCTATCGCGTGGTGGATGTCATCGCCGTAGTGGAGGGTTATGTGCAGGTCGAGCCCCGCGCTGTTCGAGAGCGCCTTCATGAACTCCTTCATGAGCCCGATATCGAAGGTCTTCTCGACAGAGCCCTTTTTCAAGGACGAATAGACGTTGTCGACCGCGAAAGAGGAGACGGCAGAGCTGAACTTGAAGTAGGGCCTGTTGCTTATGTCGAGTATCACTGTCGAGAGCGAGTCCATCATCGGCACGTCGGAGGAGCCGCACCTCTTTATCCCGGCGTTGTTGCCGAGCGCCTTCTTCAGGGCCTCTCCGAGCGTTATGCCGACGTCCTCGACCGTGTGGTGGAAGTCGACCTCGACGTCTCCCTTTGCCCTGACCTTCAGGTCAAAGAGGCCGTGGCGCGCGAAGTTCGTGAGCATGTGGTCGAAGAACGGGAGCGGCGTCTTTACGTCGCCATTTCCACCTCCGTCGAGGTTGAGCTCGACGGTTATCTCCGTCTCCCTTGTCTTCCTGGCTATCTTTGCCTTACGGGCCATTTGTTAACCTATCGCTATGCCGTTTGTGCAATTCTTGATTATATTTCCGGAAAGCTGCGCTCCACCTATATATAATGCATTTGAATCAGTATATATATGAAGAGAAATTGGCCGTAAATCAATATTTATAGTTGCAATATCGTTTTGTAAATACAGTTCAAAAAGTTTTATTTTTTTTGATTCAGATGATTTTAGAAATATGAACGCGCTGTCCTTGTCGGCAGTGAGTTCAATATTGTTTCCTTCGAGTATTTTATTTTCATCAATATGAATTGATACTCTGGCAGGGGGGGAAGATATTTTGAAATTAATCTTAATCCCTTCAGGGGTACTCTTGTATGTAAATAAGGGAATTCCTGAAATGCTTATGGGGTTTGGGCATTTTTCAATTGTATTGGTTCCTATGCTAATTATCATGCTGCAACCTTTTTAAGGTCGAAAAAAATTCCGGTTGGCTGATTACTAAATATGGGTTTACATTCTGTCCCGGTGATATCCGGCAAAGGGAGTTTTATAGGTTCATTATATTCCAGACAAGCCCCTTTCATGATTGAGAATAAATGAGAGTAGTACTGTTCAGTTGCTTCGGGGGAATGGAAAATAAAAAGGCAGCGGCTTCCAATAATTTTCCTTATTTCTTCTCTGATAATTCTGATCGATTTTAGAAAAGTAAGCTGTTCCGAAATAGGGATTCGAAATACATCAATCGAAAACTCACGCCCATCAAAATCACCTAAAGTGGTTTTTTCATCGGCCCACCTTAGGGGGTATCTGTAATTAGTACTTTCTTCGATTAGATATATTATTTTGTTTTGGATTTCAGTCATCTGCCCTGAGCTCCTCGTTTTGAAAGTGAACAATGAGCTGATAAGCTAGCCGAATAGATTCATCAGCATCTGCTTTTTCTATTTTTTCTTCATAATAATCTGCTCTTATTCTGAGATAATATAGCCATTCCCATTCGTCCATCTGATCCGGGTTGATGAATTTATCCTCGCATAGCATTTGAGGGAAAAGGTCGTGACGCCAATAATTTCGGCCGTCTTTTGTAGCGTGAGGAGGATGAATTTTTAGGCGCAAAAGAAAATACCATGCAAAAAGATAAACTGCGTAATAACTTCTGGATACACAGGAATCAAAAAATGATTCATTATTTAATAATTTCGCCGCTTCTATGTTAGCACACGCTTTTTCTTTCATGGCAAAAAACTAACCTATTATAATTGCTTACTTTTTTAGCCTCTGGGCCGCGCTCTTACCGTGCGCCTCGAGCCCTTCGAGGTCAGCGAACCTCTTTACAGCGTTGCCGAGCTTGCCGAAGGACTCCTTTGAAAAACTTATTACGCTCGTCCTCTTTACGAAATCGTAAACGCCCAATGGGGAAGAGAACCTTGCCGTGCCGCCCGTCGGGAGCGTATGGTTCGGGCCAGCGAGGTAATCCCCGGCTGCCTCCGGCGTGTAAGCGCCCAGGAATATCGCCCCGGCGTTTCTTATCTCGCCCATGAGCTCGAAGGGCCTCTCGACGAAGAGCTCCAGGTGTTCAGGGGCGATCCGGTTGGAAATGGCAGCGGCATCACTCAAATCTTTCGAGACGATAATGACGCCGTATCTGTCTATCGATGCCCGCGCGATCGCCTTCCTCATGAGCCGCTTCGTCTGCTTCTCGACTTCGGCTGAAACGGCCTTTGCCATTGCATCTGATGTAGTGATGAGCATACTCGATGCGAGCTCGTCGTGCTCTGCCTGCGAGAGGAGGTCGGCCGCTATCCAGGAGGCGTCGCCCGTGCCGTCGTTTATGACGAGTATCTCGCTCGGCCCGGCTATCATGTCGATATCGACCCTGCCGAATACGAGCCTCTTGGCGGTCGCGACGAATATATTGCCCGGCCCTGTTATCTTGTCGACCCTCGGGATGGACTTCGTGCCGTACGCGAGCGCGGCTACTGCCTGCGCCCCGCCGACCCTGAATATCCTGTTGACCCCTGCTATCCTTGCGGCGGAGAGCACGAGCGGGTCTATGCCTGCCCTTCCTGGAGGGGTCATCATTATAATTTCATTTACGCCGGCGACCTTGGCGGGTATGGCGTTCATGAGCACTGTTGAAGGATAGGCGGCCTTGCCTCCGGGCACGTAGATGCCCGCGCGCTCCAACGGCGTTACCCGGGCGCCGAGTATGGTGCCGTCTCTGTCAGTGGTGAACCAGGAGTTCTCTACCTGCCCCCTGTGGAACGACTCGATGCGATCCGAGGCAAGCTCAAGGAGCTTTATATCTGCCTTGGGGACGGACTTTATCGCCCTGTCTATCTCAACGGGCTTTACCTCAAGCCTTCCCTTTACGTCCGCCTTGTCGAACCTGCGGGTGTACTCTACGAGGGCGTCGTCCCCGCGAGAGCGCACGGCAAAGATTATCTCCTTTACCGTCTCTTCGACGCTTGAAGTGTCCTCGTCCCCCCTCTTCAATATCTCCGAGAGGAGCGCCTCAAAGCCTTTGTCTTTGGATTCGACTATTCGCATAAGGGGGAAAAAGGGAAAATTCTATTTGCCGTTTTTGGCAACGGCCTTGCCGAGCGCGTCAACGAGCTCTTTTACGCGCCTGGGCTTTGTCTTTAATGAAGCCCTGTTGCATACGAGCTTTGAAGTAATGTGCATTATATGCTCTACCTCGACGAGCCCGTTCTGGCGGAGCGTCTCGCCGGTCTGCACCAGGTCCACTATCCTCTCGGAAAGGCCCAGAAGCGGCGCGATCTCTATAGACCCGTAGAGCTTTATTATCTCGACCTGTACGCCCTTGCCGAGGAAGTGCTTCAGGGTGATGTTCGGGTACTTGGTCGCGACTCGCACGTGCGTCCACTGCCCGGGGTTGTCTGTCGCGCCGAGCTCCTTCGGCTCGGCCACCATCATCCTGCACGCGCCTATCCCTAAATCGAGCGGCTCGTAGAGGTCCTTTGACTGCTCGAGGAGCACGTCCTTGCCGGCTACGCCGATGTCGGCCGCCCCGTACTCTACGTACGTCGGCACGTCCTGGCTCCTTATTACCATGAACCGCAGGCCCGGGGCAACGTCCTCGAATATGAGCCTGCGGTCGTCCTGAAGCACAGGGGAGATGTCTATCCCTGCCGCCTTGAACAGGACCGAGGACTCTTTCAAGATCCTGCCCTTTGGCAGGGCTATCGTGAGCATGTCTTTGGTCATATCTTTAGTTCCCCTCTTTTCTAAAGAGGGGTTAGGGGAGATTATCAAAAACCGCTAATCCCCCTCGATCCCCCTTTAGGAAAGGGGGAGGTTCCAAGGTTACTCCTTCACCCGATCTATCTTTGCCCCGAGCCTTTTGAGCTTCTCCTCTATTCTCTCATATCCCCTGTCAAGATGGTATATCCTTGATACCTCTGTCCTGCCGTCCGCGACAAGCCCGGCGAGTATGAGAGAGGCGCTCGCGCGGAGGTCCGTCGCCATGAGCGGCGCGCCGCTCAATCTCTTCACTCCCCGCACGACCGCGCTCCTGCCGTCTATGGTGATGTCAGCGCCCATCCTCTTCAGTTCGCTCACGTGCATGAACCTGTTCTCGAAGACGGTCTCGGTTATTACGCTCAGGCCGCTCGCTATGGCCATCATGGACATCATCTGCGCCTGCATGTCCGTGGGGAAGCCGGGGTAGGGGAGCGTCTTCACGTCAACGCTCCTCATGGGCAGGTCGCCTATTACACGCACGCCGCCGTCCTCCTGCAACACCTCGGCGCCGACCTCCTTCAGTTTGATGTTGAGGGCGTCGAGGTTGTTGTACGGGCAGTCCTTTATGAGGACGTTGCCCTTTGTCATGGCCGCCGCCACCATGAAGGTGCCCGCCTCTATCCTGTCCGGAATTACCCTGACCTCGACAGGCTCGAGCCTCTCGACTCCTTCTATCTTTATGGTGTCGGTGCCCGCGCCCGTTATCTTTGCGCCCATCCTGTTAAGAGCGTCCGCGAGGCAGACGACCTCGGGTTCGAGCGCCGAGTTCTCCAATATCGTGGTGCCCTTTGCGTGCACCGCCGCGAGCATGAGGTTCTCCGTGCCCGTGACCGTAACCGTGTCCATGTATATCTTGGCGCCCTTGAGCCTGTCGGCTGAAACAGTCACGTAGCCGTGCTCGATGACGACCTCCGCGCCCATTGCCTTGAGGCCCTTGAGGTGCAAATCAATTGGCCTCGCGCCTATTGCGCAGCCGCCGGGCAGCGATACGCGCGCCTTCTTGAACCTCGCGACGAGCGGCCCGAGCACGAGGACCGATGCCCTCATGGTCTTCACGAGCTCGTAAGGGGCCTCGGGCGAGGCCACGTCCCTTGTCCTTATCCTGAGCGTCCGCTCCCCTGGCCCTGCCTCTATCTCGGAGCCGAGGTGCTTGAGTAATACCTTGAAGGTATCTATGTCGCGGAGCTTCGGGACGTTCGTTATGGTGAGCCAGCCGTCGGTGAGCAGCGCTGCAGCCATGAGCGGGAGTACGGCGTTCTTCGCGCCGCCTACGGTCACTTCGCCTACGAGGCGGTTGCCGCCTTCGATGAGTATCTTATCCATCCGTTGCTTCTTCCTGCCGTCATTGCCTTGTCCGCAATGACTACGAATTTTTTACGCCGCGCCCTTCTCTTTCTTCAATGCCTCTGTCTGGTAATAGCCGATGAGCGTGTCGGTAAGCTCGTCGAGGTCGCCTTCCATGACCTCTGTGAGCCTGTGGAGCGTGAGGCCTATCCTGTGGTCCGTGACCCTGTTCTGCGGGAAGTTGTAGGTCCTTACCTTCTCGCTCCTGTCGCCTGTGCCTACCTGGGTTCTCCTGTCAGCCGCGATCTTCTTCTGCTGCTCCTGGACCTTGGCGTCGAGTATCCTTGCCTTCAGGACCCTGAATGCCTTCTCCCTGTTCTTGTGCTGGCTCTTCTCCTCCTGGCAGGCTACGACCACGCCTGTGGGGATGTGCGTCATTCGCACCGCTGTCTCGACCTTGTTCACGTTCTGGCCGCCGTGGCCGCCGGACCTGTAGGTGTCGACCCGGATGTCGTCCATGCGGACATCGACCTCTACGTCCTCGGCCTCCGGCATGACAGCGACCGTTACGGTCGAGGTATGCCTCCTGCCTGAGGCCTCAGTCTCAGGCACGCGCTGCACGCGGTGGACGCCGCTTTCGAACTTGAAGCGGGAGAAGGCGCCCTTGCCCGCTATTTCGGCGATTATCTCCTTCATGCCGTTCAGGCCCGTGGGGCTGGTGCTCATGACCTCGACCTTCCAGCCCCGGCGCTCTGCGTAGCGCGAATACATCCTGAAGAGCTCGGCAGCGAAAAGGGCCGACTCGTCTCCGCCGGCGCCAGCCCTTATTTCAACGATGATGCTCTTGTCGTCGTTCGGGTCCTTGGGCAGGAGCATTACCTTTAATGCCCGCTCAAGCTCCTCGCGCCTTTTAATGAGGTTCGGCAGCTCTTCCTTGGCAAGCTCGCGGAGCTCCTCGTCCTTGCCTTCGAGTATCTGCTTGTTGCCCTCTATCTCGGCGTCAGTCCGCTTCATCTCTTTGAAGACGCCTACGATGTCGTGGAGGGAGGCGTGCTCCCGGGCGTACTTCTGGTATAGCTCCGCGTTGCCTGCCACGTCAGGCAGGCCAAGGAGGTCCGAGAGCTCGGCGTACCGGGTTTCCAATGATTCAAGACGTTTTTCTATCATAGTTAAATAAAAAAAAGCAGGGCAGGGGATTTTCACCCGCCCCTCTATCCCCTGCCTGTCAAGGGCGGGGAGGTTAAAGACGCATTACAAAATAATAAACAGGAGACCAGGCTAAAGGGCTTTGAATTTCTCCCTTATCTCCTTCGGCTTACCGCAGGTCATCTCGCCCTCGCCGCACTTGCCGCGAACGCATGAGGGGCCGGACTCCCTGAATATGAAGGGTGCTTTAGGCTTTACGGCCTTTAGCATCTCTGTGGCCATCTCCCGTATCTCCCACTGCGCCCTTTCGCAGCAGCGCAGGCTGAAGAAGTGCAGCAGCTCCCTCGCGTTCATCGTGACGATTATCTTTGTGCAGGCCGCGTTCGGAAGGAGGTACCGGGCGTCCTCTGCCTTGATGCCTTCGGCCACAAGATCGTTGTAGAGGCTGTATATCTCTTTGATCTTCTTTTCGAAACGCTTTTGTTTTTTTTTGTCAGCCAAAATCGCCGGCGGGGTGACGTACTCGGGCGCAGTCGCCTTTACATACCTCTGGCTTTGCTGGGAATATGAGGCGAGCCTGTGGCGGACGAGCTGGTGCGAAGTGGCCCTTGAGATGCCCTCTATGCCGAAGGTAAAGGAGGCGTGCTCAAGGACAGACAGGTGACCGAGCTTAAGGATCTTTCCAAGGAACTTCTCGATGCCGCCGGAAGGGGCTTTGGCTTCGAGGTCGCTTATGGTGGAGGCAGAGTAGCAGAGCCTGGCCGCCATGGCGACGGTCCTCTCCGGCTCCGGGGTGTACGTGAGGAGGGCTACCTTCACCCGGCCCTCCTTCTCAGGCTTTCTTGATGATGTTCTTGTACTTGTTCCTGAACTTCTCTATCCTGCCGGCAACGTCGAGGAGCTTGTGCTCTCCGGTGTAGAAGGGGTGGCAGTTGTAGCATACCTCGACCGATATGTCCTTCTTCGTGGAGCCGGTCTCGACTACATTCCCGCACGCGCAGTGTATCTTGGCCGCGTTATAAACCGGGTGTATTCCCTCTTTCATGGTGCTTTCCTCCTGAATATCGTTACAGTTTTTAAATAGTTGGCGGGATCCCGCTCTTCCGGGCAGACCCGTCCCGTCTGGTGTAATAGCACATGATAGCAACTATGTACGTGGAGTTCAAGTCAAAAAGCAGGCTGCTGAAAAAGTCCATCTGCTTTGTTGTCATTGTCGTTCGTCGCTGCGGCGTACGGCAAAGAGTACGCCTCGTTCCTCGCTCCCCGATTTAACCGGGGCCTTGCATATGAAGCTTCTTGAGCAGCCTCAAAAAGAGCAGTGCAATAAAAAAAAGCCCCCAGGGAGGTTAAGCAGCAGGCGCCGTAACGAGGCGGTAAAATGATCTCACCCTCCCCTTAGTCCCCTCCCGTCAAGGGAGGGGAGAATGCTTGTCATTGCGAGCCGGAGGCGAAGCAATCTCAGGCATTTGGGAAAAAGGGATATTGGGGAGATTGCTCGTCACTTCGTTCCTCGCAATGACGGGAAAGGGAGGGAGATAAAAAAAAGCCCCGGCATCTCTGCCGGGGCTTTTGTCTGCCGGGTCTTCTACTTGCTCATCGAATCGAGGAAGCCCCTGTTGCTCGGGGTATGCTGTATCTTGTCGAGCAGGAACTCCATGGACTCTATCGGGTTCAGGGGCTGGAGCACCTTGCGGAGTATCCAGATCCTGTTGAGCTCTTCCTTGGTAAGGAGCAGGTCCTCTTTCCTCGTGCCGGACTTGTTGAGGTCGATGGCCGGGAATATCCTCCTCTCGGAGAGCTTCCTGTCGAGGACGATTTCCATGTTGCCGGTTCCCTTGAACTCCTCGAATATGACCTCGTCCATGCGGCTGCCCGTGTCGATAAGGGCCGTCGCCATGATGGTGAGGCTCCCGCCCTCTTCGATGTTCCTGGCGGCGCCGAAGAACCTCTTGGGCTTGTGCAGCGCGTTCGAGTCCACGCCGCCCGAGAGCACCTTTCCGCTGGGCGGCACGACGGTGTTATATGCCCTTGCGAGCCTCGTTATCGAGTCGAGCAGTATTACCACGTCCTTCTGGTGCTCGACGAGCCTCTTTGCCTTCTCTATGACCATCTCGGCGACCTGCACGTGTCTCTGCGCGGGCTCGTCGAAGGTCGAGCTTATGACCTCGCCCTTAACCGACCTCTGCATGTCGGTCACCTCTTCGGGGCGCTCGTCTATGAGGAGCACGAGGAGGACTATCTCTGGGTGGTTCGTGGTTATCGAATTTGCGAGTTTCTGAAGGAGGATGGTCTTGCCGGCCCTCGGAGGGGAGACTATGAGGCCCCTCTGCCCCTTGCCGACGGGCGTGAAGAGGTCCATTATCCTCATCGAGATGTCTGTCGACTGGTCCTTCTTCTCGCTCTTGAGCTCGAGGTTTATCTTCTCCTGCGGATAGAGAGGGGTGAGGTTGTCGAAGAGTATCTTGTCTCTGGCTACCTCGGGGTCCTCGTAGTTGACCTTCTCGACTTTCAGGAGCGCGAAGTACCTCTCGCCCTCCTTCGGGGGCCTTATCTGGCCGGAGACAATGTCTCCCGTGCGCAGGTTGAACCTCCTTATCTGAGAGGGGGATACGTATATGTCGTCAGGGCCCGGAAGGTAGTTGTAGTCCGGCGCGCGGAGAAAGCCGAAGCCGTCCGGGAGGGTCTCGAGCACGCCTTCGCCGTATATCATCCCGTTCTGTTCGCTCTGGGATTGCAGGAGGGCGAAGATCAGGTCCTGCTTGCGCATGCTCGAGGCCTGCTCTATATTATATTGCTTGGCGAGCGTTGTAAGCTCGTTGATCTTTTTCTCCTTAAGTTCCTTAAGGTTCATACAATACTCCTGTAGGGGGTTTGAGATTTGTGGAGTGGGGGATAAATAAAGAGGTTTACTCCAGGCCTATGCAAGTTATAAGCGGATAATCACGTAATGGGTTTGTTTTTCCTCTGGGCTTAAATCTTCCGGATTGAAGCTTTGAGGGCAGCAGTAAAGTGAACAATATTTGAAAGGTATTTTCACTCTAACATGCCTGTTGGGGGCTGTCAAGTGCCTTTTTTCACACTTTTTGCCCCTTTAAGGGCCATGAATACCTCTCTGGCCCTCGCTACAGCGCTCTCGATATCTCCGTTGTTCTCTATCACATAATCGGCATATCCGAGCTTTTCTTTAACAGGAATCTGGCAGGAGAGCCTCAGGAGGGCCTCTTCTCTCGTCAGGCCGTTGCGCCTGAGCATGCGCTCTATCTGCCTCTCCTCGTCAGCCCAGACGACTATTACGCTGTCCACCTCGTCTCTGAAGCCCATCTCGATTAAGAGGGCTATGTCAACGACGACAAGCTCGTTCTCCCCGGCCCTGGCTATCTCCTCTCTAATCCTCTGTCTAATCCTCGGGTGGGTTATGCGGTTCAATTTGCCGAGCTCTTCCCTGTCGCAAAATACGATATCGCCGAGCGCCTTCCTGTTGAGCGTTCGGTCAGGGTTCAATACCCGCTCGCCGAAGGTCTCTACTATTTCGCTGTATGCCGGCTTTCCGGGCTCGACTATCTCTCTCGCTATTACGTCCGCGTCGATGAGGACAGCGCCGAGCCGTTTCAACTCTGCCGAGACAAGGCTCTTGCCGGTAGCTATGCCGCCTGTGAGGCCGACTATCATCACATGGGCTCCCTCAGCATGATGAAGCTCAACTGGCGGCCTGTCCTGCCGCCATCGCGCCTGTACGAGAAAAAGTCTGCTGCGCAGGATGTGCACGGAGCAGAGCCGCTTATGTGCTTCTCAGGTACGCCGAGGCTCAAGAGCTGGCTAAGGTTCTCTGCGCCGAGGTCGAGCCTCAACCCATCCTCAAGCGAGATGAAGCTCTCGAGCGTCCGGCCGTTCTTCCTGAACTCGTCCTGAAGGTTATCGCCCACCTTATAGCAGCACGGGCCTATGGAGGGGCCGAGAGCGGCTACGAGGTCGCGCGGCCTGGAACCGAAGGCCCTCGTCATCTCCT
>Ga0209324_10000104_pt1 | contig 50364 bp, 67 predicted proteins | sample Rifsed19ft3_FD_184015 | JGI IMG/M metagenome (GOLD analysis project Ga0209324, IMG submission 184015) | Soil microbial communities from Rifle, Colorado, USA - sediment 19ft 3 (version 2) | ecosystem: Environmental > Terrestrial > Deep subsurface > Rock core/Sediment | place: Rifle, Colorado...
TGCTGCGTTGGAAGTTGATACCTCACACTGTTCCCAGGGCTTTGCACTAGGACTGAGCTTAGTTATCTTACATTCTATGGAATCAACTTCCAACGCAGCACTTATTTCAGCGCTAAACTTTTTAGGCACATAGCCTAGCATCGTACCCTCATGCTCGATTCTGATCGCATTTGGATCGAACTTGTTTTTTGGCTCTGCTACAAGAGTGAGTCCTACTCCCTCAAAAAGATCCTTTATGACCTTCCCAAGATCGTGAAACTTCACTCCAGCTATAAAGAATGTCCTCTCAATCACTGGCTTTCTCCTTTCTGTTTAGAATTCTAGACAGACATAAAAGTGACCTGTCACCACAGTATGGACAGGTCATAGCTGACTGTCCTATACTATCACACGACACACATAGGTACGCACTACGTAGTGGAATAATGTCTCCGCTGTAGAGATCTGGCAGTCTAATTATTGAGATCATTTTTGTTACTCCTTTAAAGCACTGGCAGGTCGTAGGATGATCCATTGGGCCTCACCCTCCCCTGCGCCTGCTGCGCCCACCTCGTAAATTCCTTATACAAACAATCGGCGCTGTGGCCTGTTTCTTTGCGAGAGAAACAGAACGAGCAACCTCTGGCTTCAATCTTGCCAGACTCACCGATTAGTGGCTCGTTCCATTCAAGGGTGCTCAAGAGGCTTAGCAACCTCTCATTCTCCTCGCGGAGGCGACTAGTCTCATCCGCCTCCAAGATCGTCCACCCCTTCTCGTTGATCCACTCCATAACAATCTTGTAGCAGTCGTGGCAGATTCCCAACAGTCCAGGGTACTCGTTGACATCGTGCAATTCCCTGCACAGTCTACATCTCTCCGTTTTTGTCATCCTCACCCCCGTAGCGCCGCTCGGCCTCGGTGTAGAGCTCCTCTGCACTAACGATGCAGGAATCCCACTTCTCTTGATACTCGGAAGCTGCGAAGATCGCCGCCGCCAAGTAAATCAACCCGAACTTGGTATCTGGGTTAGTCGGTGGCTTTGGCTTCATTGAGGACTCTTCTGCACGTAACTTTTCAATCTCAGCATCTAGTTTCCGCAAAGAGGCGATAAATCCATCCATGCCCGTTCGCCATGCAACACAGGTCGCCACGATGTCTGCTATGGACATGGTATACACGTTCTGAGGCCGTTCACTCGGTGGTTTCGGTTTCATCCTCATCCTCCAAAAGCGGGTTCCGCGACCTCGGGCATCCGCACTCACACGGAGACCCGGAGCACTGAAGATGCCAGCCTTCAAGACAGCGTCGGCAGACAGCACAATTGGAGTACATGGCGAACCTGATTATGTCGATCTGCGCAGACAGCATTGTGTTATAGATCTTTTGGATCACAGATGCCTTCATCATTCCCCCTCAGAAGCGGTGCCTCCGACCTCAGGCACCCGCATTCGCATGGAGACCCATAGCAACGGAGGTGCTTCCCCGCTCGGCATGGCGGGCAAGTTGCACAGAAGGCTTCAAGGAAGATCTCATCGTAGCTCATGGTTCAGTCTGTGCTCTTAGGTTGCCGCATCCGGCGTAAGTCTTCCAGCAGCGCTTTAAACTGCGCGGCTCGACCGTCGAAGTATCTAACATGATCCTCAAACTGGCGCACGAGACTGCGAAGCGAATCGCACTCTTCCTTGAATGCCTTCAAAGCCCCTTCATAGTAGGCCACGGATTTTGGTTCGTAGCTCACGATGTAATATCCTCTCGGCAGAGCCCCGGCCCAGGCACGCGCCCGGAGCCCGGCGGTCATCCGTGCAATCGAAGGCCCATGACCGCCTCTTCAACGCGCCACGCTGTCGGATTAGCGTGGTGTGGGCCACAATACCGGGGCTCTAAAAGTTACAGTTTAGTATGGCGGATCTAGTGGACGTGTAACCTCAGCCCCAGTATCAAGCTGTATTCTTCTCCAGAGCGAGTTACAGGCATTCCAAACTTGTTCCTGAAACTCCTTGCCCATGTAGGCTATTCGCTCTGCGTTTAGTAATGGAGCGTCCTTTCCGTCAGATCGCTCCTGGATAATTCTGTTATACACTAAAGCGTTCCTCTTGATGTATGACAGATATGGGCCTCTTGGACTTGTAGGACTGCCATTTAGGTACCTTAGTGCTTCATCTCCATCTAGCTCTGGAAGGTTTCCATAAGGCCACACAGAGGCCTTGTTGCTCACTATGCCTGGATGCTCGGCTGGCGGGTCTAAGTCCATGCTGTTATATTCGACGAGCAGAAATCTACCAACCGCACACACTGCATTAACAGTTGCCTGTAGCGACTCCCTTGTATACGCTACAGAGGTTGGAAGTTTGTCTACTAACTCTTGTGGAATCTTCTCATAAGTCATTTTAATTCTCCAGTTTGATTTATTTTGGATTAAACTACGGTTTCACCTCAACTTCAACAAATACAGGAAAACGAGGGACGTTACGCCCACTCGTTATATGCTGGTACTTGACTCGAGCCGCCTGCCCTTTGAGCATGTCTCGTCCATGCCAAAGTTCACGTCTCCTCTCATCAGTGAATCCAGTGCCTACATTGAAGATGTCTCCGTCTCCTGAGGCACATACGAGAGCTCCGAGTGTATCCTTTGGAAATCCATCTTTATCAATCTCTTCCTGAAACCCTACTATTTCGTAACTATCCTCTTGCTTCGGCTTGAACTTCATAACCCAAGTTGAGCGCTTTCGCTCGTACGGACCTAAGTTATGGCGAACTATGATCCCCTCGTAGCCGTTACCGACTATGGAATCGAAAGCTCTCATTACATCCTCTAGACTATCACATAGATAGAATGGAGAGACTACTAACCACTGAGATAGTCCTCTAAGGTCCTCAATCATTAGTGTTCGTCTCAGCTGTGGTTCCTCAACTATTACGTCGAAGCAGTGGAATTGAATCCTTTTATGATCTTGATGTAGGGTGACTGTTCTGGAGGTAACTGAGACTATTTCCTCAAACTTCATCCCGTGACAATATAGCTCACCATCAAGCTCTGGTCTTGTCTCTGGAGCTCTGTATCTCATAAGGTGTGGAATTTCTCTACTGATGTGAGGAACACTAAAGATTATGTTCTCTTCACTTGAAAGCAGCATGTACTCTCCGCTTTCAAGTGGGACAGCTCTACACCTCACTCCGTCATACTTGGGCTGCACGATGTAAGGAGGCTGCCACTTAGCGAGGCGCTTTTCCTCAAATGGGTATGCCTTCATCACATTTTTCCATCTAGTCCATTCAGACATAGGTCCCCTCCTTTGATAACCATCTATCTGAGTGCCAGATGTGGTGGATGGTTGTCTGGTGAACTTTGAACATCCTAGAAACAAGTACCTGAGAGAATCTATATGTTGTCTTCTTCACTCCTTTACGAAGAACTATTTTGAGTCTCCTGATGAGCCAAATCTCTCCGTTATGTAGGTCTGGGTTAGCTAGAATATGGGCTGGTACTTTTGGGCCTCTTATGTACCTATCCCTCATATTATCCATTTGAGTACCAGCATAAAGATGACCTGGATTACAGCAAGATCTATTATCGCACATGTGAAGTATCATTTTGTCCGGAGGAACTTCACACTTTCTTGTAAGTGACCATACATAGCAGTGAGCACCTACATTTGTTATACCTGTCCAAAATCTACCGTATCCATCTTCATCTATACCGCTAAGATATGGCCAGCATTCATAAGATCCTCTCTTATCTACCTTTGTCCAAAAGACTAATTCTCTATCTAGTCGTTTTTGTCCTTGGAAGCTAGTCATTTAGGCCTCCACTTCATTATCCCTTTCCAGCGCTGCCACTTAGGCTGATTCATCTTTGACCTCCAGTGCCTTGATGAGTGCCTGGGACATTGACTGGATGAGTTCCCTCAGTTGTTCAATACTCCCTATGTGCATACTTATATCAGAATCTTTTACTTGTTCTGATGCAATTCTCAGATGTACCGGCCAGGGACTGCTTAGGTCCTTGCCTACTGTCACTTCAGCTACAAATTTTGCTTTTTTATCCATGAAGAAAATGGTTTGATAGTGTCTCATTGCTTTTTCTCCTTTTTTCTTGTTTAGATCTTTGATACTAGCTCTCTGGTGAGTTCCACTAACTCAGCTGACTTACCTTTCACAGCAGCAAAGGCATAGATGTTGAATATCGCTCTGAGATAAGTTCTAAATCTCTTATCTGCCTGATACGCTGTAAAGATAAAGTACAGATCATCAGTCTCCCTAGCTGATAGTTCATCCTTCTTTAACTCGTCTAATCCAACCTTTATATCCTGTATCATAGATCCTCCAGTTCGATCAATTTTTGATTAAACTGCATTCCATTGTACCTCTCCGCACATTTGCAAAAGTCACAAAAAAGTGCCCTCCAGCCGAAGCCAGAGGGCACTGGATTGAAAGAAGGGTTACTTTGAAGCTCTGGCCTGCAGTTCGGCCAGCATCTTCTTTTGCTCAGCTGGAGAGGCAGACTGGAACGCAGCCAAGTAGGCCTGTAGAGGGTCGACTCGAGCGCCCTTAGTGGCCACTCCCATCTTAGCCGATCCTAATCTGGCCTGAATCTGAGGACTGTTTTCCCCTCTCTTCAGAGCATTGCGGATGTTGCTCTGGAGAGTGATTTTCCAATTTGCGAAGGCATTACTCAAGAGTGCCGCAGCTCCGTAGAGCTTCTTGGCCTCCTCGAGAGCAGCATCTCCGCCATCGAGATCCGGGAATTCTACAGCTATCGCTCCTGATAGCTCAGGAGTCCCATTCTCTTTATTAGCGGGTACTTTTGCATCTATCGTATACTTTTTAGCCATTGTTACTTTCTCCCATTTAAGTTTTTGATTTTCCAACAGGTCATGATTAAAATTACCATAACTTGAGGAAATGTGTCAATGTAAAATTTGGTGCATTGTTTTGGCTATTCACCTCCCTCCTCTCTCATCCTCTTAATCATTGCTGATTTGAGGCTGTTTAGGGTTGATTTTGCTAACATCACCTTGTCAGTCATTTGCTCTATGTAACCAAGAGCTGTTGGCAAAGTTCGTGCCATTACTGCATCACCACTCAATCTGAGTAGCTTAGTCAGCTGAATTCCAAGATCGTCGGCGATCTCCCACTCGGTCTTAGTCTTTGTCACACTACCCTCCTTATTGGTCATGGCTAACCTCCAATCTTTTCAAGTGATTTTGAGTCATACTTCTGCCCATATCCAGGTCCAAGTCTGCCAGCGCAGAGAATGAAGTGACAATTTGGGCAGAACAGGCCCCAGCGACCTTTATTATCTTTTGCGTCGCAAAAGTACTTCATATCCACCAGGCGCTCTTCGCATCCGTCGCAGGATGCTGGCCAAGTACCTTCCCATTTCTTAACTGTCATTTTCCCTCCTTGAATGGAAGTGATTTTTTATCCCTTCTAGCCTCTCAGTTAACATCTCCTTTCGTTCCTGGAGCTTTGTGTAGTCATGATCGATCCTCGAGCTTCTGAGAGCCCTGTTGATTGAATTTAACTGCTTCCTAATACGCTGAGTTTTGTTCATCTTTCCTCCAGGCTTATGCAGTCTAATTCAGTGTCCAGTCTCTCAATTCTATCTTCCAGAATCGTCATTGCTTCTAACCACCCGATGAATGAGCGACCTAACAAGTAAAGTCTTGCTCCAACTAATATATCCTTAGCTGCTCTTATCTTCTTCTCACGCTCAGTCATCACTCCCCTCCTCAGGCTCGTCCTCGATAATCTCATCTAACTCATCAGCCTCAGCCCCTAACATCACCAGGAGCTCTTTGATCTGGGAGTTTGATAGCCTTTTTAGCTTGGGAGTATGCTTAGCAGCTTCAAGCTTCTGCAGTCGGCCATCCAAGATGGCTAACTGATGATCAATATCCTCATATGCTTTTTCATCTTCTTCCCAGCGTTTCTTCAGGCATTCGTAGAGACGCTTGGCTCTTACGTACAGCATGTGAGAGCTTCTAACTCGTTTCCATACCAGCTTGCGCTGGTCTCGGAGATATTCTATCTCATTCATTTAGTTTTTCCCTTTCTCAGTTCAGAAAGATGATTGAACAGTGTATCCCTGAGACCTTTATCCTTTGTGTGATCTAGATCTGAGTAACCACATATCCAGCCCTCCAACCACCCTGAATCTCCGGTCTCATATTGTTCAGTTAGATAGGCTTTCAACTCTGTCAGCTTCTTTTTACTTGTTTTCATAGTTCCTCCGATTTGATTCGGCTTTTTATCATGGACTTATTCTTCAGTGAACCATCCTCTCTTTTCACTAACCTTCCTGGAAACTCCTAAAGGTAGAGACTTTCCTTTTTTCTCGAGTGATTCCCAGTTGGTTAAACCAGCTGAGACTATTCTAATTGCAACTTGATAACAGGAGTTACACAAGCCTCTGGCGTAAACTCCATCCTTGCACCTTGGGTTTAAACACTCTCTTTTTTTCATCATGGACTCATTGTATCACAACTGTACGTTGGATGTCAAGAACTTTGTGAATTATCAGTTCGAACCATTTTCGATCGAACTATCAACTCAATCTTTATCTTCATTTTCAATCTCCTTATATTTAGCCAGAACCTCTTCGAGATCTAGCTCCTGTTTGCTCTTCTCGCTCAACAAAGTGTTGTGAAGGACGTTCTTGCGTCCTCTATCTCCCTTGTTGAGCTTCACCTTGAACCTCTTAGAAAGCATCTCTCGAGCTACTGCTGTATCCTCACTCATTGTCACTCTTTTGTCCTGAATTAGGTAATCAAGCAGCATCTCGAGTGGCCGTCTAACCACTTCGCTCAAGAAACGTGGATACTCACCGCTGGTCTCGAGCCAGTTGGTTAGAGTGGCTAAGAGTCTGCTATCAATCCATACCTGCACAAGAACATCATCCTTGTGCTTTAGTGGCTGGATTAAGCTCTTACCACGTGTACTGTTTTCAACATAGGGAATCTTTCGATTCCCCTCTTTGTCGTAGTCACTCATTGCATTACTGTTCTTCCTAGATATATCAAAATTGGTTCTCCGCAATTTGGAGCATCATCAACGTAAGCTATCTCATCCCATGTAGCCTCACCATCGTTATACTTCTTGACACTGATAAGCACTTCTGTGCTATTAGGGAGTTTATTCCTCCGTAATGCTTTGATTAATTCTCCCTTAGTCATTTTATCTCCTTAATTGTTAGTTTCAATCCCTCCCAGGACTCCACCATTTCTCAATGATGGAGCCGAAGTAGGAATCGTTAGTTTTCCTGTGTAGTTGTTGGTAACAAGTAGTCACCACACAACTGACACACGATAACTGGAGCATCAGCTATTTCTACTCCATCTACTATGTAATTGCTCCAGATCAAAGTTACTTTGGTAGTACATCCCAGACAGTGATATTCTGACCTAATCATCTTCTCCTCCCTCTACTTCACTTCCAACTCAACACCAAGCTCCTCAGCTGCGAGTTTGGCCAGGTGGAGCTTCTCCTGTTCACTCAGCTCCTTTATCTCCTCCATAAATCCCTTCAGTGTCTGGCCTTCCTTCTGGCCGAAGAAGGTTCTTAGCACCACGATTGGTGTCATAGTCTTCTTTTCCATTGTCTCTCCTCCTTGCCCAGCGGGGCTGCTAGTACTTGAAATAAACTTTCCCTTAGGTCCGATTCTGATGGGTTTTAATTCGTGATCGCAGTTCATTGTTCCCTCCATTGTTCAATTCGCTCATGTTGTCCATCATAACACAACTTACACCCAGTTGTCAAGCACTTCACAAATTACCAGTTCAATCCAAAATGGTTCGATCTATTAATGACAGATTGATCCATACCAAATAACCAACATTAACCATAATGTGTTAGTGCCTTATCCCACCACCCAACACACACCACACACTACTCTCCTATATATAGATATATATATATAATAATACATAATGGCACTCACACATTTTCGTTATTAACGATATTAACATGAGTGTCGTTAATATGTCAATGTACAATTATTATAGACACACAATATAACTACTCACTAACAACTCACAACACTACGAACAACTCACACTATCTATATAATAGAAGCAAAAGTTCAATCCAAAATAAATCGAACTATGGAACTACATAACTAAAGGAAGGAGGGTAGACAGCTGTGAACTATCTACCCTTCAGCAGTTGTTATGCAGTGGGTGGTGCGGTGGGTGGCGTAGTTCCTGGCCTATCTGGCCCTTTGAATACCTCATACAAGCCGATATTCCATATACCCCTATCCCAGTCTCGGATATCTGATAGGTGTAGGACTATCCTATTACCTCTACCACGTAGGAGTTTTGGATACTCCTTTGTGCATATTACCTTCCCAATTGATCTCATAACACCTCCAATTGGCTTAACCATCCAAAACTCGAGCGGTTCGTGGCGGAAAGTTGTTATTTCCCCAGCGGTTCCAAACCGCGCCTTTTGGCCTCGGCATCAAGCCACTCTTTTGGCGTGATACCGGCCGCACGTGCCTGCTCGTTGACATATGCAAAAATGTCAACGGTTTTCGCACCTGCCGATTTGGCCAACACCTTTACATGTTGGCCGATTTTCAACGATGGGTATGCCTTCCGGCCATTTCCACCGTTCGCCCATGCAATTCTCCGGTCCGCACACGCGAAGTCCAAAATATCTCCAAGTGTGCATTCGGAGAAATCAATATCGAGAAATATTGATTTTGCCTGGGTTTTCGGCATATCCGTATCCAACCTAACGGATGCGGATATTGTTCGGACGATTCCCGTCAATTTCTCGTTAAGGTTTATGGTCATGACAAATCCTTTCATGCCACAAATCCGCTCGAGATTTGAATGGTCGAACCCTAATTGTCAATGATCGTCTCGCGGTTTCACCCGCGATTGTCACCATCATAACCCCTCCCACGTTGTTTGTCAAGGGATTTGTTTCGAGGGCATGGGGGAGACGTATGACGTACGGCGCGGGGTTAGCTCTCCCACACTTCTTCCAATCAAACTAAAATGTACAATGCTCGTAGGATTGTGGTCAACGAATTGAAATGGATTGATCTTGGTACGGACAATTGAGTGGTTTGTGAGAGAGTAGTTGAGGAGATGCAACTAAAGGTTTAGTAATAGATCGAACCAAAATTGATCGTACTTTCAAATTGTACATAAAGTTACCTTGCATTTATTATGGAAGTGTGGTATGGTATATTTAGAGGTATAATGTGATGGAAGTGAGTGAGAGAAACGGACTTTATGGGTTTGAATATAGAGAAGAGGACAGACGTAGGGTTCCAGCTACTGAGAGGAAGGCTCACAACATTAAGCAGCTCTGGCAGCGCCATCATGAGATTGTTAATTTAGCTGCTAAGGGATTTAAGCAGACAGAGATTGCTGAGATCCTTAACATCCATCCTCAGACTGTCTCTAACACGTTAAATAGTCATCTTGGGGAATACAAGTTATCTGAGATAAGACAGGAACGTGATGAGGAGACTAAGAAAGTTGTTGAGAAAGTCAGAGTCCTCACTGATAAAGCATTAGCTACATATCATGAGATTTTTGATGACGAGTCTGGGGAAATAGGCTTGAGGGACAAGATGAAGGTAGCTGACACAGTCCTACTTGAGCTCTCTGGCCTACGTGTGCCTACCAAGATCTATTCACAGGCTACTTCCTTAAGTCTAACAGCTGAAGAACTGACTGAGTTCAAGAGAAGGGGTATTCTAGCAGCCAAAGAGGCTGGTATGGTGATAGAAGTTGAAGCTGAACAGAAAACAATCGGAGACAAAGGCGAAGATTGAAATCTTTGCTAAAATCTTTGGCATAGATCCTGCCTGGGCCAACTCAATTGCAATGGTTGAGAGTTCACTTGGCCTAAGACAAAAGTCACCTACAAATTGCCTAGGAGTCTTTCAGATGTCATCTATTGCTATGAAAGACTTGCTATTATCAATGCAAGCTATTGACGACGATCTTGTTGATGTAGCTTGTGGAGTAGCCTTTCTAAAGTTACTTCTTAAACGATGGAAGAGTATTGAAAAAGCTACTATTCACTTCTGTGATCCAAAGGACAGGTCAGTCTACTTAGCAAAAGTAAAAGATTGGATGAAACAGTTTGAAACTAGCACTGATAGTAATCTTAGCGATTAGCGTCAGTTGTGGAGGCCGTCAGGTTAAAGTTACAGGCCCTCAAGGTGGAAAGATTATACTTGAGGATCCAGTTGTTAAGGAAATTCTTAGGTCTAACCTCCCTCCTGATAAGAAATCAGACCTTGTTAAGGAGTGGTTTCAGCTACAGGAAAAGTTCAGGACACACTGGAAAGAAATTATTATTTCAATTACTGGAACCTTTGTAGCTGTATATGCAGGAGCTAAGGTAGCTAAATGATAGTATCTGTCATCATAGCTAATCGCAACGACTTAGCAATGCTAGCTGTAACGGTTAGATCATGTATAGAAGAGCTACGTCCACTTGGCAAAGGTGCTGGTGAAGTAATAGTCGTAGACAACTCTGATAAGAAAATTAGGGACCACTTAAGAGGTGCTCTTCCAACTGGTTACTGCAGAGATGGGACCCTCAAGTTGTTCTATCAGGACTTCCCATGTCTATTCACAGCTCGTGAGTTGGCTGCTGAGAAGGCTGTTGGTGAGTACATCATATGTCTTGATTCACACATGATAGTTGGTAGGGACTCCATTAAGGACTTAGTTAGTTTCATGGATCGTAGATATAACGACCCAACTCTAGGTTTTGCCCACGCTCCTATCTCCTGGGCTCATCAGCATGAGTCGAGGGCTAGGCACGATAGAAATATCTCCAGACATGAACTAGGTCCTTGGGGCACTGCTTATGATCACGAAAGGATGATTACTTGGAAAGGCATGCCATGGATCTGTCGAAGGAGCTGGTTCTTAGATAAAGACAAGGGCCTAAACGGCTACGGTGCCCTATCTGAGCACAGAGTCAGCTGGGGTGGAGGTGACATGCATATAGGAATTAAGCCTTGGCTCCTCGGCTTCAAAAACTGGGCAGTTCCTACCAACTCTTGCATTCACATAGGTCCATTTCCTCGTATAGGTAACAACGGAAACAGTAATGAGGCCTTCCTAGCCAAAGACCTAAACGATCATGAGAAGTACAGACGCTACACATCAAGTGGCAACTTCCCCCACACTTTTGGGTTCCTGGTTAGTTGCTACGTGCTTGGTGGCGAGCCAATGATGCAACGTAATAGGAAGGCTCTAACCGAACGCTTTGGTAAGTACATAAACATCGACAAGTGGTGGTCCAAAGCTATTGAAATTGGCACTAATGAAAAGAACTGGCTTGACAGTCGTAAGATCATGAGCTTTGAGCAACTACTTACCTCCAAGCCTTGGGATCAAGATCATTCCAAAATTGATCAAACTTATGCACAAGAGCGTAATGGACTTTCTGCGGTCTAATATAAGTCCTGAGGAAATCAAGGACAAAGTTGTACTAGAAGTAGGTAGTCTAGACGTAAATGGATCTCCTAGGACTATAATAATGTCACTCAAGCCACTCTCATACGTAGGCATAGACATAAGACCTGGTAAGGGAGTTGACAAAGTTATAGAAGCTGAAAACTTACCTGCAAACTACTCACCAGGACTATTCGATGTAATTATATGTACGGAAATGCTAGAACATGCTAAGAACTGGAGGTCAGCAATATACGGAATTAAGTACGTACTTCGTATGGATGGTACCTTATTTCTCACATGCAGATCTCGTGGATTCAAGAAACATGACCATCCAGCTGATTACTGGAGATTCAGTGTAGATAACATGTCTGACATACTCTCTGACATGGAAATACTTAAGTTGCACAGTGATCCTCAATGCCCTGGTGTTTTTGTAAAAGCTATTAAGAGAACCAATCAAGTTGCTGACTTGTTTTACATTGAGCCGTATGAACAACTGTAGCATTATCATACCTAACAGATTTGAAGATATAATCCAGCCACTTTTAGAGTCACTAAAGGAGTTTGGATGCAGTTTTCACATACTAATAATTTCCGACAGTCATGACAGAGGCTACGGATATGATTATGTGAGGACTGATTATGATAAGTTTATATTCAGTAGGTCTGTAAACGTAGGAATAAATCATGTAGCTCCTAATGATGTAATACTATTAAATGACGATACCAGGTTGATTCATAGACTAACATTCGAGACTCTCAGGGAAGCTGCCTACAGTGACATATCAATAGGTATAGCAGCTCCAGTTGTTGATGGAGGTACGAATAATAAGTTTGCCAAGCTGTCTAATTCGCATTTGTGGGTCAAGTTCCCATCCGGCATAAGATACTGCAGTGCTAAGAGCAATGATAGAATATCATTTACCTGCGTATATCTTAAAAGAAAAATGCTTGATGAGATAGGATTGCTAGACGAAAACTACTCTGGCTACGGATATGAAGATGCAGATATGTGTGTTAGAGCTATAATGCATGGATGGAAGTTAGCTCTAACCAACAAAGTATCTATCATGCATGGCTTGGGAGGTAGTAAATTAGTCGTAGGACACAACTGGCACAGCTCATACAGAAGAACTGGGAAAGTAGAGCCTAGAGTAGCCATGAAATACTTCCTATCGAAAAATAAGGAAGCTGTAGACCTTATCAATAGAGGTAGAACTAAAGTTGGATAATCAACTTTCTGAAATCCTGGTAAGGTGTGGCATCTCAACAAGGATGGTTGCTAAGACTTTCTTCCCTGAGCGCTTCTACATGCCATTTGCCGAGAATGTACATGGGAAGATATTTGAACTCATAGACGGCCCAGCACAGAAGGTTGCAATAGCTGCTCCTCGTGGCTGGGGCAAAACGTCAGTTGTTGCTGAAGCACTAATTGCACGCTACATTTTGTTCAGGCTTACTCCATTCATAGTCTACATCAACCATAGTCACGATGCGGCCAGTCTTCAAACTGAAAACCTTCGCCGTGAGATGGTCACTAACAAGGAAATCAGAGCTTTCTTCGGCGACTTCAAACAACGAGATGTGACTGGTGCTGAGTTCGACGAAGTATTTAGCAAGAAAGCTTGGGTAGCATATGATACCTTAGTATGGCCTCGGGGGGCTGGCCAGCAGGTTCGAGGTGTCTTATTCAAGAATAGTCGACCTGGGCTAATTGTCATAGATGATCTTGAGGACCCTGAAAAGGTTGAAAATGAGGAAATTCGCAAGGGCTGGTACTCATGGCTCTACGCTGACGTAATGAAAGCTGTGCCTAGAATAGGTGAAGAAGCAGGAAATTGGAAAATAGTCTACATAGACACCTTAAAACACGAGGATTCTGTACTTCAAAAGTTACTAGATTCCCCAGAATGGTCATCTGCACGTCTCGAAGCTTGCGATGACGACTTCAAATCCACTGCTCCTCACTTCATGTCTGACGAAGCTATACAAAAAGAGTGGCAACAGCATGTAGATGCCGGCCAAACTGATGTTTTCTTCCGAGAATTACGCAATCTGCCTATCTCTACCAAAGATTCTACCTTCCAACATCAATATTTTAAGTATTACAACCTCCCCCCGGAACGTCCTGGAACAGAAAATGACCTAAAGTTACTAGACGTCGAGGTTCAGCAGGATAAAAACATAGAGACTGTAGTAATTCTCGATCCAGCCAAGACTGTCAAGATTCATTCTGCCGAATCTGCTATAATTGGTATAGGAATTGACCTTGCAAGTGCCAAGGTCTACGTCAGAGATGCTATTTCTGACAAAATGTACCCAGATGAAATCTACGACGCTATGTTCGGCATGGGCCAAAGGCTGGGTGCAAAGGTACTTGGAATTGAAGAAACTTCACTCAATGAGTTTATCAAACAGCCTATCAAAAATGAGATGTTTCGCCGAGGTACATTTTTCGAACTTATTTGGCTCAAAGCTCGTGGTGGGATGAAGAAGGAGCTTCGTATACGTGAGCTTGTTCCATACTATCGTGGCGGCTACATCTACCACAATGCATCTTGCTTCACAATAAAGAAGCTTGAACAACAACTTCTCATGTTCCCTCGATCAGCTCTCTGGGATCTTATGGACTGCCTAGCTTATCTCGTGGAAATGCTAGAACTTGGAGAACGTTACTTCTCACCGAAAGAGGATCCAGGAGATATCGAGGCTGAATATAAAGAACTGACTTATGAAAAGCCAGTTGATGATTGGAGGTACGTATGATGGGAGTAAAAGTTGAGGACAGTGTTAGGAGTGGATATATACAAGTCAACAAACTTTGGGTTGTTGTACTTCCTATTGTCGGTGCTGCAATTGGTTTTATACTTTCTAATGAGAGTAGAATAACTACGTTAGAAGTTGGCCAGAAGCAACATGAGAAAGTCATTGAGAGACTTATAAGTAATCAAGAAAGTTTGACTAGTGCATCAATAAGCTTAGCAGCAACTGTTCAACAGTTAAACTTGATAATAAACAAAGATCAGCGTGGAGGCAAGAAATGAAAGTTCGATCCAAAATCGTTCAAACTATTGTCTTTGTGTTAGCCTCAGTCTATGCTATAGCTCAAACAAAGACTGCTACTTGGGAACCTCACCCTGAAGCAGCTGGACTAACTGGATTCGAGCTATGGGAATCAACAACTAGTGGAACCTTCCCAAGCATTCCTAAGCAGACAATACTTGGTGGGAACTCTATTCAAACAACTATAGACAAACCTGGAATAGGACGTTGGTACTACGTACTCACAGCACATGTCATGGAGGATGATGGAACTGTCATCAGGAGTGACCCATCCAACGAAGCATATGCTGATTGGAAACCAGTACCTCCTACCTTCACATCACCTGTAATAGCCTCAAAGGATCTTACAGATAAAAAGACTATCCACTTTACATGGAAGACTGACAGGTCATCAAATTCAGCAGTTCAGTATAATCGCATAGGCTTCTTACCTAAAACTGTTAGTGATGCATCCTATGTCATCAATCACTTCCTAACAGCATCAGGTCTGCAGCCTAACCAGAACTGGTTCTTCATTGCAGAAAGCTGCAACGGAGACGGCTGTGATCAGTCAACTGGTTCATTTTCTACGAGGTAGTAATGATTGTAGCTCTCGTTGCTTACATGATCTTTGCACTCTCACCTCTGTATGCACAGACTGCTGGTAAGGAAGCTGTTTCTCAATTTGACTTAATTCCTGATCAGTACTTAACAGCTGCCAGGGCCAAACGTGTCCTTTTCATGAACAGATCTGTTGGTGTCAATCTAGACAATGCTATTAACTGCTTCACTGCACAAAGTTATGGAAAGGCACAAAATGTCTGTCGTCGTGAGATGGTTCAGATAGGCGGAGTATGGCAGTATATTCAACACTCTGACGCAGATTGGTCAACACTTGATCCTTACATAAAGTTTACTCCATCACCTACAATTTATAATCGTTCAAACTGGAGTTACTTCATTTTCGCTGATACTTGGGAAACCATGGTTCAGGACTTCATTGAAGGCCTACACAATGGAGGTATCCCAGCTCAGACTAAAACTGGATCTCCTGTTACTGTAATTGTAGATAACTATGATATACTTAGTTTTCAGTTCTCATACCTAAATGTTGAGGTTGGAAGCACAATAAGTCAGTTCTTCACTGTACGTCCCGGACAATTTGATGATGCTTGGGATCTGGAGCGGGAGATAGATGATCACCTCACTCCCAGGGGTGCTAAGTTCATCTATTGGACTAGTAGCCTCGCCCGTAGCATTGGAACTGCTGAAGCAGAGCAATTCAACAACTCAGTACGTTTCTGGGCAGCTTTACATAACAGACCACTGTTTGATTTTGCAGGTGTTGGGCAGCACAATCCTGATGGATCTTCCTGCTATGATAACAGAGATGGGGTAGCCTTCAGTTTTGGGGCCCAGCAGGAAAATTACCCTGATGATGGTCTTAACATATCTGCAGTATGTCCAAACAAGACTCCTGAGGCCAACGGTGGACACTTAGTTACAGCTCATGGAACAGTCAGTGTAGCAAAGGCCTTCTGGGTTATGATTGCGAAGTTAGCTGGGTGGAATCCTTAGATGCCTATTACCTTTGTTGGAAAAGCTGAGCAGAACAACACTGGGGATGTCAATCCTCGTACATTTACCTTTGACATTGGCACTAGAACCAATGGTCTGCTGTTGGTAGATGTTGCGGAAACAGCTAACGCTTCATTTACTGTCTCATCTGCCACTTATGGTGGTCAGGCGATGACAATAGATAAGCAGCAGAACAGGACTGCTGCAGCTCCATTCCACACAGTAGCAAAGCTAAGCTTAAAGAATCCACCTAACGGATCTAATCAATTATCTATTACATTCAACAGCCTAAATGGCACATCTGCAGTATCCATCTTTGCTTCCTGGTACGATGGTGCTAATCAAACTCCTGGAGCAGATCAGACTAATGGAGGTACTGGTTCTACTGATCCGAGTCTTGCTGTAACTCCTACAGAAGATGGAGAGCTAGTCAATTCTGTTCAGATGAGCGAGGCAAATGATCTTTTAACGCCTGCTCAGACTTTGATCCATGACCATGATCTAGGTGTTCGTGTTGCTGGTGCGAGCTACATCATCCAAACTACTGCCCAACCACAGACTATGAGTTGGGCTGGAGCGGACGATGAGTGGACGATGGCAGTTGCTTCATACAAGGCATTTGTCGCACCGCCTACTACGCTGCCTCCGACAACTTTACCACCAACTACTTTACCTCCCACAACGTTAGCTCCAACTACGCTACCACCAACAACTCTTGCACCAACAACTTTAGCTCCTACTACTCCTGCTCCTACCACCTTAGCTCCAACTACTCCAGCTCCGACTACATTGCCACCTACTACGCTAGCTCCCACAACGCCGGCTCCTACGACTCTTGCTCCGACCACATTAGCTCCTACAACATCTGCACCGACTACCTTACCTCCGACTACGTTGGCACCGACTACTCTACCTCCCACTACGGTTGGTCCAACTACTGAACCTCCATGCTACAACGACGTATCAGACGATCCTAACGCTGTAGCACTGTATAGATTCGAAAGTGGAGCTTTAACTGTAGACTCAAAGGATGCTAATGATCTAACTGCATCGGCTAGTCCACCTACCGAAAACACAACTGATTTTTGGGAAGGTGCTTGCGCAGCTGATTTTGAACTTGGTTCATCTCAGCACTATCGCAGGAACAATGTTGGTCTGTCAAGTAATTTCCCGTTTAAGTCTGGCACAACTAATAAGATCCACACTGTCTTAATGGCTTTCAGAAGTGAATCTAACTTATCTGTAGGAGAAAACAGATATTTAATTTGTAAAGCTGACGCAGGTAACGGGACTGTATCTTGGGGACTATTATGGCAGAATGTAGGTGGAGTTGTTAGGCTTGCCTATGTTCATGGTTATAGCGGCGGTGGTAGTTGGGAGACGATAGTCCTATTTACATTCACTCCTGTCTTGGATAGATGGTACCACCTTGCATTCTCTTACGATGATGCTACAAAGGCATGGTATGCAAAGATTTGGGATGACATAACTGAAACAGCACAGGAGAATAGTGGAACCACTGTAAATAACATAGCGTTAACTGCTGCTCCATTTCTGATAGCATGTATTCACTCTAATACCAATCCTGTATTCTTCTGGGATGGTGAGATTGATGAAGTCTTAATATTTGATAAGGTTCTAACTGAAAATGAAATAGATAGAGTTCGTCAGGGCTTGTATGGTTGTGTGACTACGGCTCCTCCAACTACCCTTCCTCCTACAACTTTAGCACCAACGACTCCAGCTCCCACTACTCTTCCTCCAACGACACTTCCACCAACTACTGTTATACCTACTACTCCATCACCAACTACGCTTCCACTGACTACGCCAGCTCCTACAACACCTGTTCCGACTACTCTACCCCCAACTACCTTATTGCCTACAACTTCAGGTCCAACAACTGCTCCTCCACTTGAGATATGTGAACTTGAATTGATCTCAGCTATACCTATCGAACTATTACTTTTCTCACCTATAACAAAGGAGATTGACCTTGGCCTCTGCAGATAAAACCTTTGTAGGTGATACTCCGAGATTAGTTGTAAACACTGGAATTGATTTGAGTGTGTATGCTACTCTCATAATAAAGTTCAAGCGTCCTAACAGAACAACTGGTTACTGGACTGCATCTATAGATCCTGCAGACTCAACTCGTATGATCTATGATTTGCTTGTAACTGATTTAAACATGCCAGGACTTTGGGTTGTCCAAGCTCATGTTGAGGATACTGATGTAGAACTACACGGCCTCTGGGCTGACATCAACGTCTACGAACCATTACCTGAAACTAGCACTCCTCCAACAACTCCTGGTCCAACAACTGAGCCATGGTGAGATTGAACCATTTTTGATCGGACTATGAAATGCCATATATAGTTAGAGGCGAACCATCTTCTTGGAAATCTGATATTTACAGTAGGGAGACTTACAACTACGAATATCCTTACGGCTTAGATCTAAAGCCAGGAAGTAAGCTTCACAATAAACTTCGTGATAGAATATGGCAGCGTGCTACTGAAGCCAGGCACGAAATATCTAAGCGTTACGGCCATTGGAGGGAAATTGATAGAACTCTAACCACCTACATCCCACTCAAGGAAATCGAAGATAAGATAAAGAAGAAAGACCCAAATAAGCCTGTGTCAATAGTATTTCCATACTCATATTCAATGCTGGAAGCATTACTAACATATCTAACTCTAGCATTCTTCCAAGACCCTATGTTCCAGTATGAAGGTGTGGAAGACAGCGACACTGTAGGTGCTATGTTAATGGAGTTAGTCATCAGACTTCATTGCATAAAGAGTAAGGTCCCTCTAAACGTTCACACGGTTCTCCGTGACTCACTATGCTACGGCTTCGGTGCAGCAGTTCCTGGCTGGAGACAGATACATGGGAAGAAATTTGTTAGATCAGAGACAGAAACTGTATCAGAGTTAGGAGTACAAACTGAGAGGAACATCCAGTCTATTCCTTCTGTGTTATTTGAAGGAAACGACTTAAGCAACATAGATCCTTATATGTGGCTGCCAGATCCATCTGTTTCTAGCAGTGAGATTCAGAAAGCTGAATTTGTTGGCTGGATAGATCGTGGTAACTACATGAATCTACTTGATGAGGAAACTCAGCCAGGTTCAGGACTATTTAATGTTAGGTACCTTAGGAAAAAGGGTGACAAGCGCTCTACACTGGCACTTGATCAGAGTGACAGACTAACCAGGCATGGTGGGTCTACAGATCTACACAGATCAATGACTAACACCACAAATCCTATTGACCGCATAAGGATGTATGTTAAACTCATACCAAAGGAATGGGAGCTACCTGGAGGTGAATATCCTGAGAAGTGGTACTTAGAACTAGCATCTGATGATGTGGTTATAGCATGTGAAAGAGCTGATCACAGCCATGGAATGTTCCCAGTAGCTTTAGCTTCACCTGAATTCGATGGCTACTCAATTACCCCAATAGGTCGAATGGAGATTCTTTATGGACTACAACATACTCTTGATTTCCTCTTCAACTCGCACGTTGCTAATGTGCGTAAGGCTATCAATGATATGCTGGTTGTTGATCCGTTTCTTGTCAATATTGAGGACCTTAAAGATCCTAAGCCTGGAAAGCTCATCCGTCTACGCCGTCCGGCCTGGGGCCGTGGAGTTGATAAAGTTGTACAGCAGCTCGTTGTCCAGGACATTACTCGTCTCAATATCGCAGACAGTGCATACATAACTCAGTGGATGGACAGAATAAGTGGTGCAGATCAGTCTATGCAAGGCGCACTTCGTATGACTGGTCCTGAGCGTCTAACAAGTAGTGAATTCCAAGGCACTCGTGGTAGCGCAATATCCAGACTTCAGCGTATAGCGATGATAATCGGTATGCAGTTTATGCAGGACATAGGCACCATGTTTGCTATCCATACTCAGCAATATATGAGTAATGAGACCTATGTTCGAATAGTCGGACGTTACGCTGAGCAGCTGAGAAAGACACTTGGCCAAAAATCTAGTATCAAGGTGACTCCATTTGACTTAACGGTTAACTACGATTTAATCGTAAGGGACGGTTCCATACCTGGAGGCAACTTCTCTCAGGCATGGATTGATCTATTTAAGGTCATAGGTACGACCCCAGAACTTGTAAGTCAATTTGATATAACTCGTATCTTTATGTACATAGCACAGCAACTTGGTGCGAAGAATGTTGAGGATTTTAGGAGGGATGTTGGTAGAATTGAGGGACAAGTTGTGCCTGATGAAACTGCTCTACGTCAGGCTGAGGCTGGCAACATTGTACCAGTTGGAGCTGAGTAATGGAAACTATTCAGGTAAATGCTACTAAAGATCAAATAGAAGAACTCAAATCCTCTGTTCTGTGGAAAGACATAGTCAGGGAACTCAAGGCCTGGAAGTACGGCTTTAATCTCGAGATGCAGTCGATTGTAGATGATGCAGCTAAGGAAAATCCATCAAGTGCATCTGTCCTGCTACATATGGGAGACTTAAACGGAAGGCAAAAAGCAGTTGATTACTTACTAGGGCTACCTGATATCTTCCTACAAATACTGGAGGACAAGAAAAGTGAGCGAGGAGAAAAAGGAAGTTAGTCACGGACTATGTGGCTGTCATCTATGCAGAAGATGGACTGTAATTTACGTAACTGTTAAACACAAACTTATTATGTTTCTAAACGTATAATGGAGGAACTATGGCTGTAAAGGATGAAATAGATCTGATGATTAAGTCTATAGATGAGGGTATTGTTGAGGAGCCAGAAGTTGTCCCTGATGTCAAGACTGAATCTGAACCTGAACCTATCAAGGAGGAGCCAAAACCTGAAGATAAAAAGGAAGAGCCTAAGCCAGAAGCCGACAAGAAAGAAGAGCCTGAACCTGAGCTCGATGAGAAGGATAAGACCATAGCTGATCTTCGCACTAAGTTAGCGGAATCTGAAGCTAAGAAACCTGAGCCTGCCAAGATTAAGGTTGAGGAACCTAAAAAGGAAGAGCCAAAAGTTGAAGAACTGGACTTTGTTGGTGATTTAGATCCTGATGAAATAGTTCGTGACCCTAAGGAATTCAACAAGCTCCTAAACAAGGTATATCAGAGTGGAATGATTGCCATACGAGGCAATCTTGATAAGGATCTTCCTAATGCTGTCAGATCCCAAATGGAGTTAATAAACTCACTTAGAGAAACAAGTGAGAAATTCTACACTGAAAACGAAGATCTAAAACCATTCAAGAAGGTTGTAGCAACTGTATTCGAGGAACTAACTGCTATAGATCCTAACAAAACCTACGATGAGGTAATAAAAGGTGTTGGACCAGAAGTCCGAAAGCGCTTGGAACTTCCTGAGAAGAAGGAGTCTGATAAGAAAGAACCTGTAAAAGAAGATAAGAAATCTGCTGCACCTAAACTACCTGTAAAAGGTGGTAGAGCTGGAAAAGCAGACGACAAACAAGAAGCCGATCCTCTTCAAGCGGAACTTGAAGAAATGAATAAAACTTTGGGGAGATAACCTTATGGGACTTGAACAGAACAACGAACAGCATTATAGGGAGGTAGTCGACAAATATGTCGATCCTGGTGCTGACTATCAGATGTCCACAAGGGACTATGTAGTTCGCCCTAATGCTCATGCCGCTGCGTTGACACTAACACTGCCATCAGTGGCTGAAGCAAAAGGACGATTCTACTCAATCATTGCTCGTGAAGCAAGTGCTGTAAACACTATCACCATCACTGACAAAGGAGACTCAGAATGCTGGGTAGCTGACATTGTCTTTGATGGTAAGTGTGATCGTGCACTTCTTTACAGCGATGGTCTAGCGTGGCATGCTTTAGGTGGCGGTGACTGGCCTGGTATAGCTACCACTCCAGCTCCTGGTACTTTGGCGCCTACGACTGCGGCACCTACGACCGCTGCGCCTACTACTCTAGCGCCTACTACGTCTGCGTAGTACTACTTAAACAACTTTCACATGAGGTAACTTATGTTTCTAGGAATGCGTGGAAATGGAGATTGGGTAGCTGATCAGAGGCCACTCAATTGGAGGCAGCAGATCTTGTATCTGTATCCGAATGGGATGGCTCCTCTAACTGCTATCCTGTCGATGTTAGGATCTGAAAAAGTCGATGATCCTCAATTTCACTGGTGGACACAGGAACAGAGTGCAGTTGCTGGAGCAGTTGCAGGTGTCTTTACCTTGCCTGATCTCTCAGTTGCATATGTTTCTGGTGGAGCTATCGGTGATGTTCTCTATGTCCAGGTCACTACAGTCCTTGCAAATAGGATTCGTGAAGGACACCAGATCCTCCTCCGTGATGCTTCTGACTATCGTGTAGATGTAGTTGGAAAAGTCACTGGTGTGACAAGAGGAACGACCAACTCTGTGTTGGCTGTCAGGCTGCTCGAAGCAGATGACAACTCACCTGACAACGACCTCAGTGATTGCGATAACTTCAAAATCATCGGTAACATCAACCCTGAGGGTGGTGAGATGCCAGATGCTATCGCACTGAATCCTACGAAGGTCTACAACTACACTCAGATCTTCCGCACTCCACTGTCAATCACTCGAACTGCTCGCAAGACTCAGCTTCGTACTGGTGATCAGTATCAGAAAGCGAAGTCTGAAGCCCTCGAGATGCACTCTTGGGAAATGGAACTTGCATTTCTCTGGGGTATTCGAACTGAGAACATTGGAGACAATGGAAAGCCTGAGCGTACCACTATGGGTGTAATTAACTTCATTCGGCAGTTCATGCCTGCCAATGCAGTTGACTACACACTAGATGCTGACTTCGCAGGAGATGCGTGGACAACTAGTGGTGAGATCTGGCTCAAAGCCACACTCGAACGAATCTTCCGTTTTGGTGCTGAGGAGAAACTCTGCCTTTGTGGTAGCGGCTTTTTACTTGGTATTGATGCACTTGCTATGTCAAGTGGGCAGATCAATATCATGCCTGGGCAGAAGACCTATGGTCTTCAGATTCGTGAGTGGCTTACGCCATTTGGTTCGATCTATATGAAAACCCATCCTCTTTTCAGCCACGATGCTACCACTCGTAATATGGGTGTTATCCTCGAGCCAAAAGAGCTGTCGTATCGCTACATTGACGATACTGCCTTTTACGGAGAGTCTACTGCCAAAACTCACCCAGAAGGCTATGGCAACCGTAGACTGGACGGAACTAATGAGGAGTACCTTACCGAGTGTGGACTTGAGTTTGGGCTTCCTCAGAAGTGCGCTGTCCTCAACGGTGTTGGTCTGGACAACGGACTCACGCCCTAGCCATAGCTAAGGGCGTGATGACTGCTATGGAGGTAGGCTTAGGTCTACCTCCAATGGCTGAGGTTGGCTATGAACCTTAGAGAAATTAGGGAAAAGTTTAGAGAGATTTCAGGTCGCTACGATCTTGTAAATGAAGATCTAAGTGACAACGGATCTGACTTCTACATTAATGAAGGTAGCAAGTGGCTCGACAAAACTCTCGAAACACAGAAGACCTGGGCCACTTATCCAAGAGTTATTGATGCTGGAACTTGGCACGTCAGATTTCCATTTGCTAGGGCTATCAAGGAAGTGTGGATAGCTACAACTACTGCCAAATGGCAACTTGAGAAGAAACGCCTTCAAGATCTAATCTCAGCTTTCTACCTTCAGCCTCCAGCTCAGTGGGTTAATGGAGTGCCTTTGTACTATAGTCCGACGATAACTAGGTATATTCCAGAAACTATCACTGAAGTTACTTTAGCAACCTTCGTTGATTATGTAGGTACTATAGAGCCTACAGCACATAACTACAATGCAGTGATATTGTCAAAACCTGTGGAGGAAATATCACTTGTTGAAGTAATTGGCCTATTCTACTCAAGGCAGCTTGAAGCAGATGATGATGAGAACTATTGGTCAGTTGTCCATCCAATGCTATTGATTCAAGCAGCTGTTCGTCAAACTTACATAGCAAGCAGTAACAAACCAATGCTTGATGTTCTTGATCGTGGAATAGATGGTGAACTAACTCGTCTCAGCTATGACTTGGTTGAAGAGCTGATAGCTGAAGTTGATGACATGGAAGGTTAAATGAGAATCATTAGGAGAAAGTGACGTAAATGTCACTCTCGGTCTGGGAGAACTGAAAATGCCAGTCAGAATAAAGAAAGTAAATGGATACAGGGTGTCAACTCCAGGAGGAGTAAAGGCAAAGAGTACGACAAAGGCAAAGGCCAAGGCCCAGGGACGACTACTTAACGCCGTCGAGCATGGGTTTAAGCCTACTGGTAAGAAGCGCAGACATTACTCAGCTCATGACGGCTTGTTTCTTGAGGAGAGGATGAAGAAGTTTGGCTTAATGTAAAAGTTCGATTTATTTTGGTTCGAACTATGATTACCGAAGAAGAACGTCAAAGCATTATCAATGAGGCTGTGGAGAAAGCTCTGTTGCTACTTCCAGAGGTAGTTGGTAATTTAATAGTTAATCAGACTAAACTACTAAAGCTTAACAGAAGCTTCTACGAAAAGTATCCAGACTTTGCCAAGAACAAGGAACTGGTAGCTTCAATTGTAGAGAAGGTTGAAGGCACAAATCCTGGTATGAAGTACGAAGATATACTAAGTAAGTCAGTACCTTTAATAAGGGAAAGGCTAAGTACTGCCAAAGGTCTTGATTTCAAGCTTACTGATAGACCTAACAGGGATCTCTCGTCACTTAATGTCAAAGATAATAGTCATGGAGAGTTGTAATGCCTACCTTGCCAAGTGGTGAGTTTTCATTCACTATACCTCCTACAGATTTGTCAAGAGGTCTTCGTACATCTAGAAGAAATCCAAGGAATGTGAAGTATCTAACAAAATGTGAAGGTGCTGTTGGTCTTGATAGCATATTACAGGTGCTCAGCAATCTTAATCTTAGCAGAATTGATACAGCTCTAATAACTGACCCTTTCCCATATCCACAGATGTTTGTGTTTACTAATACGATAGTAGTCTGTGGTGAAACTGAGATTTATGAATTAGTTGCTGGATCACTTGTTTCTGTATTAGCTGGCTTAGCTGTAGGTATTATATGGTCTGCTATTGACCTCTACGACTTCATCTACATGAGCAATGGAGCAGTTGCTGTTATAAGAAGAGCCGAAGATAAAGTATGGCAGGTAACAACTGCTCAGCCAATAGCAGGTGCTATCTGTAACTTCAACGGTCAGATATTCATAGGTGCTCCAGGAGTAGATCAATCCTAATGGCTGACTGGAGAGACGATAGAAATAGGGGCCCATGGCCCTTCATACCTCAGCGTAACAAGTGGGGATATCTCAATAATCCTCGCTGGAGGCCTATCCCTAGACCATTTGTTCACGGAGGACCAGATGACTACACAGGAAGAGAGCTTGAAGAACCTCAAATTTATACTCCGCCTAGAACACGCAGATATCCTGTTGGAGACTCTAAAATTCATCATCAGTGTGGACACTGGCATAGGGGAGTCACTCTTCCTGGAGCTGGACTTGGTATAGTAATACCACTGGAGATGGTTGGTACTCTGTTATTCACAGACACTAACAATCAGCTTTATACAGTAACTGAAATAGAGATTGATCCCTTGGATTATCCAGGAGTTACTGAGGCTAGATTTGAGATTCCAGTAGTTGAACAAATTCTATCTCCAAGTCCTTACTTTGTATCGCTAAAAGATGAGGACAGTGATACTCTAATTACTCTGGAAACAACTCCTGGTTTGGTGTATGATACACTGTCTGGTGGATTTATCCTAAACAGTACGAAGAAGAAATACTATGTATATACTCATGGAACACCTGATGCAACTGCACTTGCTTTTAGACGAGCTGTTGTGATTCTATATATACCTGATCCTACGAGGATTCGAGTGCAGATTCCACTTGTGTCTGGTGATCAGTCAAGTGGAGGTGGGTATGGAGATGTGGACTTAAACAACTATTGGGCCTGGGCTCTCCTGTCAAATGACTCAGCTTATGGCTATGAGTTTCCATTTGGAATAGGTGATGAATGGTTTAACTTATTCTACTTCGACTCTAGTAAATGGGTAACTTTAGATCACTTAACGTTTGAGGCTATTGGAGGTGTGACTAATGAGGCATATGCCTCTGGCAAACAGATGAAAGCAGCATTGTTTAATAAGACTACTGATCTAATGGTGGCTGGAACTGAGCTAACATTTACTGATCCTGTTCCTACTCGTAAGGCTGCTGATTTTCTGCCAGATGCTGTTAACTTCGATGACCTATCTGAGTATGAAACTAGGATATATCTAACTGGTGGAGGTGACGGATTTAGGTTTGCCTATCTATATAGATCTGAGATGTATCTCACTGTAGATCCACTTGATGACTGTGAGGTACATTTTAAGACTGGGACCGTTGAGGCAGGTGCTTTTGGATTCGGGGTAATTGATACGTACTCTAGTATCAACATGCAAGTTGAAAGGTTTGTTCCTAGACCAAAGATTTATTTTGAATCTACAGCTAAAGAACGAGGTGGTGGAGCTAGTCTAAACCTAATGAATGTTCAGGGTAGTGGAGTTGTAGTAGCCAATCCAACTGTTGCAACTATCATAACTGGTCCTTGGCAGAACAAGGATGGGATATTGACTCCTGGTGCTAGTATCTCATCACCATCGTATGCTCATGTCACACTTGATGTTCCACTAGCTACCGCGATAATCAGTGCTTCTGGATACGACTTTTCTATGATTCCACCTGATGCAATTATAGCTGATGTACTTGCTAGAACTATAATAGGAATTGTAAATCAGGATGCAAGTAATTCCTTGCAATATGTTGGTGGTCCACTGCATACTGTTGACATACCTGAGAGTGAAGTAACTATAAATCCAGATCCCCCTCCAGCCTCTTTTGTAAATCTAACTGGTGTATCCTACGGACTTGGAATCGACAGACTGTGGACACCAGCAGATTTGGCTGGCATAGATATTAGACTGCGAGTTAATCAACCTAATAACGCAGTATCTACTGGTTACTTGGTTGACTGGGTAGGGTTAGAGGTTGCTCTTGGTGCTGATATAGTTGGCCTCAATTTTTCTACTGTTAATAGAGAACGTCAGAGATCTGGTGATATATCTGGACTTGTATTTGGTGGTAATAGATACACGATACACTTTAAGGATGTTGTATTTGGTCAGGACATACCTTATCACGCATGTAGCTTTCTAATCTTTGAATGGTCGAGAGGAGCTTAAGATGGCAACTAGAGCTGCTAATCACATTTTCTATCTGCTTGCAACTGGAGCAATAGACTTTGCAAATGATTCCTTCAAGATAATCTTGATGGATACTGGATTTTCGTTTGATGTAGATACACACGAAGTCTATGCAGATGTATCTGCTAATGAGCTACCAACTGGAGCTGGTTATACACAGAACAACAAAGTCTTAGCCAATGTAGTTGTAACTGAAGATGATGTTGATGATAGAACGGAGATTACCTGGGATAATGTATCCTGGGTGGCTGCTGGAGGGTCAATAGGTCCGACTCCTGGAGCTATTATCTTCGATGACACTCATGCGAGTGATGCAATAGTTGGCTACATAGACTTTGGAACTGAATACACACAAGTCGATGGTGGTACCTTTACAATAGCTGCTGTAGAAATCAGAATGAGGCATCCAAACTAATGACTACTGATGTAATAGTTAATTGGCCTATACTTCGGATATACGCATCTCCGATAGATATAGTTGTAAGTGTACACGGTGAAACACTTAACATCGTTCACTTTGCAGATCCTATAAATATAGCTGTATCAGTTCATGGAAACTATGCTCAGGATGTATTTATAGGTAATGCAAGAATAGATATAATTGTATCACTGATTCACATAGCAGCTGTAGTTGAGGCTCCAAGTAGAGCCAACTGGGTTAAATGGTCTAAGATTGGTAGGTTGGATTTTACCATAGACGAGAGTATCGAGGCTGGTGAGCGCCCACTTGATTGGAAAGGTTTTGTATATCAGATATTAAAGCTTGGTAATACAGTAGCTGTATATGGCCAGAATGGTGTATCAATTTTGAATCCATCTGGAGTGCACTACGGAATGCGCACTATTTATCGTATAGGAGTAATATGCAAACCAGCGGTAGCTGGTACTGATGACGAGCATTACTTTATAGATCAGAAATCCAGGTTGCTTAGACTAACTGGCGAAGGACTCCAGATGCTGGATTACTCTGAGTACATATCTCAGCTATCATGTCCTAAACTATCACTCGATCCAGAGTTTGGGTTACTATATATCTGCGATGGTACAAAAGGTTATGTGTATAGTACTAAGGATAGAAGTCTTGGTCTTGGGCCTGCTAACGTAACAGATATAAATTCTCAGACTGGTGACCTGTATGTTGTTTCTCCTGCTGAAATAGAAATTCCAAAGTTTGACATAACTACTGACATATATGATCTTGGCACTCGCAAACCGAAGACTATCAAGTGGATAGAAATTGGAACTGATCTAACTGGCAAGCTTGAAGCTATGATCGAATCCAGAATATACAACGATGCTGGATTTAACCAGTCAAAATGGGCACTTGTTAATCCTAATGGAATAGCATATATTACTTGCTACGGAGTTGAGTTTAAGTTCAACATCAGATCTTACATTTACGAGTACTTAGAACTCGACTACATAAACGTAACTGGAGTAATCCATGGATTTAGTTACCTCGAGTCTGTTGAGTAGATCGAACCAAAATGGGTCAAACTTATGTTAACAATAAAGTTACCAGTAAATCAAATTCCAGCTCTGTGGTCTTCTATTAAATTTGCATCTACAAGAGTTGATGCAGTTGAAGTTGAGGACCAGCAAAAATATCTCAACAAATTATTAGTTGATCTTCTAAGTGACAAGGCTCAGTGCTTTATAAGAATAGATGATGACAGGCAATTAATAGCTCTTGCAATAACCCATATAGCAGTAGATGATGTTACAGATGACAAGATACTATTTGTGAGATGCCTTTATTCATTCAGACCTGTTAGTGCTGAGCAGTGGAGATCTGAACTACCACTGGTTACAAACTTTGCAAAGATCAGTGGATGTAAGAAAATAGCATTTAAGTCTGGTAGCAGAAGGGTGCATGAGTTAGCCACTACTCACGGATTTAACGAGGATCATAGGTACTTCGTATTGGAGGTGTAGTATGGGAGGAGCAGCTGAGAGAACGACTAACACCATTCGCTATGCTCCATATATAGAAGCTGAGCATACTGAGGTTTTGACAGCATATTCTGATCATAGAGATTTCCTTCTATGGGATCCTGCAGCTCAGAACAGTGACTTCAGACCATACATGGACTATACGGATATAGAGATTGAAAATGCATTCTTTGGAATAGGATATGCTCTAGACTCGTTCCCATCACTTTATGATATGTATGGGAAGTTTATGGCTGGTCTTGATGTTGAGGTATTATTTGATCAGATATTTAGTGATACTGTGGATGGAACTGTTGTAAGGGAGTTGGTCTCAGCAGAAGCTGGTATACTCGAAGATGATATTATAGAGAATGCAGCTCCCAGACTTGAGACTGGTTTAAGAGACATAAATTCAGTTATGAGCAGCTCATTTGTTGTAGCTAGAGGAATGATGGAAGTAGCTAGGACGAAGGCTCTGTCAAGGTTCAGTGCTGATATACGAGGCAAGTTACTTCCACTTGTAACTGAGCGTTGGAGAACTCACCTTGATTGGAATAGGAATATGATCGAGATGTATGCACAGATACTGAAATTCTATATCACAGCAAAGGTTGATATAGATAGTCATAACATAGATATTCATGTCAAGAATGTACTGTGGCCTTTTACAATACTACACTTCAACACTGCAGCACTTGGTGTGCTGCAGGGTGCAGTTGACTCAAAGACAACTGTTGCTGGTGCATCGACTGCTGCACGTGCCATAGGAGGTGCAATGCAGGGTGCTTCTGCTGGAGCCATGGTAGGTGGTCCGTGGGGGGCTGGAATAGGAGGTGTTCTTGGACTTGCTGCTGGTTTGTTTGGGTAGTTTAATTCAAAATTGATCAATCTCATTTGGAGGTTAAGATGGCAAACGGAGAAGGAGGGCTCGGAGCTGGTCTGAGTAACTTGTTTAAGAACAAGTTATTCTTACAGTTCCTAGCAGCTGGAGGTCGTGATATAGCGACTGGAGGGAAGACTGGTGAGCTAAGTTCTGCCACCAAGAATCTCATTGCTGCCCAGAACTTTGTAGAACTGCTAAAGGGTAACAAGGCTACTGCTGGTAGCAAGATCACTATGGATGATAAAGGATTGAAAATCCAGGTGCCTAAGGAGACTGGGACAGCTCCAGATCTAGGACCTGACTTCCAGCCTGGGTTTCAATCTATGCAAGAGGTTGGAGCTGCGGCTCCAGCTGCTCAGCCAGCTGGATCAACAAGCAGACTTTCAGGTCTTGCTGAAATTCTTGGGGCATTCAACCCTTTCGGTTCTAGCCAGCTAGATCTCTCAGCGTCGGATTTGGCTGGCTTAACTCCTGAAATGATTTCATCGGCGCTGCAGCTAAGAGCTGGTATTACTGATCTTGGGCAACGTAGGCTTATTGACGTTGCTAACTTAATTATGAAGTCTGAGGAGTTTGAAGCTGAACTTCCTTACAGAAGAGCTCTCACTGATGAGTCGTTACAGAGGGCTATTGAGTCTAAGGCTAGAGTTGAAGAGGGTAAGCCTATAATGACTCTTCCTGGGACAGACATTGGTCTTACCAGGGAAGAAGTTGTTAAACTACTTACCACTAAAACTGAAGATGAGCGCACTGAGGCTATTAAAAACTTCCAGTTTGCTAAGTCTAAAGAAGGTGGTGAATTTAAGGGATCGTTCCAGGAATTCTCGAATCCACTGACTACGACTGACTGGGAAAACTATAATCTCGCTGGAGGAAGGGAGGGTACTGGAAAGTCATTTGATAAATGGTTAACTGAGCAGCATAAATCTAAGGCCATTAAAATTACTACAGCTGAGAAAATTGAAGAGAAAAAGGCCTTTGCTGATCTTGAGGGCCAATTCTACTTCAAAAATCCAAGATGGGTTGATGATGTAAATAGATATATAGAGAGTATAGGACCATCTCTATTCCTATCCAATGATAAACTAGCAAAATCGAAGGCTATAGTTGGCTATATAGAATCGAAAATAGCTGCTGGGGGCGGCAAGATAGTACCTAGCACAGACAATCCTGAGGGAGTTAAGTTCGACAAGGATGGAAGGACTATGGTTTGGTCAGTTGAATGGCCTTCTGGTGACAAGGAGACTATCAGACATGCCGTTAGATAAATCAGGGCTTGATCTCCTAGATGAACAGCAGAAATCTAAGCAGGATTTGAGAGGTCCTATATCAGGATTGAGTCTGTTAGAGCCAACTCCTACTATAGAACCTGCATTACCTGAACCTAAGAGAGCTCCTGAATTTGGTGCTCCGTTAGGTTTCCTAACTGGAGTCCCGTTCTATGACGAGCCAGCTGCTCCAGTATCTACCGAGGTCTCAAGAGGACTTCCAAAGGTCCCTGGTGAGCGCCATATATCAGCCGCTAGACCAGAATATAACTACATAGAGCGTGCACTTAGAGTTCTTGGATTAGGCGATGTCGTAGGTCAGCTGTCTGAAGATGCTAAGGCTCAGGCAGTAGTTGAAAGGATGGCAAGGGAAGCTAATAAACCACTTCATGAATTTAGGCGATCACCTGAATTAGTAGAGCAAGCAGCTAGTGGATTTCTCTCCACATATCTGTCCGGGTTGGTACCTGCTACAGTCGAGACAATAACTGGTGAGAAGCCTCCTCCACCAACTAGCGTTACTGGCTATGTAGGTTATGGGCTTGGTCATCTGGCTGGCTTCTTGACTCCTGGTGGACCAGTATCTATTGTAAGTAGGTCTGGAGCTTCGCTGCTGAAGCAATTACCTAAACGTAGAGCTGCAGAAATTGAGAAGTTCTTTAGGGTTTATAGAGGTGACAAACTATCTGCTAGAATCCTTAAATCAGCTCTTCGTGATTCCATAGTTCTCGGTCCGGCAGTTGGTCTAGCTTCACTTGGAGAAGCTGCCAAGGAAACTACATTTGCAGGAGCTGCTAGTAGAATAGGTGAAGGGATAGTAAGTGGAGCAATAACTGGTACTATATTTGGCTTGGCTAAAGGACTATTTCCTGGTAATGGAGTTGAGCTTGGGGCTAGACTTATCACTGGTATGATAGGTCTCAACGCTCAACGAGCTGTTGAGCTTGGACCTGATCAGTTTACTAATAGAGATGTTGGAGAGGTGATATTTGATTTAGGTCTTGATGCCTTATTCTTATGGAGAGGTTTGCCAGCCAGAAGGGTTAGAAAGCTTACTAAAGACATAGAGGATGTCACTCTAAAAAGAGCTGAGATTAAGCAAAAAGAAGATCTGATAAATACAATACCTGATGAAGCTATCAAACAGGCTCAAATTGAAGTACTGAAAGCTCAGAGAATTGAAAATGAGTTAAAAGCTAAGGAAGCTGTTGAAGATGCTGAGAATGCAATTGCATCTAAGCAGGAAACAGAAGTTAAGAGTAAAGAACTTAAGGATGTTAAGCAGACTCAGCCAAGGCCTAAGAGACCTACCAAGAAAGAGCTTATTGCTGAAACTAGAAAGATCATTGAAGCTAAGGAAGAAGCTAAGCTTCCTCCAAAGACTGAACCTGAAAAGCCTGAGACATTAGCTAAGGGGCCCTTTAAGGGAATTGAGGAACCTACAGAAGCTCAGAAGAGAATGACTGAGCTTGCTAAAGAGGCTGTTAGAAAAAGAGGAGTGATTGAGGAACCTGTTAAAGTTGTGGAACCAGAACCAACGGCTGAGCCTGCAAAACCAGAAGCACTTCCTGCTGCACCAGAGATAAAACCAACTGTATCAGTAGAGCCTGAAATACTTGTTACTAGTAAGCAGATAAATGAGATTGAAAAATATTTTGGCAAAAACTTTGAGGACATACCTAGTCAAGATATAGCTAAATTTTTGGAGGGTGAGGCTCCGAAGGTTGAGCTACCAAAGGTCGAACCAAAAGTTGTTGAACCTGCTGAATCAGATATAGAAAAATTCTACGGCAAAAAAGCTGAGGAATTGACCGAAGCTGAGATAGATAAGTTCTATGGGCTTGAGGAGAAGGTACCCGAACAAGAGCCACTTACTGAAGTTGATGTACAAACTAAGGCTCCAAGACTTCCTGAGTTAACAGATGATAACTCTCCACTTCGGCAAACGTCAGATGTGACAGCTGCTAGGAAACTTGTGTATGAAAAGAGTAAGTCTGTAGCTACCAGCGTCGATGACTTGCTAAATCAGTTACCTGACAGGCCGATTCCTGACCCTGGAGTTACTTATTGGAAATTAGTTAATGATGTAAATAGGTGGTTAGATGGTGAGAAGATAGATATTATTGGTACTAGGGATTTCCTCAGTGAGTTAGCTGCTAGAGCTGATGAGTTTAAATATCACTTTGTTGGTGAGGGTTATCCAGAATCATTCTACCAATGGAAGGAATCTGTATCAGAAGCTGCGGACTGGGCTCGCAAAGCAGATCGGCCCAAATTTGATCAATCTGCCACACGAGATATAATGGGCAACTTGAATCTGTTTATAGACCCAACCAAGGCTCCTGCTATTGTTAGAGAGTTGTTTGAAAGTATAAGGAAGATCATTCCAGAGTCAAAGACTACTGCTGATCGTATATGGAGAAGAACTGGATTCTTCTTCAATCCTCATGATAGTAAATGGAGATTTGAGATTGATGATAGTAAGCTTAAGTTCAACACTTCACTTGAGAGTATAGTTGAAACTGTTCCCAGTAAAGGTATTATAAATGAGATAAGAGTAGGTGATCTTATAGATTATCCAGATCTGTTCAGGGCACATCCTGAGGCTGCTGATATAAAATTCAGAATTGAGAGACCTCCTATACTAGCAGACCTACTTAAACAGATACAAGGCAGGTATGATGACGTTACTAACACACTCACTGTAACTCCATATGCTGAAGATAAGCTAAACACAGTCGTTCATGAGCTACAGCATTATATACAGTTCAAGTCAGGATTTGCTACTGGTGGTACTGTCAGTAAAGCTATAGATAGTGCCAAAGGTGATATTATTGTAGACTTGGCAGACAAATTGGTGGCTGAGACTGGCAAAATCATAGATACTGAAAAGTATAGATTTGGAAAGCTAAACGAGATTATTAGACTATTATCTGAGGTTAGATCAGATCCTGGTAAGTCAAGTAGGCTTGATGACTTGATCAGGAAGGACAGAGAACTATTCAATTCTATTGCTGCTGCCTCTCAGGATCAAAAGACAGTTCGTAAGCTAATGAATGATAATTATTTAGTTGCAAAGGAGATTCATGAGTTGTTGGGAGTTGATGACTTTTTTGCATCAAGTACCGTAACAGTTTATCTTGGTGATATAGCTAGGATAAGTGAAGAAGCAGGACGTGTTAGATCCTCTATAGAAAGTAAATTAGATCTAATAAATAAAATATTAACTAATAAAGAAGAATCTGTACTTAGAGGTATAATTAAAGATGCTGGAAGTTTAAATTACTATGCTTACTCTATGTTAGCAGGTGAAATAGAAGCTAGAGATGTAGGTGCTAGAGTTAGATTAACTGAGGCTGAGAGGAGAGAGATACCACCACTAACATCTGAGGAATTCAAAAGTGAGCATGTGATAGTCCACTTTGAATCTGGTGCTAAGTCTATGAGTGAACTTCCTCCTGATACAAGGAAAAATAAGTTACGCACTGTGTTTCATGGAACTAGTTCTAAGTACGTTAAACCAGAGAATATAGTTGGTGGATATCTAAAACCAAGGTCTCTTGAGCAGATAATTGTAGATGTATTAGATAAACTTAATCTAACTGGTATTACCAGAGATAGGGCTAAAGATAGAATATACGATCATGAGTATTTCAAATTGTCATTGGCTGGTGAAGGCAGACCGTTTAAGGATGAGCTAATATTTGTGGCTAGAGATTTTGGTGATGCTGTAGAGTATGCTAAATTTGCTGGAGAGGCCTATGATAATGCTCTTATTGCATTAGGAGCGCTTGACAAAAATCCCTCTGGTGTTGCTCTAAAGGCTAAGGTCATATATGATGCGAATAGATCTGCAAAGCCTTACGTATTAGAAGTGGAATACACTGGTGAGATTAAGGAGGGAGATATTGTATCGAATAAGCCTTTGAAGGTAAGAAGTGTATATGATGAAAGTGGCACTAAGTTATATGCTGGCTTTCCATTTGATAAAACTGCTGAAGTCGTTAGGAAGATATTATCTAGAAGCAAAACACAGAAAGTTACAAGGTCGGACCTCGGTAAACTAACCACTGAGCAAAGAGCTGTTGTTGAGAAAGCCCTTGATTATAAGGAAGCATTTGAGCGTGATGAGGCTGCGTCTAAGGAAGCTAAGAAACTGACATTAGGTGAGCGCAAGAAACTAATTGCTGAGGGCATCTGGGACACCAAGCACAGAGCTAGAAAAGCACTAGTTGAAGGCATAAAGGCTGGTGAGTTAGATGAACAGTCTACCAGAGTTCTATGGAAAATGATTAATGAATCTGGTGGACATGCTTATGGACAGAAGATGTTTATGCAGTTTGATAAGGAAGTGTTTGGAGGACTTAGTAATAATGGAGTTAGTGTTCTTAATAAACTGACTAGAGGTAAAAGAGTTACTGACATAGCTAGCTATAAGGCTGGAGTTAAGTTTCCAGAAGGTCAATCACCAGCTAATTCAGCTACTTACGAAGCTTTGTTTGGTGTACTTGAGGACTTAAAGCCAGGTGAAGATCTTGGGATGATCCGTAGAAGGGATGCATACTTTGAATGGATGAAGAAACTTGTTGATGTTAGGGAACAGGAAGGTATTATCAGTAGTGAAATGGCTGATGGACTTAGGAAGCATGACTATGCTAAGTTTAGAGGAATTGGGCAGAGATTGGAGAAAGGTGAAGGAGTTCCTATTGAACTGCTATATGATGAGAAGGAGACTGTAACTATAGGTGGTAGAGCTAGATCAGTCAATAGCTCCGGAATAGAGTCACTTCAGAAAGGTAGGCTGACAGATATTCTTGAGACCGATCAGAGACTTGTTGCCCTGGAGATATTCAACAGAGTATATGGTCAGGCTTTTAGAAATAGGACTTTTGTTGAACTAGCTGACATGGCTTATAGGAATCCTAAGAATTCTATAGTTAAGCTTACTAAGAAAGATGCTCATCCTGACCAAGATCCGATTGTTGATGCTAGGCTATGGACAAAGTTTAACTATAGAGTTGGAGGACAGAGAAAGACTCTATATCTTGATTCTCAGTTCGCAAGAGGCTTGGAAGCAGCTGGTAAGGATATATCTCCAAGGGCTATTAGGTGGGCTAATTATATAACCTTAGCTCCAATAACAAAGGCCATGTTAACTGGTGCAGCTCCACTCTGGTCACTGTTTGTTAACTTGCCTAGAGACATAATGCACGCACATCAAACTGCTGGCAGATATAAGAAGGGAGAATTTGGGCAGATATATAGTTCACATCCTCCAGTGTTTTTCATGCAGCTAGGGAGAGACTTTAAGAGTACATTCTATGATACATTTCTTAGAAATTATAAGTCAGGAGAACGTGAGAAATATATGAGAGCTGCAGAACGTGGACTGCTTATGCCATTCCTTTCTACGCAAGCTAGAACAAGTGTTACTGGATATAAGCTCCCAGGAAGATTTGCTCCACTTGAGAACTTCTTTATGTATGCATCTGAATCACTTGAGATGTGGACTAGGATGGCAATTGCTGAGAGAGTCGTTAGACAAAGAGCAGCTGAGGCTGGTATTAGTGTTAAGGAAGCTAGAAAGAACAACGATGTTATGGATGAGGCTGTGTTTGTTGCTAGGGACTATCTTGACTTCCAGCAAGGTGGATGGTTCACAAAGATGTTGGACAAGCTTGGATTGATCTATCTTAGTGCAGGAGTCCAGGCCATTAGATCGTTTGGCAGATCTATGATCGAAAATCCTCAGCAGGCTATTGCTAGAGTTGTTCAGACTGTTGGAATACCAACTGTTTTAGTTGTAGCTGCCAGCAAACTTTATTCGCCAGAAACTAGTGATGACATACCTGAGTACTTGGAGGATAATAACCTGGTCATACCTTTTCCTGACAGCTTCAGATTCATAGATAGTGCTGGCCAGGAGAATGGGCTAGCTCTTACCATCCCCCTTGATTCTGGAGCTGCTTTCTTCAAGAACTTGTTCAGGGGACTGACGCAGAAGTTTATGTATGAGACTGGAGTTATAGATAGACCTCCAGACTACCAGGCAATACTTGGATCGCTGACTAAAGCAGCTCCCGATATTATGTCACTGCCTCCAGCGCAAAGAGCTGCCTTTGAGTATATGCTTAACATAGATTTCTGGACAAGGAAACATATAACTCCAGAAACATTTAGCTGGCCAAAGAGTGCTGAGGAATTTACTAAGGGTAGGACGTCTGAGATGGCAATAGATGTAGGTCAGGTCACTAAGCTATCACCTGATAGACTAGAGGCTGTTAAGAGGTCACTTCTAGGTGACAATATCTGGACTTACGCAGTTGGAGCTGGCTATGATGAAGCCTTTGGTGACATACCGAAGGAAATGCAAGAGGAGCACCTAGCACTTATATTGTCCAAGGTGCCAGGAATTAAAAGATTTATCAGAGTAGTCAAATCAGGCACTGATATAATGGAGAAGCAAGGTGAGATACTTGAAGATACTAAATTTAACGACTTTGTAAACTCAGGAAGTATAGATTATTATTCAAAGGCTCACTATTGGTACGGAGTCAAGGGTGCAAATGACAAGCTTATGGAGCATCTTAATGACAAGAAGAAGGTTCCAACACTTGCTGAGCAGGAAAGATTGATTGGTAGGGCTGAGTTCATAAGCAAGATTAAGGACTTACCTAACAGAGCTACCTGGGTCAGAATGTGGAGCCAACCTGCAGAGGCTAAAGCTAGGGATTATTTGGATAGGCTTGATCGTGCCAAGACTGAAGCGCAGAAGGAAAGCTTATCTAGACAGCTTTCGGTAGTGCTTGGAGCAAGAGGTTATGCAGGGCCTGAATTTTTCAGGGAAGTTGAGCGGCTTAGAGCTGAGCAGGAACAAGTTCGATAAATTTTGGATTGAACTTATTTCTTACCAAGTACATGAATAACACTTTCAGTCCCAGGTCTTCTGATAACTTGGATGTACTTCATGCTTTCAAGTGTAGTTAATATCCTGTCCATAACTATCTTGTCAACATCTCCTTCAAATCTTCTAGCAAATTGAAACAGTGGAATGTCAGGTACTGCTGAGTTCTGCAGAAACACTATTGCATCATTTATAAGTGATGCTATGTCAGATTTGCCAATCCCTCTAAACACAGTTCCCATTCTTACCTCGGCCTCACCAAGCAAATGAGCTGCCCTCTCGAAATTATCCCTGGTCAGTACCATATTATTACTTCTACTAGCACTACACACCATGGCAAGCGCTGTTAGGTGTTTTCGTCTCCTACCACAGTAACCATCGAACTTATTATCACTAAACGGAGGATTGTTTTCAGCTTCTATACACCAGTCTGTGTAGAAGTCCATGGCGCCTTCTGTATACTTAAACACTCCGCTCATCAGACCTATTTGCTCAAGATCTCTAATAAGATGCTGCTGTAGTTCTATTTCATCCTGTGTTACAGTTGGGAATATAACTAATTTGTTCTTCTTATATTCGTTTATAAAGATTATTCTAGATGTGAGTCCCCCCCTCACAGTTTCAGTCGATGGTAGTGCTTCACGTAGTGAGTCAGCTGTGGTGCCAGCTAATAGATTGACCCACACACCAATTATCTCTTCTCTGTCCCTCTTAATGGTATCATAAGCCCATCTTTCTCCACAGTCAAACCAGTCACAAAGAGATGATATTAGCTCTCTGTTGTGATAGCCTAAGAATACCGTAAACTCATTGCTTAGTATAGTCATTGATGAGTGAAATATCTGACGACCTGTATCTAATTCTATGTCGGTTAAGTTGACAGTCTTCATCCTACGAATTAATGCTTGAAGTGAAGTTGCTTGAGCAGCCATTTTGATGGAAGGTATCTGATCCAGTATATCACTTCCATACTTCATTGCAGTACCCTTACCTGTAGATGGTGGTCCAACTAAGACCACATAAAAGTTTGGGTACATAGTCAGTGATATACCAAGATCAACTCTAACTTTCCTTTGTAATGCAGAGGCTATTGCAGATATTCCTACCCACTTCCTATATAAAACTGGCGGTTCTGAGTTCTCTGTCAGTGCCATGAATCCATCTAACCAGTCTGGTAATTTTCTCTCTTTTTGTGTCATGTCTCATCTATAGTCGCCTGAGCCTTTGAGTTTATCTCTTACTTTTCTGTCTTTCAATTTGTCTATGTTGGACTTAGCTATGTAATTTAAGCTGATATCTAAGTCTGATGCTAAGTTTGATATATACCATAACACATCTCCAAGTTCCCTAGAAAGTACCTCCTTTAGTTTGTTTAGAGTATTATCAATGTCGATTCCATCTCTTATATGTTTCTTTATTTTCTCTGCTACTTCTCCTGCCTCTCCACATAGGCCTAGAGCTGGGTATACAACTGCATAACGCTCAGGATAGAACGCAGTTTTCCTGGCTAATTTTTGATACTCTCCGAAGTCCAATATACACCTCCTGTAATTTCTCAGTTAGTTTTGTTACACTTGTTGGAATATCTTTGCTCTTTATCTCCACGTTATCTTTGTTGTACATATTGAAGCCTATTGACAAATCAGCTGGTGTCTTAATCTCAGTCTCATGCCAGTACATTGAAGTCTCAAGTGAATTCTTAATCAGGAGTAACATCTTGGCATGTTCCTCAAATGAAATAGATAAAGGAATCTGAAATACTATTCTATCATGTATTTGAGTTAGTAGTTCGACTGGTCTGAATAGATGCTGGTTGTAATAGATATAATTAATCCCTTGCTCATCCATCTTATCCGCACACGAGCTTTGTGCTAACTGAGCATAAGCTTCTCTATATGTAGCTTCACATGCACTCTTAGGCACATTTGGATAGGATTGGAATATAGGACCGAGGAATAATCTGCTACGGCCAAACAGGTTTGTAATAGTTCTATTCTTCTTCAGCATATTCTGAATAGTTACGTGGTAGCCATCCCTAATTTGCGGATATCCCCTGTGAATCTTCTCAAGTATATACTTAGCCTCGCCTTCTTGAAGTTCATTCTTCAGTGCAAATGTCTTGTATTGAACATCGTAGTTTATAGCATGATTACCTTTCTTTCCCCAGAAGCGTTCACTATGTCTACCGTCGCCTATGTCTGAGGAACTATCCTCATCAGATATTTGATCATACGACTTATCAAGTATCACACCAGCAGTCAGTTTATGTAGATCTATACCTTGCTCGAATGCCTCTATCTGCGTTATTACTCCTCCGACGTGGGCAACAATTCTGTTTTCGATTTGGCTAAGGTCAAGCGAGTATCCGATATATCCCTCGTCAAAGAGAAAGAATCTGAGTAGGTCATGAGGCCAATTTTGCTGATTTCCTCCAGTACCGAAGATAGTTTCTCCAGATGAGAGTCGTCCAGTATCAGCTCCGACCGGCTTGTATGAACTTTTGTATCGTCCATCTATATCCACCTTTCCTATGTTTAAGTAAGTTGATATTCGTTTACTGAGTGACCTTATATCAAGCAGTAGCTTGGCTGCCTGACTTCCAGGTCCACCTCTTCTTGAGATACGCTTAAGCGCGTCCACGTCTGTTGTGTCTACATATTCATTCTTGGTATTCCTCTTCTTGTATGGCTTAATCCCTGTTTCATTATAAAAGTAATTCATTAACTGCTTTGGTGAGTTGAAATTAATTTCATATCCAACTTCTCTGTTTAGTTCCTCAGAGAGTCTATCAAGTTCAGTTTGCTGTTTCTCCCTATATTCCATCATTCCTTGAACATCAACTCTAATTCCTCTCTCAGACATATAAATGAGAGGTTCCATGAGCCTTAGTTTTCTCTCATAGGTTTCCTCATTCTGCTGTTTAGCAAGTGCCTGGAGCTGCTCTGGAATTACATCGGCTGGTACTATAGAGTCCATTCCATTGTAGTTCCACCACTGCTCCCAGGTACCAGCTTGCATTTTCATCCACTGCTTACCATCTTGTTTGTAGTATGGAATGTCTGTGTACATTGCAGTAACAAAGTCTAGTCCGACTGAGAAATCTGGATAGGATATTTTCTGGGCTATTTGTGTGCAGTGAATCTTACCTCTTGGTCGGATACCGTACTTGTGAAATAGCACTTGTGTATCAAAGATTACATTGGCTCCAGCTTTGGATATTCTTGGCTCCTGGACTATCTTAGCCAACAGTAGCATTATCTCTAACTCTTCCTCTGGGTTAAAGTAATCTCCTTGAGGTCCTCTTAATGGAACACTTATCGAATCTATAGATGACCACCCAACAGAGAAGCAGTCTACTTCTCCGCCTATAAGCTCTAAGTCAAATCCAATAGTTTGACCCCTTAATCCAACTTCATAGCAATAGTTTAGTATATCAACAGTCTGATCAAAATTGGGTCGAACTATTATGTTTCTAGCTAAACGTCTGATTTCAGGAAACTCACTTTCATGTTTGGCCCTTTCTAAATCCTCACATATCAGTGGTTTATTGAGAAAGTTAAACTTCGGTGGTATGAATGTAGCTGGATGAAATGTAGGAACAACCTTAAGTCCTGGTACAACAGTTGATTCAAGAACTGATCCTCTCCACTTGGTAATTCCTATTCGATTTGTCAGTGCCAACAGCGCTACGTTGCCAAGAGCTACCACACAATTAGGCCTGATCTGTTTGAGTTCTTCAGCTAACTCCTGGATGTACTGATAGCCCTCCTGACTAATCGTATGCCTACCTCGTTGATTTATATCTATGTAATATGAAAGTGGTGATCCAAGTCCTTTATTACATTTGTTAGATATAAATCTCTACGAAGTGTCTTGGTTACAGCCAGACACTCATTCAGGCCCTTACCTGCAGGTCCGACAAAAGGCTGAGGTGGACGAGCCATGATCTCATCTTTGCCAGGCTGCTCGCCACACAAAGCTAGCTTTGCAGATTTGTTGCCTGATGGTGGAACGAAGGTGCGTTTCATATTGAGCTAGAATTTACCATTTCTATATCGTCTCTCTCTGATCCTATATCCTATCTCCGATGTTACAAATACTGTTAGCCAATAGAGTAGCCATCCAACTACTACTCCTCCAAGTGCATATACAGCGGAATAGTTTTCCATAATTATCCTCTCATTAAGTGTACTTTGACTAAGAATGAATCCTTATACGACTTACTAAGCTCAAATCCAAAAGCTGACATTCCAAGCTGCTGGGATGCGAGTATTCCATTTCCAGATCCAAGAAAAGGAATTAGCACTCGAGATCCTTGGAACGCAAAAGTATCATATACCTCCTTCATTAGCTCTATTGGTCTCTCTGTTGGATGGGTCTTTTGATTAGATGGAACTGGTGAGAAATGAAACTCGTTGCTTCTGCCAGCTTTGTTTAGTGCAGGCTGACCTTTCCATGCGTAGAAGAACATTTCGTAGCTGTTGGCTAGTCTGATTGAGGGATTCATACTCTGCCCAGGCACACCTTTCGTCCATACGCCTACCATTCTAGTCGTGCTAAATCCTGCGCTGTTTAGTGCCTTATATACTTCATCGAACCAGGGTTCTGGCGCGAACCAGATAATTAGCCATGAGTGCTCAGTCATCACCCTATAACATTCCTTCAAAGTTCGATCCAAAAATGATGGATATGAGTCTTGATCTATATCATTGTAGTCTTCTAGCTGATACTGTGACTCACCGTCCTTCTTTCTTTGATGAGCCAAGTTTATAGCATATGGTGGATCTATTTCCACTAAGTGAATTATTCCATCAGGGACTTCCCTAATACCTTTGAAGAAGTCTTTCACTATAAATCTCTTAGCTAAGTCATGGATGGTGCCTTCAGATGACTGAGCTTCCAGCCTTTGTGCTATAACCTGCCTAACAGCAGCTTCATCTATCTTCTTCAGTATCTTACTGGCATCACTTGCAGTCTTACAATTGTCAAACAGATCTGGGAATGCTTCTCTAGCCTGAGCTCGTTTCACAGATTCAACTACAGCGGGCTGACTACTGGATAACATCTCTGCAGTATCTCTAGTCCCCCAACCTACGCTTGTAGGTCCTGGAGTCTTAGCTCCATGCAGCTCCTGCTGCATTTGATGGATCTCGAGAGTTAGCTTGTCAAACTCCCAGTATTCCATGTCCTTGCGAAAGAAGTTTTCAGACTTCTCTATAATCTTCATCTCGAGATCAGTTAGATCCTCAGTATATATTCTAACTGGTATGCTTTCTACATTATTACGCTTGAGTACAATATATCTACGTTCGCCAGCCAGGAGTTTGTAACTCCCATCACTGTTATATTTTACAGCTAATGGAGAGATTAGTCCTGATTCTTTCATGTTAGTTTCTAGCCCATCCAGGTCTCCCATTATCTTTCTAGCTCTGTCATCATCAACAACTATTGACGACGTTGGGATCATAGCCACTTCACCGACTTTTATCATCCTTAGCTCCCATAAAGTTCTGTTTTCTCTCAGGAATACTTAGCCATTCACATATCTGCTTTTGCACCTTTTTATTGTCTCCTCTGAAGTGAACCCTGAGTGCCTTTCCTTTAGTGAAGTATGTAAATGTGCCTACTGTTTCATCAGATAGACACATCAAGAACTTTATCAAGCTTACTAATTCTCTCTCGTTCAAGTGTATACTAAATGTAGTCATTTGTCTTCTCCAGTTATGAGTTTTAGTATCTCAGCTGCTTGTTCTGAGCTGATGTTTAGTGCTGATTTGGATTGCTTCTTTGTCTGTGATTTGGTTTTAGTCTTACCAGTTGGAATTCTTCTAGATAATCTTATCTGACGAAGAAGCTCCAGTGCCTCATCTGTCTGCATGTCAGAGATTGACACAATTCCAAGATCATCTAGATTCGCCATTGCCTACCTCCTCAGCCCTACGTAAGATTGGAATGATATCCCTTGGTTTGACCTTACCACTAATCATAATACCTATAGCCACACCACCGTACTCCTCTATCAAATCAAGTACGTCGTCCAAGACTGGCCCAAATACAGCTTTTCTTAGACCATACTGGCCTATTAGCCTGTCAGCTCTTTTCTTCTGCTCTTCAGTAATCTCAATTACTAATCTAGGTTTGTAATCTATAGATGACATTATTCACTTCCATTTGTAAGTGGATTTATACTAGCCGGTATGTCGTCGTGTTCTGTTATTTCTCTATACTCTGTGTGCTTATCAGTCTGACACTCTATACATATTCTGGCATGAGGTGCATCTTCCATACTATACCAGGTTATGCCACAGGATGAGCAGAAATACTTAAATCTTATTTTATACATAGCTATTTCCATGTAGTCTTTGGCATGATTACTTCTTTGATTACTCTGTCCTTGTATGGTAGAATTTTTTTGATTAGTTCGTATATATCCCTGTGTATGGATATAGATGGGCTGTAGCCAAACTTAGCCAGACCCAAATGCCTTGGATTATAGTAATGATCTTCTGATTCCTTACGTGGATTAGGTATGTGATCTATCCTGTATGGCATGTTGAGAGTGTGAAGTGCATCCCTAACCATATAAGCTAGCTCGTTAATAGTATGAATACTCTCGAACTGATTAAATGTTCTATACTCACCCTTCACAGGAGGATTATCCATCGCTATTTTCAGACACTTGATTGAGTCTCTCAGTGGTATGAACCCTCTTGTTTGGCCTCCATAGCCATATACTGTGAGTGGATGGCCTATGATAGCCTGGACACAGAATCTGTTTATGACAGTTCCAAAGTACTCATCATAATCAAACCTGGTCAACTCTGCATCATTGTCAGTTTCATTCAATCCAAATACAACTCCTTGCATTATGTCAGTCGAACGAAGTCCCCAGTTACGACAAGCAAACTCAATGTTGTGAGTATCGTGGACCTTGGAGAGGTGGTAGAACGAGCCTGCAGTACGAGGAAATAGAAGTCCAGCCATTGGACCTTCTTCTATTCTACCTTCAGGGATGTCACAATTAGGTGTACCATACTCGCCCATTGTACCTATTTTGATTAGGTGAGCTTTTGGACATGCTTCTTTCATGGCCCAAAGTAGAGCAAGTGTACCGGATACGTTCTCTATCTGGGTCTTATTGGCCCGATGGAAATTAGCCATTGACCAGGGTGCAGATGGCTGCTCGGCTAGATGGAATATAACGTCTATGCTATAGTTTTCAAAGATATATTTTAACTGCTCACTCATGTGTGAGATGTTGTTATCTATCAGAAGATGAACCTTATCGAAATTATCTCTCAGGTAGGTCCATCTGCTAGCTCTTGTAAGTATAGGTGTCAGTGACTGACTTCCACACTCAGTTACTCTAAACCTTCTAGATCCATTATCTATTCCACTAACAATGTGTCCATCTTTGAGTAGCTCAAGTGTAAGTGGCCAGCCTATGTAACCGTCGTAGCCTAGAACTAGAATGTTCATCAGTAACCTCTGTACTTTTCTCTTTCTATAGTTGGAAAGTGAATTTTAGCTTCTTCAAACATGAGTTTAGCTCCAAACCTCGCAATCCATTCTGGAGATCCTATACCTATGTATGCTGCGTAGTCACCTACGTTACCAAGGACTAACACAGTTACAATTGTTGGAGGTGAGTAATCCCACTCATCAGTACTTCCAAGTTGCTTTGGATAAGTTCTTCTATTTACACTGATAATCTTGTAGTCCATTGTCTTTTCCTTTGTCATCAGGCTTATCCGCTGATTGACATAAATGACTCATGCATATGTCATTTAGAGCTCGTATTTTTCTATCTAAAGCACATACACTTATAGCTAATAATATTATAGCAACTGAAAGTATTATGACTGAGTAATCCATATCTTTCCTCTTTAGTTCGATCAATTTTGGAACGAACTTGTTTAATTGCCGGCTCGATAGCCTTCGCCTCACCTACCGATGGTATCAAGAGGACACCGGCACTCAAGGGCTTAGAACGGGATGTCGTCTTCTTCTATATCCTCCTTTCTGGCCACATTAGGTCTGCCGTGACCTGCTACGTATTTGGAGACTGTGTTCTGGTCTCCATACTCGTCACTCTTACGAACACCGAGAATGACCCAGCCCTGCAGTCCAAGTAGGTCCTGGGTCCAGTCGAATGGTTTTGAGTAGTCAAGTCCAAAGGCTGCAGCGAAGTTCTTAAACTTCGTCATTGCCCTTGCTGCTTGCTTAGGATCTAGCTTGTCACGATCTGCCAGGTCCCAGAAGAAGTCATTGAACTCCACTACAAGTGGATCAGCAGGTACATCAAATACTGGCTGATACCACTGAGCATCGTTCTTATCACTAATGCCATCTCTGACATTGATGATCCTTGCCTTAACCTCAGCTCCTCGAGGGAGAACCTTTGGCTCTGGCGCACTTGCTATTTCTTTTTCAAGATCACTGTAATCAGTTAGAGACATTTGTCTCTCCTTTTTGGAAAGATTGATTTATTTTGGTTCGGACTATTTGTCAACAGGTATTAGTGTTCCAGGCATCACCTTCCTTTCTAATTTCATTCTTAACATCTCTAGACTACTAGCTCTGTATGCTTTATCTGCTTGTTCATGTCCATGCAGTGATCCAAGATGCAACCTGGATTCTGCCTCTTCTCTAAAAGCTGACTCGAATATTCTGTCGTATCTGTTTAGTTTACTCTCCAACTTAGCCAACCTCATATGTATCTCTTTCAACTCTTCTGAGGTAGCTTGTAGTATATCCTTTGTTGATATCAACTCTTTTACTTCTTCTTTATTCATTTCACCTCCATTTCAAGTTTAGGTTTATCTTCCCACGACAGGCCAATCTTTTTGAGTAGGGCTTTGATGTTAGGTGCTTCTACTGAATCAAGTTTTCCATTAGCCCTAAGTCTTGACCTAGCTATGTATTTACCTTGTGCATCAATGAGCATTTTACGTTCTACTCCATCTTTACCCTCCTTTCCGAGGAGTACATAAATCTCGTCGAATAAGAGCGGGATGGTCAGGACAGCTTGACCGACTGTATAAAATCTATATTCGATACTCTTTCTCGTTACTCCAGTCTTTGTATCTACGCTGATAATTTCCTCAATCTCACGTAAATGCCCAGTCAGTATGAAGTCACATGGTAATCTCATTAGCTTTCTAATGTAGTTAACCATGTAAGTCTTCTGTGGCACATAGTCATGTGCCCACTTTGGGGCTTCACCAGCTCTGCCTTCACCAGCCAGGCGATAGTTCATCACTGCCTCTCCCCAAGTTGTTGCACTATCTAGGCAATAGGTTCCAAAGTGATTAAAATATCCCATCTCCAATCTTATGTTTGTAACTTTCATCCACGCTGCAAACTTATCAGGAAAGTAAGGATCCTCAGTCTCCCATCTGGTATCAGCTACCATATCCCCACTTTTAATGAGTGGCAGATTACATTTTGTTCCTCCTGGATCAAATGAGTCTACATGAACGGGTCTGCGAGCCGTTCTTAGCAGATATGACTTACCTGATCCTATACCACCACAAACAAGAGCACTGAATCTTTTCTGAAGTGGATCACCTTCGTAGTACTTCCTGACTCGAGCTAGCTCTGATTTGAAGTCGTAGGGCATCTCACCATGTCCTTTCAAGAGTAAATATGGACTTAGAGGCTTTCTTGCTACTTTCACTGAGCCACATGAGAGTAACAACATTTAGTCTGTCTGCTATATGCATTAATATTACAGATTCTTTGCTTGTAGTACTGCGCGCCTTAGCTATTTGCCTCAATCTTGCTTCAATTCCAAGAAGTGAACCATAGTTAAGGAAGCATCTTTCCTGCGCCCACTTTTGCTTGATTGATTTCGTCATTTAGGCCACTCCAAGTTCTTCTTAACAGTTGTGTCCATCTCTGAAGGATTCCAGAACTCGACTCTGAAACCAATAGGAGGTTCGTAACAACGCTGTAACGGATTACTCCACGATAAACAGAAGTCATGAAATGGACAGCCTTTGTAGTCTGTGCATGACTTAGGATTCTGCTGAAAGGCCATCATTACAGGATCACTCTCCTTGCAGTGTGACAACCTATCAACGTCACGTTCTATGTTGTTGATTATGTCTAGGACGTTCCAAAGCCAGACATTCATCTGGTCAGGAGTTTTGAATGCAGGTACTCGCTGAAGAGTTGCGTGATAACCTGCTGAGCGATTGGCTGAGCCACGCTGAAGATACTCAAAACCTGTACCACAAAACTCCACTCCGAGGACTTTGTCAACTGGAAACATACAAAACAGACAGTGAGTATAGGTTCCATTCTGAACACTTAGATGAAACTGTTCAGTCCACTGCCTGGAGTTTATATACCTACCAGAAGTACTTTTGTGGTCCCAGGAGAAGATCATCTCGTCGGACATCCTCTCCATTATAGAGTCCATCTTGTAATAAAGGACTCTTTTCTCATCTACTGGTACAGTCCCAGAGATCTCAACCATTTTGATTCCGTCTATTTCGACAACCCTATTCTCAATAAGATCGTTGAATCTCTCATCCCGGAACTTTAGTAGTGCATTTAATACTCCAGCTGGGTCCTTTGGGGTATAGATTGAATCTGTTTCTTGGTCGAAGTGTTTGCGGTACTCACTGAGGAATGCAAAGTAAGCACTTTGCACATCCTCATAGCCGTGAAGCAACTGCCATTCTCTTGCCTTATGCCAAGCTGAGCCGAACCAAAGATCATGAGCAGGAATATCCATCCTCCATCCAAGGATATGAGTGAAGAAGAACTTACGTGGACAGGCTAGATAATCATCTAGCTTTGACGAGTCGAGTATCCACCAGTTTGGATTCTCAGGAATTGGGAAGGTCATGAATCCCTCCTCACCAAATACTGATCCATCAGTTCCTGAGTTAGCACTAACAGTCTCTTATGCAACTCATCCATTTGCAATGAGAACACATTATGAGCTCCTGGTGCGGCTGAGATCGGAGCTGTTTTTTGATTGAGGTGCTGAAGGGATTCTCTTCTCCATCGACGAAGTGTTCGTTCAGTAATCATGCTTTTTCTCCTTATTTTTGTTGAGTTCGTTGATGCTTGAGGTCCATTGCCTTACGACCCTGTTCCATTGTCAGTTGATTCATATTTAGTCCAACCCATCCATAGTCACCTCCCAAGTATGTCCATACCTTTCCGTCTTTGTCTAGTCCAGTTAATGCGCGCTCCCCAGATACGATCTGAGTTAATACTAGTTTTGGCTTGTTCCTTATCATTTTTCTTCCAGTGAAATCAATTGTACCATGTCTAACATTCGTTGTCAAGCAAGTTTTGAATTTACAGTACATGGTTGCGTTCGATGTACTTGCCATCCTTGAACAGAAGTAAATTGAGCTTTCCATGCTTCCTTGCGAATATAGCACATGCGATGCAGTTTGCTACATTCAGACTGCATGGGACCACATAGTCATGCTGGTCCGAGTCCCTCATTCCTTCCGTAAACTGCCGGAACATGGTATTAGTAGCAAACTTATTTAGGTTTCCCTCACTTAGGAATACTAACTCTCCATGCTTTTTCGCCTCACTAAAGTTATGGTTAGACTTATTTACTATAAATACTTTTGACATTATCCAGTTCCCTTCCTGGCTTTGAGTTGATCAAGTAGACTGGCAGGTGCAGTTGAATCTATAACATGTTCTTTGCTGCGCCTGTCACGCAGATCTATTGTTTCATCTGGCCCTGAAAGTTCGATCAAATTTTGTTCAAACTTATTCTTATTAGGAGTTTCGACGAAGACTGGTACCGGGTCCGGTTTTAGATCTAGTTCAAGTGGAACATGTAGACATTCATGATACCTCACCAGATCTACAATCCTGCCATACTTTGGTAGTGCTTTTCTAGTTATCTGAAGCTGCATACCACAGTTTGCACAATAAGCTTGCTTCATTCCTGACTCCTCACAGATACCTCACACTGTTCCCAGGGCTTTGCACTAGGACTGAGCTTAGTTATCTTACATTCTATGGAATCAACTTCCAACGCAGCACTTATTTCAGCGCTAAACTTTTTAGGCACATAGCCTAGCATC